>Ga0315899_10009299_pt1 | contig 10545 bp, 7 predicted proteins | sample LakEriMetagenome_2_FD_203518 | JGI IMG/M metagenome (GOLD analysis project Ga0315899, IMG submission 203518) | Freshwater fungal communities from buoy surface, Lake Erie, Ohio, United States - Buoy 4 MA112 | ecosystem: Environmental > Aquatic > Freshwater > Lake | place: USA: Lake Erie, Ohio...
TGAAACGAGCGCTGCGGGCGCTTCACGCGCGCTCTCGTTCGCTCTGCCGAAAATTCTCCCTCTTTCGCCCTTTCATCTGAACCTCCACCCACCCCCTCTTCCAATGGCTCGCAAGAAGAACTCCCCCACTTTCTCCCAGCGCCTCGCAGATCTTCGTACGCGTGCACTCGGTGAAGAGTCGCGAATCCCCGCGTTCGCGTCGGTGGCATTTGTGCTCGGACTTGTTGGCCTGACTTGGTGGGGCGTCCCAAAGCTGCGCGAGCGCTTGCGCGATCAGACAACGGAAGCGATCGCAAGTGATGTTGGGGGAACCGTCAGTTACACCGAATTGCCCGCGTGGTTTGATGAGAAGCGCCAGGCGCAAGTCACGTCGCGTGTGCGAAGCGCTGTGGGCGATCTTTCGTCGATCGATCAAACGCGGCTCAGTCGCGCGCGTGACGCCATGCTCTCAACGGGATGGTTCGATGAAATCAAGCAAATCAGGCTTGCAGATGGCGGAGGTTTCCTTGTCGATGCGCAGTTCCTTGTGCCGTTTGCGATTGTTCGTCACGGCGAGTTTGACTTCCTCGTAACGCCCGAAGGTCGCCTCATGCCCATGGAGTGGAAGGCTGGCCATCGCCCCGCGAGCCCACACTATGTTGCGATTCTCGGCGCGACTGAGCCGGCGCCTGGCGCCATCGGTGATCAGTGGCGCGGCGCGGATCTCGCGGCTGGGCTCGAACTCGCGCGCGCCATCGCTTCCGAAGACTGGTTCCATCTTGTTGCAGGTGTGGAACTCACGCGATTTTCCACTGAGAACGCGCTCATTCTTGTCACCCAAGATGGTGGCCGCATCGTGTGGGGGCGCGCCCCGGATGATCGTTCAGTCGCAGAAGTGCCTACGGAAACAAAACTCGCGACGCTCGATTACCTCTTCCGTTCGAATGGCCGCATCGATGCGGGTGGCGGACGTACGCTCGATCTCCGCGGCGATCTGGTGACACTGCGCGCCGATACGCGCACGGCAGCAGCGACCGAAACCGAGTCCGTCGACGGCGAAACTGCCTCTCGCTGATCGCTCGTTGGGATGATGTACGCGGGATAAGGGATTTGGGCGCAACGGTGTGCGCGAACCACGTCGTACACTGGAAACATGCCCAACGAGGCTGACTCTTCCCTACAGGTCGCGGAACTTGTGGATTCCCCACGACCGCTCTTTGTCCCGCGCGGCCTCGTCGTGCTTTCTGCGCTGTGGATTTTCATTGCGTGGGTCACACTCTTCGGTTTCTCGCCGCCCGTGCAAGCGCAGTCTTCGAGTTACGGCCCTTCGATTCAACTGCTGTTTGCAACAATCGGTGTCGGCATCGCCATCGCATGGCCAATGCTGCGTCTCGCCGGCCGCGCTTCGAGTGTCCCCCTGACACAATCAATCTTCGACGGCCTCGCGATTCTGGTCCTACTTCAAGTTGTGCTTTGGCCGCTTCGACTTGTGACAGCATGGTCGTTGAGCCGCACGATCGCGTTGGATGCGGTGCTTGCACTTACGATCGTCTCGACAGGCGCGCTGCTTTCGCTCGCATCCGCATCGTCGCGCCCACGTACACGCACCTTTGCAATGATGGTGCTTGTTGTGATCGCGCTCGGGCCTCCGCTCTTCAGAGCAACCGTTGGCTTCGCTGCAGAGACCTTCTTTCACGTTGAACTCGACACTCCCTACGCACTCTCTGCAGCCAGTGCGCCTGCCGCGCTCGCTGAGTTTGCCGCTCCACGACCGCTCGATACGACCATCGAAGACGCGGTCCTCGTTCGACATGCGGCAGTACATGCCGCAGTTGCTGTCTCCCTTGCATGTGTTGCAGCCATCTTCCGAGGAACGCGCGACACCGAGAAAACTCGAAGTGCGGAATAACGCACGCGGCGCATGACACATTTCTCGGGGATTTCGCGCCATTCGACCTTTCGAAGCCGATCCGCTATCTTCTCGGCGTCGACGCGGGAGCACTCTCCCGCGTCGCACGTTTTGACTGTTGCCTGATGTGTGAGGCTGGAAGGATCTTTGCTATGGATTTCATCACTGCCGAAGAGAAGACGATGCTCGAAGAGAAACTCTCTGAGCTCAGGGTGCTCGACAAGGCGCTCATTCAGCGCATTGCGGAAGCGCGTGCTCTCGGCGATCTCCGTGAGAACGCGGAGTACCACGCGTCTCGCGAAGACAAGGCGATGAATGACGCGAAGATCAAGGAACTCGAAGAGCGTCTCTCGCGCGCGCAGGTCGCCGATTCCAGCGCGCTGCCGCAAGACATGGTCTTCGTGGGCGCGATCGTTCGTTTGAAGGATGAAGATCGTGGCGACGATGACCTTTATCGTTTGGTCGGTCAAGCAACTGGGCGCTTCGACTTGGACTACGTCGAAGTCACGACGACAAGCCCGATGGGTATGTCGCTGATGAAGGCACGCGTTGGCGAGACGATTCGCGTTGATCTCCCGCGCGGCGCGAAGCGGTTCACGATTCTCGCGATCGAAGTTTGACTTGCGATCGAAGTTTGAGACGCCGAGATTCGGCGCTGCACACAGAGCTGCACACAGACACGTCTTGCAACGACACCGCGCGGAATCATCACGGCGTTGCGCGATCCATCACGACACGGGTGCCCCGAGCGACCGCTTTCTTCGTGATGGTTGTCCCGTCGGCGAAAATCACTTCGACGTCGACGGGACCGACTGAGGTGCCCAGGCCCTCGTTTCCGAGACCAAAGTGCGCCTCAGGCGCGACGTTCGATTGAAACGGTCCGCTGCCGACGATCCATCGGCGCTGCGTTTTGCCGTCGCACGTCACGCGAATCTCCGCGCCGACAGCGTGTCGGTTTCCAACACCGGGACGTGTGTCGCGTGGGACAACCACAAGCCAATCGTCGCGTGAAGTGGACCCTGCACCCTCAGCCCTCGCGCAGTGATCATTGCGAAGCACACGAAGCGGCTCGTGCAAGCCCGCGATGACGCAATCGACGTCGCCGTCGAGGTCGAAGTCGGCAAACACCACGGTGCGGTCGACATGCGGCTCGATTTTCCACGCACCCGCCTCTGTGAGCGGTACGAAGCGCGCTCCCTTCCGTTCCATCAACAACGGCCGCTGCGCATACTCCGAGTCCATCGAGGCTTTCGTTGCCTGCGGATAGACATGGCCGTTGACGACGAGGAGATCTTCGTCGCCGTCGTGATCAAAGTCGTAGAAGCCTGCGCCCCAACCGACAAGCGGACGACTCGGCGCGCCGAGACCAAACTGATTCGTTCGATCGTCGAAGTTTCGTCCGTCGAGATTGAGATGAAGCGTGTTGACGTCACTCGAGAAATTCGTCGTGAAAACGTCCGGCCGACCATTGCCATCCACATCCGCGACTGCAACGCCCATCGTGGCTTGCTCCAAACCTTCGCCATTCACTGCGATTCCCGAGCGAAGTCCGATGTCGTTGAATTGCCAAGGTTCGGTGGGCACGAAGAGATTGTTCGCCTGTGAATCGTTACCGACGTAGATGTCTGGCTTCCCGTCGCCGGTGAAGTCGAGAATCGCGAGATTGAGGCCGAATCCAGGCTTCACCGCACGAATGCCGCTGGTCGCGCTGCGATCGATGAAGGTGCCATCGCCGCGATTCTCGTAGATCGAATCATGCGCGGGCGCGTAGCCGCGCGGCCCTGCAATGACGGGCATCCCTTTGAAGGACGCAGGCGGCAGCGGCTTTGCTGGATCGAAGTCGAGGTAATTGGCCACGTAAAGATCGAGATCGCCGTCGAGATCGATGTCGGCGAACGCAGCGCTTGTGCCCCACGCGGGGTCGCCGAGGCCGGCGCGCGCGGTGACGTCTTCGAACGTGCCATCACCACGATTGCGCAGAAGAACATCGGGACCGAAGCACGCGATGTAGAGATCATCACGCCCGTCAGCGTCCACATCACCAACGGTCGCGCCGAAACTCCATCGACGATGCGTGATACCGCTTGCAGCCGTCACATCGGTGAAGCGCATTGCTCCCTCGTTTCGAAAGAGCCGCGCGCCTGGACCTGCCTCTGGATTTTCGAGCGTTGCCCCGTTTGGCACGAAGAGATCGAGGTCGCCATCACCATCGAAATCGATGAGCGCAAGGCCGCCGCCCTTGACCTCAAGCACGACGGTTGAGGGCGACGCTCCGCTTGTTGGAGTAAACGCGATGCCGCTCTCCGCCGTGACGTCGGTGAAACGGATCGCGCTTTTCGCATCGTCGCTCGGTGGAGTGGACTCGTTGCCGAGACTCGCCATTGCGAGTGAAACGCAAACAAACGACGCCGAAACAGCGAAGCAACGAAGGAACTTTGATCGTGCGCTCATGATGAATCTGCTCAAGAGTCTCTCCGTCTCGCCGTCTCGCATCATCGTGCTTTCGGCGGAACTGGCGCTTGCGGCTCGGGCGCGTCGCTCGGCGCCGACTTCGGCTCGCCGTCAGTGTTCGTTGAACCGTTTGGCGTGGGTGTGGGTGTGGGTGTCGGTGTCGGTGTCGGTACCGCATCGCTCGTAGACTTCCTGCCGAGCGCGGTCAGAATGCGATCCGCATTCGCGCGTGCGGCGTCGGCTTCCTGCACCTTCCCCAATCGGTCGCAGACGCGCGCGAGTTTCGACCACGTCTCGTGCTGCACCGGACTCGCTTCGATCGCACGACGCAACAGCGCTTCTGCCGCCGCTGGATCGTCGCGACGAAGCGCGACGTCTGCCATCCGTGTGAGGACGCGTGCGCGATCCACCGCAGAATCACGCGGCTTGGAGAATCCTTCGAGCGCCTTCGCGAGGTATCGATCTGCGTCGTCGAGTCGATCTTCGCCAAGCGCCACAAGCCCGAGGCCGAACGTCGAATCCGGCTCGTTCGGCACGACGGTCAAGTGCAACTCGAAGGCTTTCTGCGCCGCGCTCAACTCCCCGAGGTGATAGTGACACCAACCCAGAAAGTGCGCGGCGTGCTTCTGTTCTGGGAACGGTTGCTTTGAGTCACGCGCGCGCTCGAGAAGCGGTTTCGCTTCCTCGTAGCGCTTCATCTTGTTGAGCACGATGCCTTCGATCGCGGCAGCGCGATCACAGTCGGGTTTCGCCTTCAAGACGGTTTGCGCGGTTTGGCGCGCGCCATCGAGTGCGCCTTTGCCGAGCATGCGGAGCGCGGTATCGAGACGAACATCGTCTGGATAGGCCGGCGAGGTCACTGGCGAGGCGGGATCCTCAGTTGGCACCGCGACATCGGGTGCGTTCGCTGGGGCGCCCCCCTCTTGTGCGACCTGAGCCGCTCCTGCCAAATGGCACGTTCCGAGAAAACAGACGAACCCTGCGCACATCCCGACGAATTGCTGCAGCAACGCCCGACTGCTGCATGCAAGGATGCCTGTGGTCGGATGGCCGAGATGGGTAGAAACGTTTTTAGACATTGACATTCTCAGAGCTGCAGTCTCAGGGGTCTGGCGGTCTCGGGGGTCTGGCAGTCTTGGGGATCCGGCAGTCTCAGAGATCCGGGCGACGAAGAGAGACGACGTTGGCTTGAATAGGAGTCAGCGGCGAGGGAGTTGTAAGTGGTCGTTGAGCCTATCCGGACGCTTTGTGTGCCGGATTCAAGTTGTCATGAAACGAGCAGGCGGAGGCTTTCCGCACTCCGAGAGGTTGGTTTGGACCTGCACGACTCTGCCAAACGGAGCAAATGGTCGAGCCCCAACTCATGGCGCCTTAGGCGTTCCGCACGGTTTGAAATGCGCCCGCGTGCAGTGCAGACCTTCTGACGGAAGTGCCGTAGTCCGAGAGATTTGCGCAAACGCGAGAATCGATGCAAATCTCTCAGAACCCTCGAATTCGATTTCCCTTCGGCAAGTCCCCCGATAACTTGACGAGACTCGAAACTTCAAGCGGAAGCAATATCGGAGTTCGTTGCCTCCTTTCCCCAAACTGCGACGTATACCCGCGCTCCGCGCGACCGCCGATGAGCGAGGAACTCGGCGGATGAGACTCGACCAAGACCACCCTGGCCTCTGTAAGGGCGCGGCCGAAGAAACCATCAGTCCAAGATCAATCGCAGAGCCGAAAGCCCAATCCGAAGACACGACCAAAGTCACGACCAAAGTCACGACCAAAGTCACGACCAAAGTCACGAGCGAACATACGACCCGAAGTACATCCGAAGTTCCGAGACGATACGAGAAGGCCCCATGCAAATCTCCCTCCTGAACTCCAACGGGCATTCGATCAACCAGCGTAGCCGCATCCTCGCGGGGCTCGCTGTTGCGTCTCTCACCGCCTCCTTTGCAGCGAATGCGCTCGCGGGCGGCGTCACACTTCAACCGAAGGCTGGCGACCCGCTGCGGGGCCTGTCGAAGTTGGAACTCGCGCGCTGGACCGCGGGCCGCGTCTCGTACGTCACGCCGTTCGGCAACGCGAGCGGACTGGGACCGATTTTCAATAAGTCGAATTGCCAGAGCTGCCACTCGAATCCCGTTGGCGGTTGGGGTTCGATCTCGGTCACGCGCTTCGGCATGGAAGAGAAGGGTGAGTTCTTCCCGCTCGAAGAGTTGGGTGGCTCGCTGCTCCAATCCCTTGCGATCAGTGATCCTTGCCGCGAAACCATTCCGGTCGAAGCAACTGTCACCGCAGTACGCATGACGAACTCGTCGATGGCATTTGGTCTCATCGAAGCGATTCCAGACGCGGCGATCGCGGCGAACGAAGACCCAACGGATGCAAACGGCGACGGTATTTCCGGCCGCGTGCACTGGGTGCTTCCGCTCGAGTCTTCACCATCGAGTCCGCTGCGTGCGGGGCGCTTCGGCTGGAAGGCGCAGATTGCGACCGTGCTCAGTTTCTCTGGCGATGCAACCGCGATGGAAATGGGCATCACAAACGCGCTGATCCCCCATGAGAACGCGCCGAACGGCGATGCGTCACTGCTCGCGTCCTGCGACACCGTTGCCGATCCCGAGGACGTTCCCGACGCATCCGGCTTCACGTTCATTGAGCGCGTCACCCATTTCCAGCGCTACCTCTCCGAGCCACCGCAAATGCCGCGCGCCGGAATGTCCGGCGAAGTGATTTTCAACGCGATCGGCTGCAACGCGTGCCACGTGCGCGATTGGACGACTTCGAACTCGCCAACTCTTGAAGCCGCGATTCGCAACAAGGCAATCCGCCCCTACTCCGACTTCCTCGTGCATGACATGGGCACGCTTGGGGATGGAGTGCAAGAAGGCGACGCCAACGAACTTGAAATGCGCACACCGACCCTCTGGAACCTGCGCACGCGCGATCCGATGCTGCACAACGGCTCGGCTGGTGGTGGCACGTTCGCCGATCGCGTGACCATCGCGATCAATGCGCACGGGCCAATCGGCGAAGGTGCTGCGTCGGCTGCCGCGTTTGCGGCGCTGAGCGCGTCGGACAAGAACAAGCTCATCGCATTCCTCGATTCGCTCGGCCGCGATGAGTTCGATATCGACGGTGACCGCAACATCACCATGGATGACTTCACCGCCTTTGTCGACTGCCAAGGCGTGGGGTTCAACGCGGACAGCCCCTGCGCTATCGGTGACATCGACGGCAACGGCTCGATCAACGCGACCGACATGGAAGGCTTCCTCCTCGCCGCTGCGCGTGACGGCCTTGATGTGAACCTCGACTGCGACAACGACGGAATCGTGGATTTCGTCGAGATCTTCAACGGCTCGCCGGATAAGAATCTTGACGGCGTTCCGGACGATTGCATTGCATGTGTCGGTGACTTTGACGGCGACGGAACCGTCGCGGCAGGCGACCTCGCTTCGATGCTTGGCGGCTGGGGCAGCGGCAACTTCGACCTCGACGGTGACGGCTTCACCGGCGCAAGCGATCTCGCGATCGTCCTGGGCAACTGGGGACCATGCCAGTAAGGCCAACGTGAGTTCGGCTCAGGCCGACTCTGAAGCGCTGAAGACTTGAACACTCATATCTCGAATCAAATTCTGATCTCTCCTCCCGGAAACCGGAGTATTCCACGCATGCGACCTCTCTCGACCTTCGCCAAGTTCGCGCTCCTCGGAATGGGTGCTTCAGCATTCATCGCTTCTTCGGCGACCGCCCAATTCGTGAACTACGTCAACGAGACTTCGACCCGCCTTGTCGCGATGTCGAGCCTGCTTGTGAACGACAATCTTGAGAAGGACTTCGGTTGGGGCGATTTTGACCAAGACGGCGACATTGACCTTGTATGCATGCGCAAGTTCCCTGGCTCGATTCAGGGCGGCTTCCGCGACATTCTGTTCATGAACGAGAACGGCGTGCTCGTGGATCGCACCCCGGAGTACGGCTCGGCTTCTGACACCGCTGGTAGCCAAGGCATGTTCGACTCTGCGAACGACCGCGATGTGAAGGTGGTCGACGTCGACAACGACGGCTGGCTTGATCTCGTCACCGCGACAACGATGAGCGACCACGTCTCCACGATGCTCGGCCAGCCGCGCGTTTACAAGAACCTCGGCGACGATGCGAACGGCAACTGGCGCGGCTTCCGATTCGAAGACGCGCGCATCCCGCAACTCTTCGCGATCAACGGCACCGCGGCGAATCCGCGATTCTGCGATCTCGCAGTCGGTGACTACAACGGCGACGGCTATGTCGACCTCTTCTACACCGACTACGACACGCCCGAAACGAGCGGCACGATCTGCATCGACTTGAATGCCGACGGCGACACGACGGATGCGGGTGAGTGCCAGCAGAGCCCTGGTGAGACTGCGACGAACGACTTCAACAACAAGTTGCTCTACAACTTCGGTGCCGCAAATCCTGGGCACTTCTATGACACTACGACGACGCGCATGACATCCGCGCAACTCGCGTCGGCCTTCGGCAACGCAGCAGCGGCGGCTGACCTCAACAACGACGGCAAACTCGACATCGTGCGCATCAACACGCTCACGGGCGGACAAGACGTCGCCACGATGTACTCGAAGGCTGACGGCCTCGGAAACTCCTTCGACGGCCCCGATCAAGCGACCGCCGGCGCACCGTACAACCTCGACGTTGGTGACCTCAACAACGATGGTCGCCTCGACCTCGTCATCGTCGACGACGGCCAAGACAAGATCCTCATCAACACCGGCAACGGAGCTGATGGCTTTGCGAACTTCACCTCGTACACGATTTCCGCGAGCCCGTCGGAGTTCGGTAACGCTGTGCGCATCGTCGATCTCAACAATGACGGGTTGAAGGACGTCATCGTGTGTGACGTCGACGCTGACCTTGGCCCCTTCTGTCCGTCGTCTGGCCGTACCACCAAGATCTATCGCAACACGGGTGTTGTCGGCAGCACGATGCTCTCGAACCAGAGCTCGGTTCTCCCGACTGCGAGCATCTCGTCGGTCTTTGACATCGCAACTTTCGACATCGACGGCAACGGATGGCAAGACATGGTCATCGGTCGCTGCGGCGGTATCGATGTGTTCATGAACCGTCCGCCGGTTTCGCTCTCCTTCTCGTACCCATCCGGTCGCCCAACGACCTTCAACCCTGACACCATCGCGTCTTTCCCAGTGAACATCACGATTCAAGGCGGTGGTTCAGTCGTCGCAGGTACCGCGAATTTGAACGTCTCGGTGAATGGCGGCGCGAACTACACCGCGTATCCGTTGTCGTCGACGGGTGCGAACACGTACCTCGCGACCTTCCCCGACCTCAACTGTGGAGATGACCTGCGCTACTACGTCAGCGCGACGCTCTCGAACGGCGGACCGACCTTCGATCCGGCAACGGCTCCCACGCTCTACTTCAACGGACCGATCCAAACTGGCTCCACCACCGTGGTTGCTGAGAGCTTCGAAGGCAAGGTCAGCGGTTGGACTGCAACTGCGGACGCATCTGTCACCGCTGGCGCGTGGGCGCTCGGCGTTCCCGTCGGTACCGCGAACGCCGGCGTACCAGCTGCACCGTCGGCCGACGCAACTGCGGGCTCGGGCACCAAGTGCTACGTGACGGCGATCGGCACCGCTGGCGGCACCGCCTCCTCGCAAGACCTCGATGGCGGCCCGGTCACGCTGACCTCGCCCGCGTACGACCTCTCCGCCTTCAGCGGCGCGCAAGTCTCGATGGCCGTGTGGTACTACTGCGACGACACGACGACGACTCCGACGCAGGCTGATCGCCTCCGCATCGAAGTCTCGAACGGCGGCGCGTGGGTGCTCATGGAAGAGATCAGCGCAAACCTTCAGTGGGCGGTCAAGACGTACAACATCGCTTCCTTCGTGCCGCTGACTGGCACCGTGAGCGTCCGTGTCATCGCGACCGACAATCCAAACAACTCAGTGACCGAGGCTGGTCTCGACGAGTTCTCGATCACGGTCACCGAGTGCGTTTCCGCCCCTGCGTGCCCCGCCGACCTCAACGGCGACGGCGCGATCGACGCGGCCGACTTGGCGACACTTCTGAGTTCGTGGGGTAGCCCGAAGAACGACCTCGACGGTGACGGCGTTGTTGCTGCAAGCGACCTCGCAACCATGTTGAGCTCGTGGGGTGTATGCCAGTAAGGGGTGCATGCCCGAAAG
>Ga0315899_10009303_pt1 | contig 10542 bp, 6 predicted proteins | sample LakEriMetagenome_2_FD_203518 | JGI IMG/M metagenome (GOLD analysis project Ga0315899, IMG submission 203518) | Freshwater fungal communities from buoy surface, Lake Erie, Ohio, United States - Buoy 4 MA112 | ecosystem: Environmental > Aquatic > Freshwater > Lake | place: USA: Lake Erie, Ohio...
ACTTTGAAGCATTAAGAGACATCAAAGCCGGGGAGGAGTTGTTTGTAGACTATGGTCAAATTGTTGAGGAATAGTGTCCTTGATCACATAGTAGCTACACAGCCGCTAATGAAGCCAGTTCCTGCTCAACCAATGCTGTCGTCACCTCAGGTGCAAGATTCATTTTGACAAAAGGCTCATCAATCAGCTTTTCATAAAGCTCGATGTAACGATCGCTGATTTGAGTGACCCATAAATCAGACATTTCGGGCATATGTTGGCCTTCTTTACCCATGAAATGGTTGGCGATTAACCATTCCCTGACAAATTCCTTGCTCAATTGTTTTTGTCTTTCGCCGGATAATTGCCTCTCGTTAAATCCCTCCGCAACGAAATATCTGGATGAGTCAGGCGTGTGAATCTCATCCATCAGCATAATTTCATTCCCATATTTACCAAACTCATATTTGGTATCAGCAAGTATTAAGCCTCTTTGCGATGCTAGAGTGCTGCCTCTAGCGAATAACTGTTTCGCATAGCCGATGATAGTTTCCCACTCGGCTGCTGTTGCTAATTGCTGTGACAGAATTGCGTCAGGTGTGATGTCTTCATCATGACCGGCATCTGCTTTGGTGGAAGGGGTGATGATAGGCTCGGGGAAAAAATCATTCTCTTTCATGCCATCCGGCATCATAGCACCGCAAAGACTGCGTATACCTGATTGGTAAGTTCTCCATGCATGACCGGTAAGCGTTGCTCTTACAACTACTTCCATTTTGAAAGGTTGGCATAGATAGCCAATACTCACATTGGGTGCTGGGCTGCTGATCAGCCAATTCGGGCAGATATCTTTACAGGAACTCAGCATATAGGCTGCGATTTGGTTCAATACCTGGCCTTTGTAAGGAATCGGCTTTGGAAGTATGACATCAAATGCAGAAATCCTGTTGCTGGCCAACATTACCAACCATTTGTTGCCGATGGTATAAACATCTCTGACTTTACCCCTGTAAAATGAGGTTTGATTTAAAAATTGATTTGTCATTACGGAAGCAAAAATATCATGAAGGAATTTCATATTGTATTTTTTTAAAAGTTAGATTTCAACAGATGTTCAAAATAAAATTTCAAGGACTTACATACAAATCCTATATTGCTTGATATTGAAAACCAAAAAAACAGTTATGAGAAAAAAAATCAGCTATCTGGTTGCGCTCATTCTTATGAATTTATTCTGGGCGGGAACTTATGCTCAGAAAGCGACCATCAGCGGCACTGTAAAAAACAGTGTTTCCAACGAAAATGCTGCAGCCGTTTCTGTCAGCATTAAAGGGTCTTCGGAGGGCACATCCACCAACGACAAAGGGAAGTTTACCATCAAGGCTGACTTGCCTGTAACGCTAGTCTTCTCTTCAGTAGAATTCGACACCAAAGAGGTTGTTGTCAATGCTGCTGAAAGTAATAATCTACAGGTTTCGATGGCTCCAGTTACTAAACTCGGTCAGGAAATCGTAGTATCTGCTTCTCGTGTACCTGAAAAAATTCTTGAGTCACCCGTGTCAGTAGAGAGAATCAGTGCTGCCAATATAAGGACAGCCGCCGGGGCCAACTTTTACGATATCGTTAAGTCTTTGAAAGGGGTAGATGTGACCACCTCCTCACTCACTTTTGTAACACCTACCACACGTGGTTTCAATTCCAGTGGCAATACCAGATTCAACCAGCTGGTGGATGGCATGGACAATCAGGCGCCCGGTCTGAATTTTTCTGTTTCCTCCATCATCGGTCTTAGTGAACTGGATATAGATAATATCGAGTTGCTTTCCGGAGCATCCTCCGCGCTCTACGGATCCGGTGGTATGAACGGTACGTTATTGATGACGAGTAAAAATCCTTTCAAATACCAGGGACTTTCTGCAATTGCCAAAGTAGGTATCATGCATCTCAATGACGATATTCAGTCGCCTTCGGCCTACCAGAACTTTTCTGTTCGCTGGGCTCAGAAAGTGAATGAAAAATTTGCCTATAAGATCAATGTGGAGCGTATTCAGGCCGAAGACTGGCTTGCTTCGGATTACAGAAACTATGGCAGAGCAGCTACAGGCGGAGATGTGAAAGCCGGTACCCGTGCCTCAGATCCTAATTATGATGGCATCAATGTTTACGGCGATGAAACGACAACAGATATCAGACAAATCATCCGAGCAGTACCTTGGCTGCAAAATTTCCCGCAGCCTGCATCTGCCATCAATGTGTCTAGAACAGGTTACGCTGAAAATGATATCGTAAATCCTACCACGATCAACTTCAAGTTGGGCGGTTCTTTACATTACAAAATCAGCAACAAGACGGAAGCTATTCTTGCAGGATACTGGGGTTCTGGTAATACCACTTACACCGGCAGTGAACGCTATTCGTTGGAGAACTTCAAAATGGGGCAGTATAAATTTGAACTCAACAACAAAGATTGGATGATCAGATTGTTCACTACCCAGGAAAATTCGGGAAATTCTTACAACACAACCATTGCCACACGTCTCTTCAACGAAAGCTGGAGTCCCAGTGTTCGCTATGATGCTAACGGTAATGTGGTGGGTGGATGGTATATCGATTACACCTCCACTTATGTCAATTCTCGTTTGGCAGGGCTTAGTGAAGCTGATGCTCACAGTGCCGCAAGAATCTATGCCGACAGAAATCGCCCCGCAGCGGGTTCAGCTGCTTTCAAAAATGCATATGATTCCATCAGAGCAAAAACGCTTGCACAAGGCGGAGCCAAACTGCTCGACAGGTCATCTCTCTATAGTGCAGAAGGCAATTATAACCTGACCAAATATACTTCCAAAGTGGCTGATGTGATTGTGGGGGCGTCTTACAAACTCTACAATTTGAACTCAGAAGGGAACCTCTTTGCTGATGCACCCGACAGTTCAATCATGATCGCCGAATATGGTGCTTATGCTCAGGCTACCAGAAAAATTGGCGACAGAATCAAAATTGCTGTTTCCGGCAGGTACGACAAAAATCAGAATTTCAAAGGACGATTCACTCCCCGTGCAACGGCTACTATTAAAGTTGCTGAATTGAACCACATCCGTCTTTCTTATCAAACAGCTTATCGTTTTCCATCCAACCAACAGCAATTCATTGATCTGGCTGTGGGAAGTAATGTGCAGCTCATAGGCTGTAATGAGTATTTCTGGGACAAATATCAATTTGCTGCCAGAAGAATATTTGATTTTGAATCATTGAGAGCAGGCAATAAAGTGGAAGTGACACCCACCGTACTCAAGCCAGAATCTATCTCATCTTATGAGGCAGGATACAAAGGGCTATTGTCTAATGGTAAACTGTTGATTGATATCTACGGATATTATGGCCAATACCAGAATTTCCTCGGCCGTAAAGTAGTGGTACAGTCATTGACCAATCAGGAAGTAGCACTCAGTGATACATCAGCAGGATTCAGGTATTCTATACCTGTTAATTCAACAGACAAAGTAACTACTTTCGGTTTTGGCGTTAGTTTTGATTATCGCTTGCCTAAAAACTTCACCATTGGTATGAATGCCTCTTCCGACCAGTTGCAAGATGTTCCGGAAAATTTTGTGGCCTATTTCAATGCGCCCAAAATCAAAGCCAACGGCTATTTCGGCAACACCGGATTCGGCCCCAATAAACGCCTCGGCTTCAATGTAGCCTACAGGTATCAGGGTGCATTCCTTTATGAGGGAGACTTTGCAACCGGCAATCTTACCGATGTACACAACGTAGATGCACAGATAAGTTTCAAGCTCCCAAAGACCAAATCCATCATCAAATTGGGCGCCAACAACCTGTTGAATTCTTACTACTACAACGCCATTGGCAACTCAAGAATTGGTGGTTTGTATTACGTGAGTTTTGCGTACAATGTATACTAAGAAGATTTGTGATTAGTGATTCGTTGTTCACGAATGAAATCACGCATTAAAAATATATTTCTAAATCAAAGAAAATGAAAAAAATAAAACTTGGAATACTCGGAGCCATCACGGCTCTTGCATTCTTCAGCACATCCTGTAATAAGGAGCTGGAACAACTTGCCGAGGCGCCTATCACTCCGGCCACAGGTCCTTCGCTGGACGATTTAATGAGAGCCAATCCGAATGACAGCTTGTATTACAGGATGATCAGCAGGGTGGGTGGACTTACCACGGTATTGGATGATACAGCCAGATTCCATACTTTGTTTGTGACCAGCAACAACGGATTGAAACCAGTGCTCTCTGCGCTTGCTGCTCAAGCAGGTGTAACCCTGCCTGTTAATGCCCCTGATGCTGTTTTCTCAGGGTTTATTTCTCAATTGCCTATACAAGTAGTGGCAGGGTTGGTTGCCTACAACACGGTGCCGCAAAAAGTTATGTCAACCGATATCAGGGGTGGGTTTCCCAATTTCATTTATCCGACTATTTTAAACCCATCACCATCCACACAAACGCTTCTTGGACCAGTTGTTAGATTGGCAGTATACCCATCAACTACTAATGGTGCATGGCTCAACAATGTGCCACTTGCAGCTGTAGACGACGTCGCTTCAAATGGCGTTGTTCATCATACAGCGACTATGTCTGTACCTCCACAGCGTTATCTTTGGGATCGTATAAATGCTGACCCTGAATTAACTTATTTGAAGGCTGCCATACAAAGAGCAGACAGTGGAGTAGTAGCTAGTCAGTCATTACAAGGTTATCTCAGCAGCTTTGGTCCTGATTTTACGATTTTCGCACCTGTTGATACCGCTTTCAAATCTACACTTACAGCTTTGATTGCACAAGGTTTGATTTCTCAGGGTTTTCCTGCGCCGATTGCCATTCAAGTTGCTACTGGCTTTGCATCTACACCAGCGGTATTCACCAATCCATTGCTAGCAAACACGCTCACACCTGCAAACGTGAAAGGAATTTTGGTATATCATGTGCTCGGAGTGAGGGCTTATTCGAATAATTTCGGCACTACAGTAACACCATATCCAACGTTGCTCAATTCTGTACTAACTACACATCCAGGCTTGAAGATCAAGACCACCTTCAATGCGCCTAATCCTTTTGTTGCAACGATGACGGTGAAGGACGTTTACAACAATTCGCCCGCTGCCAATGTCATCATCAATACGTCACCATTATTGCCTGATCCTATTGGTACCAGCGATCAGTCATTTGTCAATGGTGTTTTGCACAAAATTGACAGGGTATTGTTGCCTCAGTAAAAGTTAAGTATACAGTTCATAATAATGATAAAGTCCCGGTTGGCAAGTGCTGACCGGGATTTTTTTGGGAGTATAAAAAAAAGCCCACCATTTAAATGGTGGGCTTTTCCAATTATGGAAATAACAGAATCTGAAAAATCAATTCAACCTGATTTCAAAAAGTTTTGGCCATCTTTTGCCCGTAATCAAAAAGGTGTTACTTTCTTTTTTATAAGCAATCCCATTCAGTACATCTGTCCTATCGTTGATTTCAGCAGGTTTCAGCAGGTCCTTGAGCGAGATGATTCCTACCAATAAACCGGATTTTGGGTCTATCTTCAAAATATAGTCCGTCATGTATTTATTCGCATAGATGTAACCATCCACATATTCCATTTCATTGATCGCATCCACGTTGCCATTGGAGGTTCGTACAGCGATACTTGTTTGAATTTTTAAATTTTCAGGCGCTACCACATAGATGTTACTGCTGCCATCACTGATGTAAAGATTGGTGCTGTCATGCGTGATGCCCCAGCCGTCATATTTCCAATCAAGGGTTTTTATAGGCTTGCTGATGTCATGCACGTCGTAAACAAATACTTTATGATCCTGCCAGGTAAGTTGATATATCTTATCCTTGAAAATGGTAATTCCTTCGCCAAATAATGAATCTTTTCCCAAGGGTTGTAGCTGTTCAACTTTGCCTGTGGTGTAATCGGTGATGCGCAAACTCGAATTGTTGTAATCTCCAGTGCTCTCATAAAGTTTGCCATCGTATAATTCTAGCCCTTGTGTATAGGCACTGGTATCATGGGGGTATTCTCTGTAAACAGATGCGGTAAGATTTTGAGGCTCAGGGATTTGAGGACCATCAATGGTGCTTTCGACAGGATCTTCAGTTCCCGTATTGCAGGATAAAATAATGACAAAAGCCAACGGCAACAAGCGTTTCATACTGAATATTTGTTGGCAAAGTTAATTCTGTCGCTTAAAGGAAAGTCTGTTTTAAAAATTATTTGTCAAAAAAACTTGCAAAAGCCTACAATGCTATCTACTTTTACAATCACCTGCCCCCATTCTCCACATGATGATGTAAGCAATGCGGCGCTCCCTTCCAATCATCTTCACGAAGAACTCGTTATACGAGAATTCAAATCCTTTCTAAAGACTGTACAATATCGTTATGAAAAAATGATGTCATTTCAATCATTTTTAATAGCGCCCCATGAGATTTTTTTTACTCTGTAGTCTGGTTTTATTCGCTGCCGCTTCTTTTGGTCAACGCAACTGCGGATCAATGGATTATGCAGGTCGAAATGGAATCACGCATCTCTACAATAATAATTCATTACCCGCTCAATCTCATCGTGACACCGTCACGAATGAAATTCTCACAGTTCCTGTCGTTTTTCATATACTCTACAACAACAGTTCTCAAAATATCAGCACCGCACAGATTCTATCGCAACTTAAAGTACTCAATGATGATTTTAGAAGGATGAATCAGGATGCATCACAAACACCTGCCGCATTCAGGCCTGCTGCAGCTGATTGCCGGATTATGTTTTGTTTGGCTCAGGTGGATCCAAGAGGCAGACCATCGTCTGGAATCATTCGTCGGCAGACGAGCAGACAGAGTTTTACTTACGATGATGCTATGAAATTCACGGCAGCAGGTGGTGATGATGCCTGGGACAGCAGAAAATATCTGAATGTCTGGATTTGCAATATGCAGGGAGGCAGTTTGGGCTATGCTACTCCTCCAGGGTCTCCTGCTGATAAAGATGGTGTGGTGATACAATTTAATGCTTTTGGAACTATAGGTAATCTGCAGGCGAATTTCAACAAGGGAAGAACCACCACACATGAAGTCGCACATTGGATGGGGCTCAAACACATTTGGGGTGATGCTACCTGTGGCGATGATGGAATTTATGATACACCACAACAGGAATATTATCATAATGGGTGTCCATCATTTCCTCAAATGAGTGCTTGTTCACCTAACAATAACGGAGATATGTACATGAACTTCATGGACTATACACATGACGCATGTATGAATCTTTTCACTCACGGTCAGAAAGTAAAGATGCGTGGTGTGTTTGCCGTCAATGGACCACGAAACAGCTTCTTGTTCTCCTTCGCTTGTGACAGTACGCTGGCTACCGGTGCGCCATTGCCACAGGATACCACCACTATCATCAATGACTCCACCACTTCCATCATGGTTGAGAAAGACTGGATGGTATATCCCAATCCGGTGCTCTCGTCCATCTATTTACAAGGTATAAATGGATATGAATTGAAGGGACAATCAGTGACAATTTTCAGCATGACAGGAACACTTTTACATCGTATCCAATTGAACTCGTCAAATCCTACAGTGAATCTTAGCTTTCTCAAGCCTGGGGTCTATTTGATCAGGGTTGGCGAAGGAAAAATGATAAAACAACGTAAAATTATTAAAACATAAAATAATATACCATGGCGTTAGTAATTTAATATCAATACTTTAGTATAAAGACTTTCATTTTTCTTTAGGGGTTAAAGAAACGCCGGGGCAATTTATCCTCGGCGTTCTTATTTTTGTAAAAATAGATTTATGAAAAAAGTTAATGTAGTTCTGATTGGTTTGGCATTTTGTATCCAAACACACGCTCAAAAAGGCGAAGAAAAAAAAGAAGAAAAAAGCGGCTTGCTCAATACGGTTGTTGGTGAAGCATTGCTTGACATTGATGCAGAAATCAAGCAAAAACCCAAAAACAACAACGAAATTGGTTCTGGTTTGAGAGAAGCTTTGATCATGGGCGTAGACAAAGCTGCTGCCTCACTTGGTCGTACAGATGGATTTTTCAAAGATGAATTTTCAAAAATTCTGATTCCGGAGGAGGCAAAAGATGCAGAAACCAAACTTCGTAAGATGGGTATGGGGAAAACAGTTGATGATTGTATACTTTCTATGAATCGTGCTGCTGAGGCAGCTGCACCCGTTCTGAAAACTGTTTTCATACAGGCAATCAATACCATGACTATTAATAATGCCAAATCGATATTGTATGGCACTAACACTGCAGCTACAGATTATCTGCAAAAAAATACATCGTCGGCACTCAGGGACTCCATGATGCCCATAGTGAAATCTTGTTTAGAAAAGACCAATGCTACCAAATATTGGAGTGATGTATTCAAAAACTATAACAAATTTTCTGCCAAGAAAGTGAATACAGATCTGAATGCCTATGTGACTGAAAAGGCCATGATGGCTATTTTTAGACAAATAAAAGCAGAAGAATTGAACATCAGAGAAAATCCCGAAGCAAGAGTTTCGGAAATACTTAAAATTGTTTTTGGTAGTAAGGACTGATGGTCTACTCAGAGATCTTCATCTCATCAATAAGATTCTTAGCTCCGGCAAATTTGTCTACAATGAACAGTACATACCTGATGTCTACCATGATGTTTCTGCAAATACTGGGATCGTAATTGATATCGCTCATCGTTCCTTCCCATACACGGTCAAAATTTAGTCCAATGAGTTCTCCTTTGGCATTCAGCGCAGGACTTCCTGAATTGCCTCCGGTAGTATGGTTGGCTGCAATAAGACAGACAGGCATTTTTCCATTTTTTCCATAACGGCCGAAATCTTTATTTTGATATAATTCAATCAACTTAGCGGGCAGATCAAATTCGTAATCGCCGGGAATATACTTTTCCATAATGCCGTCCATGTAAGTGTAAAAATCGTACTTCATGCCGTCTCTGGGCTGATAACCTTTCACATTGCCATAAGTTACCCTCAATGTACTGTTGGCATCAGGATAAAATTGTTTCTCGCTGAATACTGTCATCTGGGCTTTCATGTATTCACGCTGCATCCTGTTGATCTCGGCTTGCATCTTATTGTATGTCGGCGCAATCTGCATGGAGTAATGCGTGTTGATTTCCGACAATAGGAGATACAACGGATCTTGACTGATTATATTTTTAAATTCCGCAGGTGAATATTGGGCAATTTTTTTGACATTTTCCAGCGTATTCATCACCGAACTTGTGTACAATATGTCTGCAAGTGATTCAAGACTATTGGTTTTGAGTTTTTCTTTGAGCATAGGTGCTATGGCAGCGTCAGGTTGATCGCTGATGTATTTATTCATCAGTCTGATGAAAAGCTCTTTGTCCAGCTGAGGGTCATACTCTTTGAAAATGTCTTCGAGTTTTTCTATATGCTTGTCATTTCGTTTAACATTCATTGCCGCATCCTTTTTTTCATTTTCAGTAAGCATGGCGGAAACAGTACCGGCGATATTGAACAGCTCGATTCTAGGGATGATCTCATTGTAATAATCACGTTGTAATGCATAGGGTTTGATGGAATCATAGGTGGCGGCAAGTTTCAATAGCAAATCGCTATATGCTGTCGTCCAGTCTGCGCTTCCTGCGATTCGTTTTGAAAATTCGGCTTCAAAATTTTTTTTCTTTTGTAGGGCATTGCTTTTATTGAGTCCAAGCACTTCTCCCTGCCATTTTTTATAAGCGTTCTCAATACTGGCATATTTGGCAGCGTATTTGATTTTGATAGACTCATCAGCAATCATGTACTTTTTCATTGTTTCCAGCACAATGCGACGAATGCCGATTTTAGCAGGATCACTGGTGTTCATGATTTGCTCAATGGCTGATGCCGGCAGGTATTCATTGGTTTTGCCGGGAAATCCCATCACCAAGCTGAAATCACCTTCTTTCATGCCTTTCAGTGATATGGTCAATGATTTTTTGGGTACATAAGGAACATTGTCGGTTGAATAATCAGCAGGATGGTTGTTTTTGTCGGCATAAATCCTGAACATGGAAAAATCGCCCGTATGTCTGGGCCACATCCAATTGTCGGTGTCTTTGCCGAAATTGCCAATGGAAGCAGGTGGGGCGCCCACCAATCTGACGTCTTTGAAAGTTTCTGTGACAAACAAATAGTATTTGTTGCCTTCAAAAAAAGGCCTGATCATCAAATCTTCATAGGGTTGAAGTTTGAAGGTAGTTTTCAAATCGGCTATGTTTTTGTCGATTGTGGCTTTACGTTCTTTTTCACTCATCCCTTTATTCACATCTTTCAATATTTTTTCTGTCACATCATCTATGCTGACAATGAAAGTCACAAATAAGCCGGGATTGGTCAATTCCTGTGATTTTTCATAAGCCCAGAAACCATCGCGAATGTAATTATGATCCAGGGTGGAGTGGTTCTGCACTGCGTCAAATCCGCAATGATGGTTGGTGAGAATTAAACCCTGATCTGATATCACCTCTGCCGTGCAAAAACCGCCCAGGCTTAC
>Ga0315899_10009304_pt1 | contig 10540 bp, 6 predicted proteins | sample LakEriMetagenome_2_FD_203518 | JGI IMG/M metagenome (GOLD analysis project Ga0315899, IMG submission 203518) | Freshwater fungal communities from buoy surface, Lake Erie, Ohio, United States - Buoy 4 MA112 | ecosystem: Environmental > Aquatic > Freshwater > Lake | place: USA: Lake Erie, Ohio...
ATGAACTGCCGCTCGCTAACGTTGCTTTGCGATGGGAATACTCCAAGGAAGTACAAAGCCCCAATGCACTATTGTGCCAGTTCGACGATTGGCGGCATTTCGTAACGAAGAAGATCAAGCAGAAATGGGAGCATCTTCAATTTGCGCGATGCTATCCTAAATCGAATGATTCCATCCATGCATCGCAGTCTTTGCTGTGTATCCACGATACGTTGATACTAGGTACACCGGTCCCACCTATTCCAGGTATCCGGATGAAAGAATATTCGAGAGTATTGCTGCCAGTGGAGATGAGTTGGCAACCTGCAGTATCCGTTACATCTCTGCGTCGCGCGTGGTCCATGACTGACCAAACATATGCACTATGGCTCGCACCGCACCAAGTTGATTTTCTATCTGACAGTGATTTTTGTCGAGCCTCGCGTGTTGCTATTGCCGCAACTAACGAGCAATCGGTGACGAAATGAGTGCTCAAGACGCCCAAGCCTACTTGCTTCCACAGCGGCATGCTTTCTGGGAGTGGAATATCAGCGAATCGTCGATTCAGTGGTATGACGGTGGCACAATTTCTTTTTCCGATGAATTAGCATTGATATTGGATCGGTTCCGAGTGCAAGGTCTGCCAAGGTTCGATTGCCTGCTACTCGTGATCGCGGCGACGCGGGATAGTTGGGAGCTTTATCAAAATAATACGACACGTCACCGATGTATGATCGAGTCTCTCACTGCTTCGAGTTTTCACTATTCAGAGTCAGTACGGCTTATCAAGTTATTGGATGGAATTCGTTTTCTACCCGCCGAGATTCGTCACAACTTGAACTCTCGTGCGATGATATGCGAAATGTGCTTGGAGGAACTTGTTCCGAGGTGCACCGGAAATGCCGTCGATTGGGTATTGTCTGGACTTCGTCGAGAGAAAGACGGTTTGATACCCCAAGACCGAATAAACTCGCCCTCCCCCAGACTCGATGAATGGCAATCCGATTTCCGAGCCCTGACCAGCGGTCTTGAGCGTTTTGAGTTATCCAAGCTACTACATCGCATCCAAACAGGGCTCGACGAACCGATATCATCACCGACAGAACTGATAGAAGAATGTAGCGATGAAACGTTTTCGGATCCGATCGAGGCTCGCGAGTTGGTTGAGACATTGCTAAACGACGCAGAGCTTTATCCGATCGGTCGGTTAGCTAAAGATCTTTTGGCGGCTTTGTGCCGACCGGCCCGCTTGACTCCAGAAACGAATTCGAATCTAGGTGGTTATTCCGACATTTCCAATCGAGGGACGCTGGATCGGCTATTACTAAGTGAATTGGCGTATGACAACGACACCATGGCAGTCCGTGTATCGAACGGCGAAGCGTTGTATCTTCGACGTGAAGTCCCTCCCAGAATGGAAACACGCGACAGATGTCTCCTCATCGAATCATCAATTCGCTCGTGGGGAACGCCTCGGGTATTTCAGGCGGCAGCGGCTATTGCATTGACTGCGTCTGCTTCGGATCAATCCAAGGTTCATGCCTGGCGGTGCTCAGGCACAACCTTTGAACGCTCTTTCTTTACCGATCAAAGTGGCCTAAAGGAATACTTGCACGTTTTAGATCCAAGCCTGCATTGTGGTGGCTGTATGCAAGAACTCTACAAGTCGTTGTTCGAACCGAGCCATCTCAGCTCTTCCTCTATGACGAATCCAAGTCTTGCTGAGGGGACTGTCGGCAATTCACTTGAAGTCTTCCTTATTCTAAGCCGCGAGTCCTGGAACGACCCAAGTTTTCGAGAATTGTTCCGCAAATCAGGGTTCGAAACCGTGACGATTGCTGTTGTAGATCGCTTTGGCGAACTAGAGCTGATCAGTTACTCAGTTCAAGGCTTGCAACCGATCAAGAAAATCGAATTGAAGCTTGCGGACTCGAAAGATAAATCAGAAAGTGATCTATCTGATTCGTTACTTCGTAATCAGCTATTGCCCAAGATTTTCGAACGCGATCCTTTTCCGTTGCGACTATCTGCAGTTTATTCCGACATGTTTTTAGTCGATCAAAGTCTACTGATTAGCAAACTGAAGGGGGGCGGTTTGTTTCTTTGGAACTCCTGGTCTATGGGAGCCATACCGCTCCGAGCTCGCAGTATCGAGGGTCCTATCCTCTGGGCGAGATACGATGCAAGTCGTTCTTCTTTAGTCGTTGTCGTTGGAAACGTGAGTTCTCGCAAGTCAATCGTATTGAATTACGATCTCACGAGCTTCGCTCTTCAAAGCCAATTCGAGATCGAACCTTGCGAATCGTCCGATCAGTTTTCTATCGAAGAAGGAGCGATCTTGGTTGTTCGCGCTTCCAAATGCGAGATAGACGCATGGTGCCTTCAAGATGGTAAGAGGTTAGCCTCCGTTACCATCGGCGATGTGGGGGTGGCCAACGTCTTCCGTGGAGTGAATGGCCTATGGCTGGCCGCTCACTTCAACGGTCTTGGATTTGACACAATGCCGATATCCTTTAGTCCTACGTACAAATCGAACGAGATCGTGTTGGCCATGGTAGCTCCCGGCAAGGATGGCTACATTGGAGTCACTCAAGATGCGAAGATTATCCATTCGAAAGGAAAAATGACGGCTATTGAAGCATTCTTGTCGTCTAAGCTTACGAAATCGGATTTGGTCGTACACGGCGGAGGTCGTTGGATTTGTTTTAAGAACAGCCCGACTCACCACGCCATAGAGATCACTAACGACAGCGAGATCATTCCCTTTCGACTTCGCACCCAACCGAAAGGGAGCGAACGACTTCAAGAGCTGGCCTGGTCCGACGAACAACGTCAGCGCGGTGTTCCAAGATCGATCCAGCAAGTCAATTATCGAAACCGTTTTGATTCCGTTTACGTCCAGGGAAACAGCCTAACTCTCCTTCGAGCGAAAAACGTGTTTTCGCTGGAACTGTCGGAAAACGGTCTGGTTTGGAATAATACACATGGAGGCAATCCAATTGATGGTGACCTTGTGGTCCAATTCACGCCTAACCAAGAACTGACAATCGAACTCGGCTTTCGAATCGAGTCCGCAAAACGTAATGGCGTCGAGTTTATACTAGACTCACGTGGCTTGCTTCATATACGTTCTGTGAAAAGCAACCTCAGCGAAATCACGATAGTACTTGCGAATGGTCTAGCAAGCGGATGGACGAGCGATGGACGATGGTTTGGCAAGGACTATCACATCGGGAACAACCTAGCGACCCCTTCGGAACTCATCCTACGTGAAGTGTTATCCCCTTTGCTCCGTCTATTCGAAGGTGAAGGATCTTGATCGAACTCAATATTCACCTTCAGTATGGCATTAGTGCCGAATCGCCACATGATCCTGAGCGATTGATTGGTTGCTTCGTTGAGTCACCCGATGCCCATCGCTGGCTACACGCAGCATCAACATTGACACCGAATACCGAGAACTGTGTTTATTTCCCTTGGAGTAAAGATGGGAAAATCGAAGGAGTCTTTATCTGTGAGCGTACACCTAATGCCAATCGTAAAGCATTGCCCGACCTCGTTCAAGAAACGACATTGCTGTTCCATTCGGTGAAATTGCCGGATGAGTTACGGGACTACCAATTATGGATTCCCGTTGGAGCCAACTTGAGCCCTGTTCCGCAACCGACAGAGTGGGCGAATGTTTTATCTGGCAAGCCACCGTGTTTAGTTTGGCATCCGGGGATTGGACTTCTTGCTTGGCATAAGGAGCATTTTCGAAACATAGACTCATTGATTGCCACTCCGCGATCGACACTGCGATGCTGGGAGATGGCTGCTCCTGGAACCGCGTTTCCAGAACGTCTCCTGCGTATCGATGTTCCCGTTCCACCGACTCTCGATCAATGGTTAACAGACAGTAGTAAAGGGATCGGAATTGCGAACACAGATATTGAAAAACTTCCCCCAACGCGGTCCGAACATCGAGGACGTCCAGTGCGCAATGCAATTTCGATCGTCAAGTCTGGAATGGGTCAAGCTGTAGGTTGGCTTGCCGACCGAGTCGATGGGGCACTTCACCAAGGCAAGAAGCTAATAGGAGCCATCACTCCCGGATCAGCCAACTCATCAGGTAAGATGACTGGGAAAAAGCTTGGTTCGACAATTACGGATCGCCCCCGCGCTTTGCCTGGCTGGCAATGGATTCAAAGCATGCGAACGTGGGCGAACCGACAAATGAAACAATGGAATGAAACGCTCGAAGCTCGACGGGAAGCGTCTGTGAATCGATTGATGGAAATGCTCGATAAGGATCCCGAAGAAGGTCTAAGATACGCAATTCCAATTAAGAATGCTGACTCAGGTCGTGGACAGGGCACGCCAGGAAGCGAACTTGTGGCGCGACGATTTGGTTTGCAAGACTCGCCAGGCGGCTCTTCAGATCCGTGGTCATTGAGTTGGAACGCGCAACAAAAACTTAGATCCAAGTACACTCAATTGGCTCAACAAGAGCTTAGGGCCGGGCGAGCCGAAAGAGCTGCAACGATCTATATTCAACTGCTGAGCGACTATCCACAGGCCGCACAGGCGCTGGAACAAGGTCAACTGTACCGGCAAGCTGCGGAAGTTTATCAAGAAAGGCTTCACAATATAAGCAAAGCTGCCGAGATGCACGTCTATGCCGGCAATTTTGAAGCGGCAGTTGCCCTCTACCAAAAGTTGAATGACCACCTTAAGGTCGGTGATCTCTACTCGCAGTTGAACATGGAAATAGAAGCGTCAATGGCGTACCGTAAGCATGTCGAAATGCTTGCATCCAGCGGTAAATGGTGTGCCGCGGCTGACGTTTTACTTAGCAAGCTTCATGCTGTTGATGAGGCAATCGATTTACTTCAATCGCAGTGGCCTGTCGGTATCTCGGCATCCATATGTGCAGACAAGACGTTCTCGGTTTTGGCTGAACAGGAATTACATGAACGCGCATTGTTGCAAATTAAGCGATTCATAGACGATCCGTCGACGAAGGCCTGCGGAGTCTGGCCAGTGGAACTCGTCTCAAAGCTAGCTCAGGAATACCCGGACCAAAGTGTCCGAGAAGAGTCTGCTTCGGCCGTGTTCGTGCTTGCAAGCCAAGCCATACAGAACACCGCTGAGAGGAGTACACTTGCAAGAATTACTAACTCGCTTACAAGGGCTATGCCAACGGACAAGCTACTTGGTCGAGATTCGCGGCGCTACACTCAGCAGCGGATCGAAGAAATCAACCAACAAGTCAACTCGAAAAAAAATCCGGGCTTGATTGTTTACGACAGTTATCGCCAAACCGATTCCGCAAAGTCGATTCTTCCTCTGGCGCAGATTCAACTTGAGGAACAGATCCATTGGTTCGGTATGATTCCGACGCCGTTCGAACTGCTCTGCGTCGGTCAACGAGATCGGGACTTAGTGATTAAGATCGTACTTGGAGAAGAAAGATCGCAACCGAATTTAGAACGAGTTCGTAAAGCCTTTTTTGCTTCATCCGAGGTTCCACGATGGGCGCGACATGCAACGTGGACACAACAAGGGAAGTCAAGATCTTTATTCGTTATCGGAGGTCATGGTCATAATCCCGAATTCAGTCACTCACATATTCATGAACACGAATTAACGTTGCTTGAAGCCAATGCGAATATTCTGGATTGCTATACCTCTGGGCTAAGATCGAGTTCACCGAATACTCTTGAGCCAGCAGTCTTTCTTTCGGCACAGGAAGATCGATTTACAATCGGGCATTTCAGCGCCGATGGCAGTGTTCACTATCCCTATCAAGAAACTCCTCAAGGATTTCGATCGTTTGAACAGAAGGCACAGGAGGGGATTCAGTCCAAACACGCCGCTATTGACGGGTCGTTGGCAGAAAGAGTGTTTGCTGAGATGTTTCGAAATCCATGGCGAATTGGAGGAACAAGCTCCAATCTAGTTGTGAGTTGCGGCAATCAGATCATTCTACTCCACGAAGGAAAAATCGTGCATGAAGACGAACTCTTCAGCCCCATTTGTTCGGTAAGTATGAGCTCTCCCTGGTCTAGTCCACGCGCCATCTTGGGAATGGAACGAGGGATCGCCGTTCAGTATCTCCGCTCGACCGACGACTATCGAACGTGTGTACTCGATCGCGAACTGGAGACCCCCCGAGGTTGTTTTCTCTCATCTGGCCAGATCCTGGTTGCCCACCAATCAGGCGTCAACCTCTATTCCGTTCGCGGAAATCGATCGACTCTCGACGGTACATATCGACATAAAGGCTCTCCACTTACAATCGCTGCTGTTGAGACAGACGAGCTTTTTGTTTGGACACTAACCACAAGTGGAAGACTTCAGAAATGGCCTTCGGGCAGGGACAGAAGATAACGGATGTGGTTTCAAGCCATTATGCAGCATTCATGACCTTGTAGGCGAAACTATGCATGAAACTTTTTTTTGCCGTATTCGGACTTTTTGATCCACATTGACCACGCCATACCCATCTTACCGTGGACGCAAACGGAACAGTATCGGCGTTGGACTGTGGAGAACCTGCGTGAGCGAGGCGATTATCAAGGTGCAGCAGAGTGGAGTCGTTGGGTAAACGTTGATGATTTGCCACCACACTGGATTCCACCACCGAGATTGGTTTATGGATATGCCAGCGTCGAGACGAACAAGCAATCCGTCGCGTTACTCAGCGAGGATTTATCGGATTGGTACGCTGATCAATGCCGAGAAACCTTGAAAGAGAATTTGACGGGTAGTTTTGACTCTCCGAGATTGGATAGTCTGGATCTGGAAACATTGCGTCGTATGGTGTCACTCAAAGACAAAGGCAGGATTGAAACGGAATTTGTTGATCGCCTTTACGCCGGCGGGAGTGAGGCTAGCAATCTACCATCGTTCGGATCCTCCCCTGCTAGGAGGCCAGAGGTGGCGTAATACTTGGGCACGACGCTATGGGCCGGCGAATCGAATCTCTCGAATTCACTGCTACAACATTTTATCCAAACAATTAAGGCCCAACTGGCACTGAATCCCTAGCTTTCTCGTTCTGCCCGGAGATCTGAGTATCCCATATTCGTAAACGTGAACATCGGGTACTTGTATAGCACAAGAATCGTTATGATAGTCTCACCAAGTTCAGTTTTACTCTGGCGGGCAGTCCACTCATCACGCATTCAATGCGTCGATAATCGTTTTCCTTAATCGGTGATATCTATGCTTAGGAATTGTTACTCCGTTTTGAAAGGCTCTGTCGTAGGTTTGGTACTGTTGGCTTTGTTTGCTCTGGATATCCAGGGGAGAACGAATGCCCACGCGCAAGAAACCAAGGGTCTTTCGGCGGGGGCGGCCAAACGAGATATCACGCCAAAGGAGCCAGTACCTATGTGGGGGTATGGTGCGCGACACGCTGACCTTTCCACCGGTACGATGGATCCCCTATTCGCAACAGCTTTGGTGATCGAATCGAAAGGTATCAAAGTGGCCATCGTTGGAACTGATTTGGGACGTGCCCCGGTCGAAGTTTCGCTTCAGAGAATTCGAAATGCAATTCGAGACCAAGCCGGAATCCACGTTTCTTTGATCGCGGGATCTCATACCCATCATGGTCCCGTCCTGGAATTAACAGATCGTCCGGGGCGAGGCAAAGGCCGATTTGATGCGGCAGTCCGTTACGGACAGTATCTGGAACAGCAGCTAATCGAGACCATTCTCGAAGCAGATCGCGCTCTGGAACCCGTAAGCATTCAAGTTGGCTCGACAGAACTCATGAACTTTAATCGCAATCGCCATAGCAAACGAGAGCCAATACCAGTTGATCGCACCCTTTCTGTTCTTCGGTTGATGGCGGTGAACGAGGGACGAACTGTTGCAACCCTTTTTAATTTCGCAGCCCATCCTACCAGCTTACCCACCGAAAAGTATGAGTTCTCCGCCGACTTTGTCGGGGGTGCGAGGGAGGTCATCGAAAAAGAGCTTGAGGGTATCGCCGTCTTTATGCAAGGTGCTGGGGGTGACCTGTCCACAAACCGTGGCCCACACGGAGACCACAAGGATTACGGTAGAGCTTTGGGGAAAAAAGTCGTGGCTCTAGCTCAATCATTAGAGTCTCACCCTGTGAAGGCACCAACGATTCAGTCCCACGAACAACAATTTCAATTTGCATCGAGAACCAATTTCAAAAACCCACTGGTTCAAGGAGCTTATTCGGTTGCTTTTTTTCCTGAGTTAGTCACCAATTTTATCGATGAATACAAAGATGGAATAAAACCGCGACTAACGGTGGTTGCCATCCATCGCGATATCGCCTTTGTGGGTGTATCGGGCGAGTTCTTCTGCCAACATGCCATTCGTTTGAGAGAGCGAAGCCGCGTTGCTCACCTCTTTTTCTTCGGGTACTGCAATGGATACCACCAATACTTTCCGACCATTGAAGCAGCTGATGAAGGTGGATATGGAGCGGACACGTTGGTCGCTCCAGCAGAAGTAGGATCGGGTGAGAAAATAATGGATCAAGCTCTAATGAAACTCTACGAGCTGCGATCGAAAGTAGGCCCTACAACAAAAAAGCCCTGAGGAAACATCACTCAAAAAGAATTCCATCATGGGCGGATGACGCTGAGTTACGCTAAAAAAGTGGATAAACTAAGTTCCTAAACATATGTTCGAATTGTGCCTCGGTTACAATAGAGGATGTTGTTTGATAGATATTCTTTGTTAAGAGGCATCCGTGTTCCATACCCACCAAAAATACAATCTAAAGGCACTCTATTCATTTGCTTGCATCGTTTCTTGGATGCTCTGCTATCCGTTGAATGCTATGGGCCAGGACGACACGACAAAATCGTCGATCGTGAAGCTGGCTGTAACTCAACGAAGTTTTGATCATAGCCGCCCATGGGCCAAATCCAATGCGACGGACGTCTCCGGCACAGGATTCGTCATCAGCGGAAAACGGATCATTACCAATGCGCACGTCGTTCGCTACGCATCGCAAATCTACGTTCAATTGAAAGGCTCTGACGAGAAACTTGAAGCAAAGGTGCAGGCGATAGCTCATGACCTGGACCTAGCAGTCGTCACTCTCGAGGAAGATACGAAACTCGACGATATCGTCCCTTTGGAAATCGATGACTCTTTAACACCCTTGCGAACCGAAGTGCTCGTTTACGGGTTTCCGATCGGTGGTGATCAGCTTTCGGTTACTAAGGGAATCGTGTCCCGTGTTGAATTCACTCAAATCGCGTTAGCACGGTCCGGGCTAAGAGTTCAAGTTGACGCGGCGGTCAATCCAGGGAACAGTGGTGGCCCGGCTCTTGCGAACGGCAAAGTGATTGGGGTTGTTTACAGCGTCATGGGAAATGCCAACAACATTGGCTTTCTCGTTCATGCAAGTGAATTGACTCGGTTCCTTAAGGATATTGAAGATGGACAATACGATGGTGCGCCGTTGCTATCGGTCATGTCGCAGACCACCGAGAATCCGTCGCTACGCAAGCGATTAGGATTGCCGGCGAATACTGGTGGCGTACTGATTCACACAATTGACGAAAAGGACCAAGAATTGCCCCTCAAGAAGTTTGACGTCATCACAAAGATCGGGCCTCATCCGATCGACGCACAAGGGAACGTAAAGGTAGACGATCTGAATCTTCATTTTCGTTACTACTCTGCGTTGCTAGCTGTCGAGGATAAGGTTCCGCTAACTGTCTGGCGAGATGGGCAAGAACTAGAGGTGCAATGTCCCGCACGTAGAGGTTGGAATGGTATCATGCCGTTTCTGAATGGCGGCTATCCTCAATATTGTATCATCGGACCATTGGTTTTCAGTACTGTGACGGCCGATGTTGCGATGTTACTGATGAGTAACCCTCAGGCCTTAGCGACCCTATCTGCTCGCAAGAGCCCAATGTTTAGCAACTTTCAAACTCGTCGTTTCGATGGGGACAAAGAGTTGGTTTATGTTTCCTCGCCACAGTTCTCGCATCGCTTGATGAAGGGCTATGGTCCATTGCAATTGCTGACGGTCAAGTCGATTAACGGCGTAGAGGTTCGCAATCTCGTCCATTTAATCGAGTTGATTCAGAGTTCCCAAGACGAGTTCTTGGAGTTTGAGTTTTATGATGATGGAGTGGGACTGGTGATTCTGAACCGCAGGGAGTTTTTAGACTCGACGGAATCGATACTCGAGGAGAACAGCGTTCGAGTACGCTGCAGTCCCGGCTTAGAGAAGTATTTCAAGGGCGAATGAGCGTGTTATGTCGATTTCTACCGAACAACGTCAATGGGATTACGAGGCCTACGCGGCAATCCCTAACGATGGTAAAAAACACGAAATAATCAGCGGAGAACATTCTGTGAATCCTGCGCCCGACCTCTATCATCAGGAGCTTTCTCGTCACATTCAATTTCAGTTGTACACGCAGATAGAATTGAATGGCATCGGGAAGGTCATGAATGCGCCGGTCGATGTGCAATTATCAGATCATGATATCGTACAGCCCGATCTTGTAGTAGTGATGCGGGAGCGGAGTCACATACTGACGCCAACCAAGATCCTCGGGATCCC
>Ga0315899_10009307_pt1 | contig 10538 bp, 8 predicted proteins | sample LakEriMetagenome_2_FD_203518 | JGI IMG/M metagenome (GOLD analysis project Ga0315899, IMG submission 203518) | Freshwater fungal communities from buoy surface, Lake Erie, Ohio, United States - Buoy 4 MA112 | ecosystem: Environmental > Aquatic > Freshwater > Lake | place: USA: Lake Erie, Ohio...
GAGGTTTCCCTGGCTCCTCCCTGTCCGGAACCCTGTACTTAATTTTGCACAAATTTAGCCATTTGTTTTATGTTATTTGATCGACGGCCATGACGAGAAAATCATTTTACTTGAAGAAATTTGTTTACGAAACCCCCCCCACCCGTGAGTTGGTTTTCGTGGTCGACAGTTGAACCAGCCGCGTGTCCTGCGGAGTGGGCGTTGAGGACGGAAAAGAGTGAAGGGGCGGACGAGAGCCGCGATGCAGCTGGCAGCGAGCTCTTCACACGGCTCCCACGGCTCCCCGCATGCCGCAGAGAAACGGCCGGTGCGCCGAGTGCTGCCGGCAGCGTCGTTCGAGCCTGGAAGCTTCCAGGGATGGAGCACGCCTCGGTCGTTCAACGAGGCAGCAGCGGGGCACGTCCCTGTGCTGCCTGCGCCCGTTGACGAGCAAAACGGAAGCCCGTCTGCGCACGCGCCGGGGACAGGGGGGCAGCAGGAGAGCCCCGCACAACGACCATCATTGGCAGAATCATCATCGGCCTTGTCAGACGGTGAACCTGCGCCGTGGGATCGCTTGCACCAGCACAGCACGCGCGCACGCGCCACCGCCACCGTCCCAACGCGACCAAAGGAGTTCGCCCCGCTCTATGCTCGGAGTAGACGCTTTTCAAATGCAGGCGCAAACGACGCCGCACACCCGCCTGGGAGGTTGGGTGCATCCAAGCGCGTGTCCACCCGCTCTCCGGCCATCCTGCAGAATGACGGGGGTGAGCAGGAGGCAGCTGGCGTATGGGCGTGGGGCAGACAGAACACCGCCGGGAGCAGTGCCCGAGGCAGCAGTGCTGCCTCGCAAAGTTCTCAGCGGCGACTCCTCAGCAGCGCTGACTCCTCAATCCCAGAGGACGAGGTTCACCTGTGTGCCGAGGGCTTCGGTGAGCTATAAAATGTTTTGAAGCAGAATGCCATCCAGCGCGATAATGACGATGCAACATTGCCTGCACATCAGTCACTGGTGTATCACACCCAGTGACAAACCAGCATTGTCAACAAAGCGGCTGACTGCTAGGCGTGATCAGGCACAAAGGACAACTGGAAGAGCCCGTTTCCGGCCAACACTCCCCCGTTGGCCTGGCTTGACCCCGGCGGGGACAAGCAGAAGGAACAAAAGGAGATGATCGAGAAACGTGTACAGAATGAAACGCGGCATGGAGTCGAAGGTGACGGCGATCGTCCTGAAACTCATCAGAGCAAACGCAGTCAAGCCAGCATGCGGCAAGTCCAGGTAGTTACTTTCACCGGGTGATATGCAAATCTGATGGTACGTATTTTTGAATCCTGATCAAGACTAATTGCATGCACGGGTTCAAATGCAGTTGTCGGATGAGATGTTTGTCGAGGAAATGGACAAGAATGGAGAAGGCTATGGAGAAGGCGAGGAGGCACAACAATGCCCCAATGAAGTTGAAGAGGATGCCCTGGAAGGAATCTTAGACTCACCTGAAACAGCCAACCGGAGGGCGCGACTCAAAGCGCAAATGCATACCTTATCGTCACAGAGCGCATGTGGTACGTGCGCATACGAGCACACACACACCCATCAGCTCAATGCGAGTTTATGTTGCGAGGCGAATGTTCGCAGGCTTTCAACTGAGTTATTTTTTGGAACGTGTGAAGACATTTTGGAAAAGGTCGACGACCACGCATTCGAAAAACGTGCGAAGCTCATCAAAAAGCGCTTCAAGTTGATGCCGTGGATGGTACGCGAACGCAACATGCTTTGGTTCGCTCCACCTATTGAAGAGCTGCAAGGGCGAAGCCTGGGGTTCTTCGGGGAGTGGGATCCCATACGGATAATCTGCGTGGATTTGCTACGGAACCCCGCAATACAGACTGTATTTTTTCTCATCAACATTATTGCCATCACGGTGCTCGCTGTTCGCCCGGCACGGGAAACTGTCAATTGGCAATATGATGTATATGGAGAGCCCGCACCGGCACCGTACTACTCCATCACCAACATCTACTTCATTGCTGAAGTGATTGCATTTTTGACACTGGCAGCCGAGCTGATGTTAACTGTTGTTGCGCGGGGGCTTATTCAGGGGCATTACGCCTTTGTCAAGGATCCATTCAACGTGCTCGATGCCGTCATCCTCGTGATTTCTTTTGCTGAGCACATTTTGTGGAGTATGGGCTGGACAGTTATTTTGCGAGGCTTTCGGGTGCTTCGTGTACTGAAGCTGATGATGCTTATCAACGTGGCTGAAGGGTGCCGTGCGGTGGTGACAGGGGTCCGAAATAGTGTTGAATTTGTGTCGGTCGTTTTCCTGATAGTCATCGTACTTTTACTGGCTTTTGCGGCGGGGCTTCCTCAGCTTTTTGGCAAGCAAATGAATAGGAGATGTGTTGTGGAAAGGACTGACACGCAGTATGTCATTAACCGCTTCAATAACACGGACCGTCTTAGGGTTGCATATGGTAATGGATTTGGATTCTGCCAGATCTACAACACAAGCACCAGCCTGCAGGGCTGGTTGACGTCTGAGGATTCGTGTCCCAAGCAAGCGAATGCACTTATCGCTGAAAGTACTGCAGGTGCCGGTGTAAATCAAGTGTGTGACCCTCTGATTGTGTCGCCATTTGGCGGCTTGCTAGAGGTGGACACAATCTGGTCGTCTTTCATAGCGATGCTGCAGTCATCTGCTGGTGATGCCTTTCACATAAATCCTTGGATGTTTTCCGAAGCGGAACCGAAATGGGCCAATTTTTCTTGGATCATTTTGGGCATGCCTTCCATATGCTGTTCATTGTTCCTCTTTCAGGCCATGGTTGCGCTGGGTGCGTGCAAGTACTATGAGACGCGGCTTGAGCAAAAGACAGGCCAAGAAAGGTTCCTTAATGTACTCGGCAGCGCTCAGACGCATGAACACCACCACCAACATCACACACATATTCTCGAACCACACTTGCAAAGCACCACCTCAGACACAATAGGCTCACATCAGGGTGAGTCAGTCGAGGAACCAGAAGATGGAGCTGACGGTGCCGAGGAGTTGCCGAATTCATCAACTTCTAATTCACTAGGATCTAACTCGCCGAAAAGCCTTTTCGGCCAACTCGCTGAAGCACCGATGCAAAGTGGGCTCAGAAAGTCACAAATGACAAGTTACAAAGCTCCTAATTCCCCGACAAGACGAGCAGTGACAAATGCTGAAATATCAACGATGAAGACCGGCAATCTAGAATCGCCTCTTAGTCGACGATCAGTGGCGTCGGGCAGATCGCGGAATTCACATCTTTCAGGAAAGTCGTCAGCGGACCGGGTTGGCATTCTCGGCAAAGGTTTGCTGGACGTCTCTTGCATCCTGTCCATCATGGTGAACAACGTCATGCTGATTCTCGAGCTGCAAGAACGGAGCGCTGGGTATGGGAACGATGCGTCATCGACGTTCTCCATCGCGCGTCTGTTCTTTTCCCTGCTCTTTATGGTGGAAGTCATTTTGAGATTGATTCAGAGCGGCTCTATCTACAAGCATTTCCGAAAAGTGACATCGGCGGTGGACTTTTCCATCGTATTTGTGGACGCTGCGGGTCTCTTTGCCGTAGCGATGGGATCTGCACGTTGGCACGTGCTGCGAGGCGTAGCTGCCGTGCGGCTTTACCGCATTGCGCTATTACTGCCAGGATCGGGGCAGTTGATGCAAGCAACAGGTCGCAGTTTTGTATTTCTCATGTCAGCCCTCGCTGTTCCTGTGGTATTTATTGTTGGATGTTCTATAATGACGCACCACTATTTCGGAGAAGGGCTTAAATTTGGGCACGGGCAGCGATTTTCGTATTTTACCTTCATGGATTCATTCCGAATGATGATGCATGTAGCTTGGGGTGACAAGTGGCACGAAATAATCTACGGGTCCATGCACTCTGCTGCCAATGTGTCCTTGGCCTCGAGAATCAAGCCGCACCCGCAGGCTATGGCTTATGTGGGGGTTGTTTTACTCGTCGTGATCTTCTACACCATGCGATTCTGGCTCAAAGGCCTTTTCATTGGGGTTATTGGAGAGTGCTTTAGCCTGGGTGACATCGAACATGACGCCCTAACTCAAGCCCAACAGCTCGTCGGACCTATGTTGCAATGGGCTGCTTTTAAGCAAGCGCAAATTAGCAATCTGATTGCAGCAGGCGACAAGGCTGGAGTGCAACTTATTGTTTGGTCAGCGAAGGCCTGTTATCGCTTTACCAAAAAATGGTACTCTAAACTCTTGCGCCGACTTTTCCCTTACTGGGACCTTTCCAAGCCGATCGAAATCGGAAGTGGCGTGGCGCCTGGGGAAGGACCCTCCACGTCCGTGGCAAACAAACCTCAAGTCAAGGAAGATCAAGGCGAAAGTCCTGACTATGAGGTGTTTGGGGACGTGATTGACACTGTCTTGGGTGCACCACGGCGGCCTCCGGTTCTTGGGCACCCTGACCACACATCACTGTGGGTGCCCATTTTCGGAGGATTGCGTTACAAGAATCCTATCCGCATCCTATGCCGAGTCATTCTGGGCTCCAAGCCTTGGAAGGTGGTCATTAATCTGACAGTCTTGCTGAGCTCGATATTTATTTTCATAGGTGAAACCAATCGTGCAGCGCTTCCCAATCAGCGCGTGGCAGAGCCAACCGTCCGAACTACCTACACGGTCACAACCTACATCTACATTGCTGAATTCATCATGCACGTATTTGCGCAAGGACTCGTTTTCCCTTCACGTGCCTACTTACGCGAGGCCGAAAACATCTTCGACTTCACCCTGCTTGTCATCAATCTGGTGGATTTCCGATTGGAAAATCCCAGTCCCTTCTTGAGAGCCATTTTGATACTACGGCTCCTGCGCCTGTTTCGCCCTTCACGACCCTTTCGCAATGGCGAAGGTATGATATACCACACGGTCATGGGAGCGCTAATCTGGATAACACTGATGGCCGTCTTCATCGGCTTCATTTATCTCGTGTTTGCTGTGATCGGCATGGAGATCTTTTCCGGGCAGCTACATTCATGTTCATGTACGCATATCAAATTTCCTGCTGGTCAGTTCGAGTGCCAGGGTGGAGGGATTTCGGGGCCGACCAAGGATGGCTTCTACGGCGATCTCTTGAAACCTGCCCCCTTTTCGGGAGAAGGTTTCTGGGCGCCGTGCGCGTGGAATGCTGAAGACGTGGGAAACTTCGACACGCTACCAGACGCCCTGCTGGCACTTGCGCGAATTTCGGGTCGCAAATGGAGTGACCTCATGGAAGCGTGCATGAGTATTGCAGGACGCGGACGGCAGCCGGTGCCCTCCAGCCGTGCAGATACCGGGCTGTATTTTGCAGTATTTTTTGCCGTGAGCGCATTGCTCATTGAGAATCTCGCTGCGGCATTCATGATACAGGGGTTTGGCCGTGGGCTCCATTTTGCAAAAGTCAGCAAAGAGCAAATGCAAATAGAAACAATCGAGAAAGTAATTGTTCAAGTGCAACCGTCCTTTCCTCGCGAATGGCCGACAAATTTCGTTGCGATTCGATGCAGAAAACTCATCAAATACATCTGGTTTAGACGTCTTACCTGGGTTGCGATCTTTGTTCACGCTGTCTTGCTACTCTTGCCATATGGCGGCATGGAAAAGAACTTCCGGGACTTCATTATGATTCAGAATTATGTCCTTTGGGGCTTGCTTTGCGCTGAAACATTGATCGTTTTTGCGGCTTTTGGTCCCAAAAACTTTGCATCGGTACCATTTCATTGGTTTGATGTTGCTCTTATTACGCTGGGCGCATACAGCATTGGCGCAGGGCTTGTTAACGAATGCGCATTCCCCCGAATTCTTCGAGTTTTGCGCCTGTTCACAGTCATAGCTCCGAAGAATCCGAGCCTCGGGTTCGTGAATGAAATGTTTCACTACTCGATGGGGATGGTGCTGCAGTCGCTGGCTCTCTTCGTGATTGCCCTTGTCATTTTCTCGCTGGTAGGCTTCAGCATGTTTGCATATGTCCGCCCAGGTGTGCGCCTTGGACGCACAGCCAACTTCGACACCTTCGGCATGAGCGTAGTCACGCTTGTACAAGTGGTTTTGGGCGATGAGTGGCAGCAGCTTATGATAGACTGTTCGGTGCAGCCACCGTTCTGCAACGACATCCTACAGGGACTGGACAGCGGGGACTGCGGAACACCCTTTGCGCCTTCCTTTTTCCTTTCGTACCAGGTCGTGGTGAACGCACTGTGTCTCAACATCGTCGTGGCAAGCTTTATCCATGGGCTTCAGTATTCAAGAATGAAACGCTCCACTCTCGGCCCATATCCTAACATCCGCATCGAGGGTGAACTAATAAAGTTTGCGCAGCACTGGAAAAAATTCGATCCTGGATCAACCCGCAAGATGAAGGTGTCGATTGTCGCGAGCTTCCTGCTGCAGCTGCCAAAACCGCTGGGATTCGGAAAGGTGAGCAAGCTACAGAAACTCTCCGACTTCCAACGTTCAAAATCTCAAGCTATCACTACGGAGCTTGCCATCATCGCGGGCCTGAGTGACGGTATCGAGGCTGGCACGCCGGTGATCCAGAGGTTCAAACAAGCACTGAGGTTTCTGCTGAAAGTATTGGTCACCGTCGCCTGCTTCTGCTTTATGCGTCGAAAGAAGAAGAAGAAGAAGAAGGACCCGGAGCCCGATGAAGACGAAGATGTCGATTATGAAGGTAATATTTTCATGCTCGGTTCACAATCTAGTGCTTGCTGGTGATATTGTAAACTAGATATGACGCACATCAATCGGACGCGTAGTGCTGACTCGAAGCAAAAGCCCTTACCTCCCCTCCCTTTCCTCTTTCCTCCCCTGCCTCCTCCCTTCTCATCGCCATCCTCAGCTTTTGTGTGTATTGCGGACGCTTTTTGCTTACATTCGAGATTCTGTGCAGCTATGGGCGAGAGATTTTGGCTTCTAAATGCCAGTGATCTGGGCAAAACTTACTACCCTGCGGGGAAAGTTGACCCCTTTTGGCTCAATATTGCACTAGGCGATACCGTCTCCTACACACAGGTCCCAGAAAAACCTACTGGAATCTGAGTGTGCCACGTATTGTTTCTCGCCCCCACTCTACTCCCTTCTGCTACCCATTTTTTCTCTGGCACGCTCATCCTTGTGAACTCGCGTCAACGTGGTATTTTGTCGTCATCCGTGCTCTTTGATACTATCCGGTGACCTCCGTCTGGTCTGGCCTGCATTCGTGCACACGAACTTGCATGCCGCAGGTATGCACAACTGTGCTTGCACACATGATCCCTGATTACCTGTCTCCGGAACGTCAAGAGGCACGTGCACCGCTGTCCAAAGCCATCACCGGCGTCTTAAATTCTGTGAAAATCGCTAACTTTTGCCGGCGTTGTCTGGCGGCCGAGGACAACCGGCAGCAAGCCGTGGCTAGGTATGCCCGTATACCCGTCTTCTCGTGCCTGCGAGTGCTTATGTGCGTTTGCGTGCGCTTGGCTTTTCGCGTGTCTGCCATGCAGTAACATGCTATAATGGATGAGCAGGCGACTTGTTTTGTGGCGCACTTGGAGCCTTTCTGTATTAAATACCAAAATTGGCATGATTTCGTCTATCACCGCGATGGGTTATGGAACTTGGGTAGAGGTAAAGCCCCATGCTGCCGCACCGCCGACATTGGAAGCCGAAAAGGAGCTTGAGATCGTAAACGAACTCATTTCAAATTGTGAGAAGGACCTAAAGGTGAAGGATTGCGACGAAAAAGCCCTGACAATGACGCTGCTGACCCTCAAGAAGCGCAGGGCTGCGGCTCAGGTGCAGATAGACGAGGTGGAGCGGCAGAAGAGAGAGAAGGAGCGTGAAGAAGAAGAGCGCCGTGAAGCTATGAGGCGACGTGTGGAGCAGGTATGACACTAGATAGACCGCGTGTCCTGTCCTCGCGAGCGAAGTGCTTAGATGTGGCAGAAACATGAGAAGAGCGACATGACTTGACGTAATGCAAATATCAGAGGTATGATAACGAATGTTATGTTGCAGATCTGTGATCAAGCCCATGAAACATTGGACGAGGCCGAACGCCAGCATAAAATTGTCCTCGGCATCGGCCCCATCACCGCAAATACGCTGATCACGCAGTGCATCGAACAAATCGACGAAATACGGGCGCTTATCCAGAAAGCTGACGAGACATTCGATAAGGCCATCAAGGCCGGCGCGTATTATGACCTTAGAGGTTCGGCCGATGACGGTATGGTTGATTGCGACGATCTCAATCGCCGTCTTGAAGCTGAGGAAGCTCGTTTGGTATGTGTGCTCGCTCGTTGCAGTGTTCGTGCTGACCCCTTTTATATCCACAGGCCCCGCGGTTCTCGCTTCTGCTCCTCATGTTTGCGCTGCATACACTTCTGCTTGCTAACAATGAGAATTACATGTACGTGGCAGTATGAAGAAAATTTCAATTTTCGGCAGCCTCTCAAGGTTTTTGCCAGTAAGTTTTGAAAGTCAATAGTCCTGAAGAAACACCGCAAGTTTGGTCTTGTGACATGAACTCACATCATTTTGCTTTTGACAACGTGCAGATTTTGTGCGGCTCGAAAATGCCGATGACTTCGCCATGATACATGACCACATGCGCCAGCGCAAGCTCAATGATTACTTCGCCTGTGTGATTCTTCAGGTGTCTTCCTTTTGACTCTTTCTGATACACGCGCACAAATTATGTGCATGCACATCAATCCAGATTGAGGCATGATTGATTACTTATGAAAATGTCCCTCCCTGCCACAGGCGTATGTGCGGCGAAAAGCGGAGAGAGTGCGCTTCTGTACTGTAAGCAAACGATCTGCGAATCTAGGCCGCTTCATTCCGGTTTCTTCGAAAGAAATTCTTGCCCTCGCGCCACTCAACGACTCGCACAAGGTCAGTCCACACACACTCACTCCCAATGCTCTGCTCTGCGCATCCTCATTGTTGCTTCTTTGCCTTTCTCCCCTGTCGAATGCACGCACTCTCGTGTGTGAAGGAATACAATTCTTATTTCTTGTCTGTGTCCCCACAATATTCGCTCGGTTTGGAGCAGCACATTACAACACATCGCGCTGGGCTCCAGAGCAACCGCATCACTCTCCTACGAGCCAAACAACTTCAAGATCATCTGGGATTCTCAATCATGTCGCCTACATCCCCCGTGTCTCCAACGAGCCCCTTGCGCGGGTTGGTGCATACCGAGGCAGGCCTGGATCCGCACTTAGTTGCTCAAATGCAAAGTCCGAGAGGTATGAAAGACATGGAATGTGTGTGTGGCGCGGGGGGGCGCGAGTCAGAGCTGTGGATGGAAAGGGAGAGGGAGGCGGAGAGAAAGAGAAGAGAGATGTGTGGGAGAGCGAGAGCCAGAGAGTGTGGCGCATGTGTGCACCTGTGTGCGTGTGTGATACTTTTCAAACTGAATGTTGAACCGCAAATACGGCCGTACACAGGTGCTAGGAATGATCGCGGCGACAGATGGGGAGAGAAAGGGAATTCTCCATACGTGTTGAATTCCAGTGCAGTCGACAGTCGTCCCACAACAGCTGGCGCACTGAGTGCTCAAGCTCTCGATTTTGGTTGGTGAGCAACAGCACAGATCACTGAGCATCACTGAGCAGATGCTTTGCGTTGCATGTTATGTTAACGAGCGAGGCGACGTGGAGCTGGTGCTGATACAAAGGTATCGATACAAAATAATCATGAACGCGGTAGTTGCAAAAAGGAAGCGCGTGCGAGGCGGAGAACGAGGAGGAAAGGGGGGTGGAGGGAGTTGGATGTTGTGGACAGGGACTCGGATGGCCTGCAGAAAGTCGTGAATGATAGTTTGTAAATTTAAATGGTAATTTTGATTAATTAAAAGGAATCCAATCGGGGAAACTGTGGCTCCGTGCTGTCGCATCGCTACTATACTCGAGGTGTAACTTAGCACACTAACAGACAAATACAACATGGATGAGAAAACTGGGTCCAGAACATCCAATGCTCGCATGTGATGTGTGTTACACAGTGCTCACCGCAGATGCTTGTTCAGAGACCATTACTTAGAATGCTAGAAAACCTGCGCGGCGCACTTTCATCCTTCTCTTCCGCTGGTTTGAACTCGCCTGGACCAGGCTGGAACCCGGGCCCTTTCCACTGGAAATGATTGCGAAACAGGGGTCGGGTGAGAGTGTGTCAGAGATAAAGGTAGGGTCCGGAAAAAACAGGTACAAGGAGATCTGTATCACGCTCTTAACACACAAACGCACACACACAATCTAAAGTGAAATATAGACTGCATACCCCTTCCAGAAGTCGTTGTCGGTGAGGTGTAACGTATTTCGGGTCTCGGATATGATTGAACCTTGAATTTCCCTGTGGTCATGAACAGTAATCATTGAAAAACTCCACTATGAACCGAGCACACAAATTACATCAAATTTTAAATGCACACGCACTCAACAATTACTCTTGCGCACGCACGCGCAACACGTGCATGCACAGCAAACACACACAACTTACTGCAAACGTGTCGCGCAGAATCTT
>Ga0315899_10009308_pt1 | contig 10538 bp, 9 predicted proteins | sample LakEriMetagenome_2_FD_203518 | JGI IMG/M metagenome (GOLD analysis project Ga0315899, IMG submission 203518) | Freshwater fungal communities from buoy surface, Lake Erie, Ohio, United States - Buoy 4 MA112 | ecosystem: Environmental > Aquatic > Freshwater > Lake | place: USA: Lake Erie, Ohio...
CAGCCACTGGCAACGCTGCGAGTTCGCGCACAAGGATTGCGCCTTCCAGTTCATTGGCGACGAGCACGATGAGATCAGCGCCATTCTGTCTCAAACTGCGGTATTGCTCAATCAAAGATTTCTCACCGAAAGAGTACCATACCTCACCCGCAATCTGCAGATTGTTTTCACGCGCATGTTTGCCAAGCGCGGTTGCAATGCTGCGACCCCATGCAGTTCTGGGAAGAATAAGTCCGATCCTGTTGGCATTGCGTCTACGCGCCTCACGGACGAAAGCAGCTGCTGCGAATTCGTCTTTCAACGACACGCGGAATGTCCAACTGGGCGATATGCCGTGATCGGTGATGGCATCGGCGGAACCCCAAGGGTTCAACAGCATGATGCCAAGCTTTGAGACATGCGGGACGAGTTCAATTTGAACCGGGCTGAATTTGCCGCCCATCACTGCGATGAGCGAGGGGTCCTTGGCTGCATCCGTGACGTTATCGACAGCAATCGCCGGCACGCCGCGATTATCGCTGCTGCGCAGTTGCAGGTTGAGAGTGCCGAGAAATCCGCTTGCACGAATGTCTTCCAGCGCAATGTCAGCGCCCAATTTGATAGCTTGCGCTGATGTGCTGCTGGCTTGGCTGAATTCAGCATCAATCAAGAGGGTTGCTGTTCGCCCCGGAGTCTGCGCCTGTGAGGTCGTTGAAATGACTGTGGCAATACCTCCCGCAACAAGCCGTCGTCTGGAGATTTGCATTCAAAGCCCTCATCGCTGTTCGATGTGACCGAATGATTACCAGACACAAAAACTTGACTCAACTATGATGTTAGTGGGTGACCACTTTCGACATGCAAAAGACCGTTGCATTGATCGCATAAAAAATTACCCGCCTATTAAATACAGTCATGCGTCGTCACATCATTAACCACTGAAATGCTTCACCCATTTTTCGCGGCCGAAATGGGCTAAGAAATTTCGCTTGGTGGTTCCTAAATCCATCATCCCCCAGACGAGAAGATGTCCATCATCGTGTTCCTGAAAGCGCTCTGTTGCAACAGGGCGCGTAAACTGGCGATGCGTCGTTCTGATTTTCTTTTTCACAGTGTCGAATGTGACATCGTATTTCTGTTTGCCATCAGTGCAGGTCAGCAAAAGCTTTTTGGCATGTGCTTGGCTGGAAGACCAAGCTTGAGCCGAGCAATAGGAGTGTGAGCAACAGTCGCAAGGGCGCCTCTCTGATTGGGCAAATTTTAGCCAGCCGAATCCGCAATATATAATGCTTTAGCGTGCCCGGCGCGCCATACATTCGGCATAGGCATGGCGATAAGCGTTTTCATGGGGCTTCATGGCCCCCCATTCCGCTGAAGGTCCGGGCTGTGGCCGTGCTGCAGCTATTCCCGGCGGATTGGGATAACCATTGGCGCTGTTGCGCAAGGTTGAGGCCCCGCTGCGCGGAGCGACTACGGTAGCATAGTCACGGGCATAAGCATCGCAGCCATCTGCTGCGGCTGCGGCGCGCTCTGCAAGCATAAGGGACATGATCAGGAGGCAAGGCTTCCACATGGAGGCACTATAGCAATTCCGCCCCATTGTGTAAGCTTGACCACCAAAAGGGGGCGCAAGCATATGCAAGATCGTATTTGCGTTGTCACTGGGGCGGGGAGCGGCCTTGGTCTGGCGATGGCCAGGGGGCTCCTGCATGCTGGCGCGCGTGTCGCAGCTCTCGACATCAGTGCCGAGCGGCTCCATCAGCTCACAGCCGAAGCACCCCCAAGCAAATGCCTTACACGGGTTTGTGACATTCGCAGTGAGCAGGACTGCGCCAGCGCGATCGAGCAAACCATCACCCATTTTGGTGCGATTCATGTTTTGGTGAATTGCGCAGGATTGGGCATGCCTCATGTGCGGCATGACTATCTGAGCAATCCCGTCCGCTTCTGGGAGATCGAGCCACAGAAATGGCGAGATCTGATCGAGGTCAATATCAATGGTGCTTTCATGATGTCGCGCAGTGCCGCGCCACATCTGCTGCAGCAGGGCTGGGGTCGTATCATCAATGTGACAACAAGTTTCTCCACCATGATCCGCGCAGCCAATATGCCCTATGGTGCAACCAAAGCAGCGCTCGAAGCGGCATCTCATGCATGGGCGCAGGAGTTGGAGGGCAGCGGTGTCAGCGTCAATGTGCTCATCCCAGGCGGGGCAGCGGACACGGCCATGATTCCGCAAGACTCGCCCTATGATCGCAGCCGTCTGGTTGAGCCCAGCGTCATGGTGGCACCAGTTGTCTGGCTTGCATCAGACCAATCGAATGGGATCAGCGGTCAGCGTATCGTTGCGCGACAGTGGGATGCATCAAAGCCATGGCAAGAGGCGCTGGCGAAATCGGCGAGCCCCATTGCATGGCCTGATCTCGCCAATGAGGCGCTGAAAGGCCAACCACGCAGCGCTGGCGCGTTAAAGATCTAGGCGCAGTCCAGCAGGATTTTTGCGAGTGCTTCCGGCGCATCGACCATCACGTCATGGCCGACATCAAGCTCGTAAACATGCCAGCCTGCAGCCCGGCAGTCTGCAAGATGCTGATCAAAGCTTGGCTGTGGATAGCGCGTGGCACGAATATAGGTCTTGCGTGGCACGCGTTCACATGCGCCTGTCAGTCTGATCGGCGTAAAGGAAACGCCGAGCGGTTGCGGCGTCATCATCGCATCGACCCACTCCTGATGCTGCGGCAAAACGCCGAAAGCTGCGGCGGCTGGCCCTTTGCGTGCGACATCGCCACGCGCCAGCGCGGCATGGACTGAAGCGGCACTTTCGGGCGATTGCCTATCAATGCCCTTTTGTCCGTCTTTCGGCACGAAAGCATCAAGAAAAACGACGCTACTGACCCGCTCGCTGATTAGTTCGAGAGCCCCAGACACGGGCCAGCCACCATAGGAATGGCCGACGAGACAGAGATCGTGCAAATCCTCAAAGCGCACCAGATTGACGATATCGAGCACATGCGTATCGAGTGTGATATCGCGGCTCATCAAATGCGAGCGTTCGCCAAGACCGGTCAGAGTTGGCGTAAAGACCTTGGCGCCTTGCGCAGTCAGCTGGTCGCGCAGAAAACGCCAGCACCAGCCCCCATGCCAAGCCCCATGCACCAGAACAAAAGTTTTGTCGCGCATTGCCTTCCTCACCTTTTCCGGGGCTCAGCCTGACTTTCACCAGAGGCAAGGTCAAGTGCTGAGGTTGACAGTCGCGGGTCGGGGTCAAATGATGCAGGGTGAGGCCGCAAGAGTCTTGGGAGGACGTCAGGATGAGCTTTCAATCAAGCCCTGAATTGCGATCAGAAGTGGTTACAGCATGCAAGGTGCTGCATCATTTCCGCATCGTGGAAGGTTTCGGCCATATTAGTGTGCGCCTGAAAGATCGCATGATGATCACACCGCGCAAGGCGCTGGGGCTTGTTACGGAAGATGAGCTTGTTGAACTTGATATGGATGGCAAGCAAGTGGCAGGCAAAGGTGCGCCGCCGCTCGAATGGCCCATGCATATGGCTGTCTATGCGCGGCGCAGCGATGTGATGTCGATTGCGCGCGGTCATCCGCGTCATGTGGCCGCCTATGCCTGCTCAGCTGAGCCTTTGCGCGTGGCACATGGTTTTGGTGCAAATCTGACTGAGCAGGTGAATGTATTTGAGCAACCCTTTCTCGTGAATACGAAGCAAATGGGTGAGGGCGTGGCTGATGCGCTGGGTGCATCGGAAGCGGTCATCCTGCAGTCGAACGGGATGTTGGCAGTCGGTCAATCCGTGGCTCATGCCTGCGTACAGGCCTTGTTTCTGGAAGAGACAGCAGAGCTGCAACTGAAAGCCCATGCTGCCGGCTTCACGCCGCGTTTTTATTCGCGCGAAGGTGCAGAGCGTCGGCATGGTGATGATCGAGTGCATGAGCCCATCCGCGCGTGGGAATATTATGTGGCCGTTGCTTTGGGACGTGTGTGATGAGCTTCATTGAGAAACATTGTCTATGGAACGATGACCAGAAGAAGCGAGCTGGCGAAATCAAACAGCTGCTGCAAAAAGGCGATATCAAGCTCGTGCGCCTTGCCTGGGCCGATCCGCATGGCTATTCACGCGCTAAAATGGTCACGTCGCATGTGCTGATCAGTGCGCTGGTCAATGGCTATAATATCAATGTTGCCACCAGCACGCTGGATTCTGCTAATGCGCGTACTTTTTCCTCATTCACACGCGGCGGCGGGATGGGTCTGGAGGAGATGACGGGTTCGCCCAACCTCACCATTGTTCCAGATCCGATGAGCTTCCGCGTGCTGCCTTGGGCGCCAGGTGTGGCCTGGATCATTTGCGACGAGTATTTCAACAACGGGGTGCCTTTTCATTTCTCGCCACGCCAGCAATTGAAGCGACAGATTGCCAAGCTTGAAGCTGATGGCCGTCGTATGATGGTCGGGCTTGAAATCGAATGGTATCTCTTGAAGGTGGTGCAGGATCAGCTGACAGATGAAAATATCGGTCTGCCGGGTATGCGTGGAAAGCCGATTGGGACTTGCGCGGTCGAGCCCGGTTATAGCTATCATTCCGAATCCAATCTCGACATCATGCAGCCCGTGTTGAGTGCCTTGGCCGAGGCTTATGAAGCGATTGGCTTGCCGTTGCGCTCGCTGGAAAACGAATGGGGGCCGGGGCAGGTGGAATGTACCTTTGCCCCATCGCGCGCGCTGGCTGCTGCAGACAATGCGCTCCTGTTCCGCACTGCCACACGCCAGATTTGCCGTCGTATGGGCTATTTCGCGACCTTCATGTGCAGGCCAGGCCTGAAGGGCTATTACTCAAGCGGCTGGCATTTGCATCAATCGCTGGTCGATCTCAAAACGGGCGTAAATCTCTTCATGCCGGATCAAGAGGGCCAGCATTTGTCAGCACTCGGCAAAGCCTATCTTGCCGGTCTCCTGACCCATGCGGTGCCAGCAACAGCCTTTGCTTGCCCTACTGTGAATGGGTATCGCCGTTACAAGCCCAATTCTCTCGCGCCTGATCGGGCGACCTGGGCCTATGACCATCGTGGGGCGATGTTGCGCGTGCTGGGCGGTATGCATGACCCTGCTTCACGGATCGAAAATCGTTGTGGCGAACCTTCCGCCAATCCTTATCTCTACATCGCTTCGCAAATCATTGCAGGACGGGCTGGCATCAATGGCAAGCTAGATCCCGGCCCCTCAGATGATGAGCCTTATGCAGCTGCGCGTACCGCCTTGCCGGCCACGCTGATGGAAGCGCTGAATGAGTTGGAAAAGGCGCCACTGTTCCGTGAAGAGATGGGCAATGTCTTTATCGACTATCTGGTGAAGCTGAAGCGCAATGAAGCCAATCGTTATCTTGCAACCATTCCGGCGGGCGGCACACCAACGCCTGAGACAAGCGAGTGGGAGCAGAACGAATATTTCGATTTCTATTGAGCGGTGGAGAAGGGTTGAATGACAGCGCGCAGCACGAAGCCCCTCACCGGCAAGGCGCTTGGATATGATTGGGATGATCTGGTTCAGGAAGACCGTGTTCATCGCCTGATCTATGCGGACCCGAAGATTTTCGAAGCCGAGATGAGCAATATTTTCGGCGGAATCTGGGTCTATATCGCGCATGAGAGCGAGATCCCCAATCCGAATGATTTTGTGACGCGGCGGCTGGGATTGCGCCCAATGATCGTTTTGCGCGATGGCGAAGGGCGCCTGCGCGCCTTGTTCAATCGCTGCACACATCGCGGCACGACATTGACGCGTGCTGAGAAGGGCAATGCGCGCAGTTTTTCCTGCCCTTATCATGGCTGGAATTTCCTCAATACGGGGCAGTTGCGTGGAGTGCCTTGGGCGGATGGCTATGCCTGCGATTTCCGCGACAATAAATATAATGTTGCGCAAGCGCCGCGTGTGGAAAGTTATCGCGGTTTCATCTTCGTCACACTCAACGAAAAAATGCCGCCCTTAAAAGAGTGGCTGGGCGGGATCACCAAGCCGATTGACGAATGGCTGGATCGCAATCCTGGTGGCAAGGTGCATGTGTGCGAGGCAAACCGATTCAAGTTCAAGGGCAATTGGAAACTCGCTTATGACAATTCATCGGATGGCTATCATGTCATCTATTCGCATCGCTCCCTGATTGAAACAGAGGCACGTTTTCAGGATGGCCCGAAAGGCATGTCCTATTACAAAAACTCGCCCGATAGCCTCGATATGTATGTGAAATACACGGGCAATGGACATCACTTCAAAGACAAGCGCCCGAATATTGAAAAGCGTCCGGGTGGTCTTTGGGCGATTGAAAGTGTGCATCCGGGCATGGAACATGTGGAAGAAAAATTCTGCGAACTTTATGGTGAGCGCGCCAATGACATGCTTGATCTGGCCGGCTCCGAGCCGGTCAACGTAAATGTCTTTCCCAACCTCTCCCTGCTGGGCAATCACATTCAGGTCTTTGAGCCTGTGAGCGTGAATGAGACCAATGCTGTCTGGTACGGGACGATGATCGAGGACGTGAATGGAGATTTGGGCGAGGCAGTGCATGAGATCAATGCGCTGCGCATGCGCACGCAAGAGCAGTTTCCGAATTTTGGCGAGGTGGATGATCTCGCTAATTTCGAACAAATCCAACGAGGGCTTGATTGCCTTGAAGATGAATGGATCTACATGCATCGTGGTCTCGGCATTCCCGGTCGGATCAAACATCATCCGGATGGCTCCATCACAGGGCCAGCGACCGACGAAGTCTTCATGCGCGAATATATTCGCGAGTGGCGGCGATTGATGGAAGCTGATCCCCACCTCAGCGTGAAGCGGGAGGTTTGATGATGAGTGCCCTCTCACGCGATCCCTCTCGTAGTTCCTATTATGTCAGCGATGAATTTTATACCAGGCTTGTCGTGCAGTTCAGTGATTGGCAGCGCGAGGAGTTGGCAGTCGCTGATGCGATGGAGCGGGATCTCTTCCGCCGTTTGGTCGAGCGTGAAGCGCGTATTCTCGATCAGATGGATTATGAGAGCTGGCTTAAACTCTATGTACCCGAATGTATCTATTGGGCACCTTCGACGCCTAACAGGGGTGATCCACGGCGTGAAATCGCGGTCATGTTTGATGATCGCCGTCGCCTCGAAGATCGGATCTATCGTTTGCGGACAGGCTATGCCTGGTCACAGGCACCGCAATCGCGCACGGTTCGGCTGATCACCAATGTCGAGACCTTCACCTGCGGTGACATGGATGCGCGCATGGTGCGGTCCAATTTCCAGATCAATGAATTTTGGGATGGAGAGATGCGCTTGCTTGCCGGTTGGACCGGCCATCACTTCGTCAGGCAGGACGGCGCCTGGCTGATTGCAGCAAAGCAAATCAACCTGCTCGAATGTGATCGCTCACTGCGCAACCCCAGCATCATTCTCTAAGGGTGCAGCTGAGGGAGGGGCCGCGATGACGGCCCCTCTTGTATTGTTAGCGATTGCCTGTGGTTGAATAACGGAACTGGGGTGCGGCTTTCAGCTGATCTTTCGTCATGTTGAGAATGGCATGATCAGGATATCCGCGGCGGGAGTCGCTTGCCGAACGGGTCGTGCCTGTCACATCGGTGCGATCCACATTGCGCGGCGCATTGGCCTGATTGGCTGTGTTGCCCGGTGCCGTTCCGCCCGCTGTGGTGCTGCCGCCTGATGTTGTAGTGCCAGTCGTAGCGCCGCTCGTGCCAGATCCGCTCGTCGAGCCGGCCGTGCGCATTGGCTCATCGACAAATTTGATCTGATCAAACGGGATCGCAACGTCATGCTCGCCCATCCCCAGGAAACCGCCTACACCAATGACGACAGCTTGGGCCTTCCCCTGCTGGTCCAACAGAACCTCGTTGATGTCCCCGATCTTTTCATTCTGGGCGTTATAGACGTCGATGCCGCTGAGCTTGGAGACGCGCCACAGTCCGGCGCGCATCTCGGTCATGAAGCTGCCGGTTGAGGGTGCGCCGGCTGTCGGGGAGACGCTTTGTGATTGCGAGGCTGGCGGTGTGGTGCTGGGGCTCTGTGGCGGTGACGGTTGCTGCGCCAGTGCAGGCAAGGCCACGGTAAGCGCGGCAAGCGCAAGCGGATAACGAAGAGTTGGCATTTGAAATCTCCATGGGCTTCAGCCCGTGCAAGGGCTGGAGATACAACGAGGCCGCTGGAGTGAAGTTGCCTGCTCTGTCGGTTCTCCTCCGCTCAAAAGAAAAAGGGCGCATCCGAAGATGCGCCCCGAACTGACCAGAAGGTCTGACCGAGATCAGACGGCTTCCTTGAGTTCCTTGGCCGCGCGGAAGGCAACCTTCTTGCTGGCCTTGATCTTGATTGCTTCGCCCGTGGCGGGGTTGCGGCCCATGCGGGCAGCGCGCTTGCGAACCTGCAGGATGCCGAGGCCGCCGATGCGGATGCGGGCGCCCTTCTTGAGGTGCTTGGTGATTAGCACAACCATGTCGTCGAGCATGGCATTAGCCTGCTTCTTCGACAGTTCATGCGTTTCCGAGAGCGAGGCAGCGAGCTGACGCAGCGTGATCGTTTCGGTCTTGGCTTTTGCAGGAGCTTTTGCAGCTGCGGTCTTCTTAGCGGCGGCTTTGGCCATAGGTTAGTCCTCCAAAGAATCAGTGAACCTGAAGCGACCATAGCGCGCGTTGCAAAAAAAATTAAAGCCCCAAAAGCCTTAAAATAAGGGGTTAAACACAGAGGAACCTGCGAAGAGGGGCTATTTTCAAGGCTTTTTGATACCATTGATGGGTTAGAAAAGCCTTGCGGCGCGACGAATCGGTTGTGCAAGCGAATCTCGCGCCGCTTCATCAAGCCCTATGATTCGGGGCTTATTTGCGCCTCAATGTGCTCGACGAATTCACCATGGCGTGAATGGCGCGTGCGAAATGAACCGCCTTGTTCATGTCGATGGGTTGCGCCTGAACCCCATATTCCTTCACTGCCAGCACAGCCGCCCTGGGGGCCGCAACCAGTCGCTCCACAAGCGCGCTCACATGCGCATCGAGATCGGCGGCAGGCACAACATCGCTCACGGCGCCAATCGCCATGGCCTTTTGCGCATTGATCATCTGGCTGGTCCACACATGATACATCAGCGCCTTCATCGGCACGCGATCAATCATGGAAGACATCACCATGGTGGGCATGATGTTGTGGCTGAATTCCGGGATCTGGAACTGGGCCGTGTCTGCCGCAATGGTGATGTCGGCTGCAGCTGCCAAGGCAAAACCAAAACCAAGGGCACGGCCTCGAACGGCTGCGATTACGGGCGCATTGGACCGCCGCAACAAGCCATAACAGCGGAATACGTGGTCACTGAAGTCACGCACCTCCAAAGCCTCAGGCGGCGCGGCACGGGCACCGCCTGTCCCAAAGCGCCCGGCGCAAAAGTCAGCGCCGGCACCGCGCAGGACAAAAAGACGGGTTGAGGCTTCATGCGCCTCGATCAGGTCGCCAAGCTCGCGAATCATTGCGTCTGACATGGCATTGCCGCGGTCAGGCTGGTTAAGGGTGATCTCCACCACATCGCCAGATTGTTTCACCAGAAGATCATCGCTCATTTACATCCTCCCTGCGGCCAAGCTGCGCCTTTTCACTAGAGCCTTGCAAATGTCCCGGCAAGCCCGGCCAAAACGCAGTTTCACACCGCCTGTCACATCGTCCACCAAGCCTGACATCAACGAAAGTTGAAGGCGCGCGCGGCGCGGTCAATGCACAGGAATATCAGGATTGAACGGCCTTTCTTGCAGCGCTTGATTCAAATCAAGGCTGCCAACTGGCCTGGGGTGGATAGGTCAACCTTGTCCGTCGCCGGACGATGAAAGGTCGATCATGCAAGACGCCACCCTTACCCCCAAACGGATGACGCCGCCTGAGCTGAGCCTCAGCGTTGTTTTCCTGCTTTTGGCAGCCTTGTGCACGCTCATCGCTGCGCGCGCTTGGGAGTCTGCCTATGCTTTCCATGCCGCGCTGTTTGTGGCGGGCAGCCTTGCGGCAGCCTTCGCCATTTTCGCGCGCTATGAAAAGCGCTCAGCCGAAGCTGAGCCGCAGGAAATTGACGGCAAACCGAATTACAATTTCGGCCCCATCAAATTTGCGACGGTGGCTGCCGTCTTCTGGGGCATTGCAGGCTTTGCGGTCGGTTTGATCGTGGCGCTGCAACTCGCCTATCCCATGCTGAATTTCGATCTGCCCTGGACAAGTTTTGGCCGCATGCGGCCACTGCATACTTCGGCGGTGATCTTTGCTTTTGGTGGCAATGTGCTTCTTGCGACATCCTTTTATGTCGTGCAGCGCACCTGCCGCGCGCGTTTGGCCGGCGATCTTTCGCCGTGGTTTGTAGTGCTCGGCTATAACTTCTTTATCGTCATTGCAGGCACAGGCTATCTGCTCGGCATCACGCAGAGCAAGGAATATGCAGAGCCGGAATGGTATGCTGACCTGTGGCTGACAGTCGTTTGGGTCGTCTATCTGCTGGTCTATCTGGCGACGATCTGGAAGCGCAAGGAACCCCA
>Ga0315899_10009310_pt1 | contig 10537 bp, 7 predicted proteins | sample LakEriMetagenome_2_FD_203518 | JGI IMG/M metagenome (GOLD analysis project Ga0315899, IMG submission 203518) | Freshwater fungal communities from buoy surface, Lake Erie, Ohio, United States - Buoy 4 MA112 | ecosystem: Environmental > Aquatic > Freshwater > Lake | place: USA: Lake Erie, Ohio...
GATTACTGCTGGTCTTAACGCGTATGCAACAGGAAACAGGAGATGGGTATTTTGCCCACGGATTCGAGGAAGGGAAGTCATGTTAGTATTATCTCGAAAGAAGAACGAGAGTATCGTCATAAATAACGAGATCACCATTGTGGTGGTTGAGATTCGTGGCGACAAAGTCAGGCTCGGAGTGGAAGCTCCTCGCGAGGTTCCAGTGCATCGTCGTGAAGTGTACGACGCTATACAAAGAACCGAGAACCAAGAGCCAGAAAAGTCTGAAGAGTAGGTCGATCAGTCGTTCAGTTCTCTTGATGACATCGATTTAGTTCATCGTTTTCTATCCGCGAACGCTTGTCGTTCTTTTTCGCGGCTTCAGGGCAGTGGATCTTTCAACAAACTGCATTTCGAACGCCTTTGGTGTTTTTTCACGGTTTGGCTCCAGTTGTGGGGCATTTTTCACCGAAAAGTTGCTGGCAAGACAAAAGATCTTTCGTATTGACAGTGGATCGACGTTAAGTAAACTTCTCCTCTCGCAGTTACGAAACAGCTGGCCCCGTCGTCTAGAGGCCTAGGACATCGCCCTTTCACGGCGGTAACACGGGTTCGACTCCCGTCGGGGTCACTAGGTTAGTCAGATCTAACTATTGAAAAACGTAGAACAGCGAGAGCTTCGAAACCCAGCCATGTGCTGGGTTTTGTCGTTTTACGGCTGTATCTTGGCCGGTTGGTTTGCAGCAGAGTCCGTTTTGAAAATGCCCCTAATCGGACGCATCTGCACAAAGCTTTCTGTCACTTACTGTTCCCACCTTCAAATTAAGAATTGCGTCAAGTTCCATATGACTAGACTTCAAAAGATTCTCGCTATGCTCGAGACGGAGCCCAATGACACGTTTCTGAGGTATACGTTAGCGATGGAGTATCGCAAGTCTGGGGAAACGCAAAGGAGCATCGATCTGTTAAAGGAGCTGGCTTATAAGGCGACCCCTCGCTACGTGCCGGCATTTTTTATGGCGGCCCAACAGCTCGTGGAACTTGATCAATTGGAAGATGCTCGTAGCTTTCTTCGGGATGGCATTGCAGAGGCACGAACACAAAACGATCATCATGCCGCAGCTGAGATGAGCGAACTGCTTGCGGAGATTGGGAAATGATTCAACGCGATCGTTTACTAGAGCGATTCTTAAGATATGTGCGCGTGGGATCTGCCGCGGATCCTCAATCGGCAACATATCCAAGTTCTCCAGGCCAGCTTGTGCTTGGCAAGCTTCTGGCAGAGGAATTGATCGCAATGGGAGCGACTGATGTAGAGCACGATTGCCATGGATTGGTTTGGGCCACAGTAAATCCCGCAGGTTCGTCTGCTCGAGCTGTATTGCTAAACGCGCACGTGGACACATCGCCTGAAACGCCCGGTGATGGTTGCAATCCGGAGGTTGTAGACTGCTACGCTGGCGGGCAGATCTCTTTAGGAAATGGAATTACGATCGATCCCGCTGAATCGCCGGAGTTAAACGATCTCATTGGCCATACGCTTATCACAACAGATGGTAGCACTCTACTCGGCGGCGACGATAAAGCTGGAGTCGCCGTTATCATGGAAGTTGCACAGTCCCTGATAGAAAATCCCATTCCTAATGCGGCACCTTTGCGAGTGCTCTTTACGTGCGATGAAGAAATCGGAGCTGGGACCAAACATTTGGACATCGCCAAAGTCAGTGCGTGTGTAGGCTACACGCTCGATGGGGGCGGAGCAGGGACGATCGATGTCGAAACTTTTTCGGCTGATATGGCCATCGTGCGATTTCAAGGTCGTAATACCCATCCCTCGGTCGGCAAAGGGAAGATGATTAACTCGTTAAGGGCGCTCGGTGCGTTCTTGGCTGGTTTGCCTCACGCAACCTTATCACCTGAGACAACAGCGGACCGTGAAGGCTTTTTGCATCCGTATCACATCAGCGGTGGAGTCCAGAATTCCGAAGTGCATCTAATCTTGCGAGACTTCCAAACCTCTCGTCTTGCTACCTATGCAGATATGCTGCGAGATTTAGCTCATAAGATCGAAGAGCAATATCTAGGGATACAGGTGAGTGTCGAGATCAAGGAGCAGTATCGAAACATGGGGGATGTGTTGTCGGGCTTTCCTTTGGCTGCAGACTTGGCTGAGCAAGCCTTTAAGAAGCTCGGGCGAACATGTCGAAGGGATATCATTCGAGGCGGAACGGACGGCGCACTGATGAGTGCGATGGGGCTTCCGACACCCAATCTATCTGTCGGCCAGTACAACATTCATTCGGTACGCGAGTATGCCTCGCTGAACCAGATGTTGGAAGCCGCTGAGCATGCGCTTTGCTTGCTAGAGCAATGGGGCGATCAGTAAATGACCAAAAAGTACTGCTGTTGAAACGAGAGGCTTAAGCGGGACTTAGTTAGGCCGCTTGCCTTTGCGAAGATAGCTCTGAGTGAGCCGACAAGATCGTTCGAGCTTCAATATTCTTCAGGTCTTGTGCAAAGCCAATCATTAACGCCAGATCGCATAGTCGATTGATTCGTCTCGGAACGCCTTGTGTAAGCAAGTGTAGTTGCTCTAAAGCCTTGCCCGAAAAGATGTTTTCTCGATTGCAGCCTGAATATCGCAATCGATGCTGCACGTAGGCTACCGAATCGTCGAGAGAAAATCGTTCCAAATGGCAACGCACTGCAACGCGATCTTCCAAGGATGAGTGTTTTGCGATATGAGAAATAAGAGTCGTTCCGCCGGCTAAAACCAGTGTTAAGGGGGACTCCGTTTCGCAGGCGTCTCCAGCCAAATTAAGTATCAATCTTAGCGGCTCAAGCGAACCGTACTGCTCCAGCATATGAGCTTCGTCGATAGCGATAACAGCATGATTACCTTCGGCTAAGTTATGGCGAAGAAATCTCTCAAGTGTCTCGATCGACAGACTAACGTCGTGTTCGGTCTTTGTTTCTACCGGTCCGATTTGTCGCACAACAAATCTGAGCAATTGGTCTGGGGGCATTGCCGGAAATACGACTTTTGCGATCGGACTTATGTGCTCTGGAAGTTGAGCTAAGCATGATTCCAGAAGCATCGTTTTGCCCAAGCCGGGTTCGCCACAAATCACCGCAACTGAGCGACGCTGTTCGATAGCATAATGCAACTTAAGCGAAGCGGCTTGGTGTGATTCGGATGGATAATAACTATCCGAATCAATCTTGGCGAGAAAGGGAAGGCTTTTCAAACCCCAATGGCTTTCGTACATGACAATAGCTCGTTAACTGTGGAAGTTCTGTACGATACCAACGGAGGCGATTCCCATTCCATTTAAAATCGAAACCGCAGTGTCGACCTTTTCTTTGATGCTGAGTTCAGAGTCGGTCACTACGATCGCAGCATCAATTACACGATCTTGGGATATACCGATAAGGTCTCGTTGCTCAAGATTGAGTCGATTAGAGTCCAGGAATACCATGTCGAAGGCCAGTGAGATTCGTTTAACAATCTTGGACATGCGATGTAGATTGACATGCAATTGCTGGGTTGGGATTACGGACGTGAGAGGAAAAAGCGTCATGTTGTCGTCTAACGACTTTATCGCTACTTCCTCTAGTGGGATGTTCTCAAACAAACATTCTTGCCAACCGTGTTCGAGGTCAAGTTTGAGTTGATCGATCAAGCTTGGATGAAATCCATCTGCGTCGATGAGAGCGACCTTAAGCCCAGAGGCTGAAGCGCAGCGGGCTAAGTGCATGGCGACAGTGCTGCGGCCAACCCCGCGTTCGCCGCTGGTAACCGCAATCACTTTAAGTCCATCTTGATTGGCCAATCGTAAGTGTTTCGAAATTGCCTGAAAGGCGGCAATATCTGAATTTTCGATCTGCTTGAGAACATCTGGCCACACAAATCGATCGACTTCCCAACTGGGTGAAAATGCTACCGGCAGAGGTAAACTCGCTGACGCGGAATTGCGTTCCGACGCGATTCTGTCCGAGTGCTGATCGATGTTATTCCGATCCGAGAGGCTCGACCCTAGTTTGGGCTCTGGCAGATTCTTCTCAGCTGAGTGAATGTCACCACGTTGAGGCATCGGTCTCGTTTGGGCACCAGGATGATAGCTGCCGCGATCCGTCGGGCCTTTGGGGGCACCTTTTGGAGACGTCTTGGTGGTCGTGGCCGCGGCAGTCGTGGTTTTGGTTGCTACGGAGTATGTATCCGAACGTGGGGTTGCGATACCTGCGCCGGCAATGATCGGCGCACTGGGCATGACGGAGCCAGTGTGTGTGTGTTCTCGGAGGCTGTGGAGATGGTCGTTAACAACAATGCTTGGTGCGACTTGCAGCGATTCTCCTGAGCTTTGACTGACTACAATCTCGGAGGTGTATAGTCGTTTTTGAGGACTGTGCGCCGCATCAATACGTAACTTTGTTGCAGCCGGTGTTGTGACTTCTCGTTTACCAACTGTGGCTTGCGTTCCAAGATCCAAGACTTTGGCCGAAGCGATTGGCGCAATACTTTTCGTTGGAATCGAAACAGGAGATTGGCTAGCAAGAGTTCGCGATCCGACCCTCGCAATATTAGATTCGGAATCGTGTCGAGGAGCATTTACGACGACTGCAGGGGCGGAGTTCGATCTATTCGTTCCTTTCATTCCTCGTTCAACACCAATGGGAGACCAAACTCCCCCTTGATGTTCCTGGTGGGATGTTTCGGCCAGGGAACGATTCAATTCAGGTGCACGCTCTTTGGTTGTGGGTTGAGTAATGTGCGGCGCAGGAACGGACCGGGGATTTCCCGGACTTTGCGGAACCGACGAGTTTGACTTCGATTGAATTGCCTTATCAATGCGTATTGAATCGCCTTGATTGGGAGTATCTCGTCGAACAGCAGAGGAAGTAACTGCAGGCGGGGTGGATACGGGAGCAGTTGGGGTTGTCCCTTGCAAAGCGCGATCGGCCCTGTTCTTAACATATGCTCGAAGAAAGGCTTGATTGACTTCGTTACTCATACGCGGACTTTCCAATTACGAAGGGCGTTTGAATTTACAATCCCAAACAGGTGACGTTGAACGAGCATAGCGTTGTGTTTTGCTATGCGATGGGCAGTAATCGGGTCGTATTAACGCTGACCCGTAGTGTTTTGAGTGGAGCTGTTTGGGGCTGGACTATACTGAACTGGAGGATAGCCGTAGCTCGTTCCGCTTGTGTTAGCCGGTGGTGTATCCGGGTTCACTAACGGTTGATAGGGCACGGGAACTGTCGATGTCTCGGGATTAGCCGCATCGAATGGCTGATTCTTTGGCGGCTGTTTGATCCGCTGCTGGTAGCGGTTCAAAGACTGGTTCGAAGCGTTCATCTCATAAGGTGGAATAGCATCAGCTGAAGGAATCGTCAGCGGTTGGTATGCTGCAGGTCCGGTCGCGGTTGATGACTGAGTTGCCCCATTATGTGGGGCGAATCCGGTCGGAGGAATCGTCGATGATCCTACGCTTGTTGTTTGTCCAGAAACGGTTTGATGCCCACCCGCAGAAACGGGACGATACGGGATGAGCGGATTTTTGGTCGCGTTCCGGAATAGCAATTCGAATTCAGCCAGCGACCGCTCAGGCGTGAGCGTTTCAAGAACGTTAAGATTGTTCTGAGAGTCGGGCGTCTCCTGCTTGAACTCGGGCAGTTGAGTCATCTGGGTATCGTCGGATGGAGTCGACTCGACGCGTTGAGAAAGATCTGGCATCGGTATCGACGCTGGGATTTCTAGTGTTTGTAATTCTGAAGAAGGGCTGCTTGGATTCGAATTGTTAGGTGCAAATTGAGAGACAACAGGCGGTTGAAGTGATATTGAGGACGGAGTTGGTGAACTGTTCGCCGTTGCATCACTTGCGTTTGAAACCGAAAGTAAAGGCGGAAGAACTGGAACGTTGGAGGATGCAGCCGCACTATTGTTTTCTGAACGTCCCAAATTAAGCGAGGGACTGGTCGCGGGACTGATTGGAAGTGATGACACGCGAGTGCCTTCAGCTCCTGCGTTTGTACTTTGGCTGCTAGATTCCGGACCAGTCACAACACTGGCGACAGTCGTCTCTGTGACCAAGTTGTCAATTGGCTTACCTGTATTCGCAACATCACCGGCCGGCTTGGACCCTGGAACTGAGAAGCGAATCACTACAACGACAAGCATCACAACAAATCCGGTCGCTATCGCTTTGGAGAGCATGCCCGTTCTTCTTGCTTTAGGTTGTAAGTCACCAACACTTTGCGTTGTTGAGCTTACGCTAACAGAAGCATTGACGCTGGTCGACGAGTTCGAGGCTTGGGGCGGTGCTGTTTCTTGAAGTGCATTTACTTCAGCAGCAGGTTTTGCCGCCAAAATAAGAGGCTGTACGTTCTTGATTGAGAACAATACGGGGACGCCCATATTCTCGACAGATGTTGATTTGATATTTGAATGGGTTGGAACTGCCATTGATCGATTCCTTTCGATCCCTCCTACCCTTGGGTTTCCGGTCCAGGGATTTACACTACTACGCCTTTCGAATGTATCGACCCTTACGCGATCGATACTTTAGCTTTAACGGTGAGGTGAAATGACCGCTTTAGGTAATTTCTCCCACCTGACGAGCTTATAGAGTCGGCATCCTTGGGAGGGAATAGCAATTCCACCATCATGGAATTTGTTTAAGGGTCGCTCCGTCAGAAATCTTCCACATCCATAGAACACCCTGTTGTCCGCCACTTATCAAAAAGCTGCTATTGTCAACCTGAGCTGGCGAAACTACCGCTAGACTATAGATCGCATCGTTGGCACCGGAAAAAACTCTAATCTGCGAGCCGTTGCTTACATCATGCAGTCGGACTTGGTGATCGGTCGAAGCAGATGCCAGCTGATTGGTTCGGCCAGCAAACGCTAATGCAGTCACTTCTTTTCCAAAACCGCTTATCGTTCTTGTGGCTTGTCCCGATTCGACGTCCCATATCTTGATCGTATTGTCAGCACTAGAACTAGCTAGCAAAAAGCCGTCGTCATGCCATGCGACTCCCAAGACGTGATGGGTGTGTCCCTCCAAGGTCCGCGTGCTGGCGTCCCCTCGTAAATCGTGCAGCTTTACCAGCTTATCAGCTCCACTGGAGGCGACGGTGCCCTCATCGGGAGAAATCTTCACGCAAAGAATGGTGTCGCTATGAATTTGGCCCCAGTCTTTTACAACCGTACCATCCAGAACAGAAATCAATTTGAGCTCGCCAAACCGACTTGGTGGACCGCTCCCAACGACGAGTCGTGTCCCGTCTTCTGAGAAAGTCATAGCGGTGACGCGGTCACTAAATGGAGAGTCGTCAGAGTTGCCAATGGTGCGTTCCAATTCCCATCGAGATCCCAATTCCCAGCAGCGGCTCCTTCCCTCTTGATCGACTTGGAAGAGTCGCCCTGAAGAATCCGTTATCAGTTGTGAATTAGTTGCTATGCCATTGGCAAGGCTACGTTCTGATTCTCCATTTTCGGTGCATACAATTCTTAGTTCTCCTGAATCCATCAAAGTAACTAACCTGCGGGCATTAGGAGTTATGCTGCCCCCAATGGCTTTCGAAATAGTTGGGGAAGCGTCGGTATCGCTTTTCTTTTTTTCCAAGACGGTAAGCTCTTCTTTCAGTTGGGCTAACCGAGCTTGGAAGTCAGCAAATGATTTGGCAACCTTGTTGACGGCTTCCGTCGCTGATTGAACCGTGCCGTTCCAAGCCATCAGTTTCTGCTCTAACTCAGCTCGAGCTTTTTCGACGGCAGCAACTTGCTCGCGTTTTGCGGCCATTTCCTTTTGTGCAGCCTCCAGCTTTACTTTAGCCTCTTCGAGAGCTTTCGATGCCGCCTCGACGGCAGACTCGGAGGCCATCAACTGATTTTTTACTTCTGCTAATTCCGTGTTCTTTTTGTTGACTGCTTCGGTGGCTTCATCTCTCGACTTGGTCACCTTGGTCAGGTTGGCTTCTTCTGCCGCTTTGTTCTTTTCCCACTCCGGTATAGCGTTAGTGGAACGATCCACTTTGGCTTTTTGTCGAGCGACTTCGGTTTCGACTTGCGTTTTTACAACGCGAGTTTGTCTTGACGTCAAGTTCTCCCAAAGCAGTTTTCCATCGGAAGAATTCCAACAGCTTGTTTTTCCAAGATCGTCGATCCCCATAAGTCGAATGCCATCGGAATGCGTAAGCAACTGTATTTGGGGGCGAGTTTCTATGGTTCGAGCGATTGAACCGTCGTTTGCGTTGACGATTAAGACGGAATTCTGTTCCGATTGGCTGATCGCGATTAGAGAGTCTGTAAGTCTTGTGAATGCTCTTACCTTGGTGAACGGAGCTAATTGTGTGATGAGCTCAAGGGATTGCTGCACACCGTCGACTGAGATAATCTTCCATGCGATAAGGTTCGAGTCAGAGTTGATCGCTAAGATTGTCTGGCTATTAACTTGATCTATCGAAACGACTTTTGCATTAATCGCAAATGCCTTTTCATCCGACAGATTCTTAGTTGTTGGACGTTCATTGTTTGCCACGTTTAATAAGAACAAATCGCCGGGATCAGTGGTTGCCAAAAGGCTTTGGCCCGTAAGGTCCCATGAGATCGCCGTTATCGGTTTGGGGCTGTCCCAGCGAACAAGTAGCTGCGCTGTCGCAGTGTCGAATACCTCTAGAGACGGGGCATCCGTGGTTCTGGCTATTCTGGTACCATCTCGGGATACGCTTAGCTTGGTACTCGCACGTAGTTTCTTCGCTAGAATATTATCGGTTTCGCCTGATACACGTTTCCAGATCTTTACGTCACGATAACCACCCGTCGCAATTCGATTGCCATCTCTTGATACCGCTACCGACTGAACTATATCAAGGTGCGTGGCGGGTTTTTTGAATTTCTCCGTTAAGTCGGCATCGTTTAGCTGAAAGCGGTCGTCGCCACTAAGTGCTGCCCATTCATGGACTATGGCTTGGTTGCCTCGGCCGACTACCGTGGTCTGGCCTAAAAATGATGAGTCGATCGCATATATCGGATTGATCGAATCGGGAAGGGGCTTCCATTCCTTAATGCCGCTGGACATCTTGGTGCCAGCGATAGCACCCTCCTCGATCCACTTTTGGATCAAGGTGATTTCTGATTCATTGAGTTGCCGAGCCCCAACATTGTTCCCTTGTGGTGGCATTAACTCTTCCTCGCCCTTTATTCGGCGAACAATACTGCTATCGGCGATAGATTTAGCGACAAAGACTACGCCGCTGTCTCCCCCTTTCTGCGTTGCCTCGAAGCTCTCAAGATTCAATCCACCGTCTGATTTCTGAGAGTTGTGACAAGCGATGCAATTCGCTTTCAGTATTGGATACACATCTGAGTAAAAGTCGGCCGACTTTCCAAGGGATCCGATGAGCAAAAAGATACCCATCATGTGAGTGATACGAACGCGTATCTCGGGTACGAAGAGGTATGGTTTGGTCATGGTGGGATTGATAGGGGGGGAGGGAAGCGTGCCGGGGACGCTTAGCATTTTAATCGATAGAAATCAAATCGTCGCGAATACGAACGAGGATACGATCGGAAACTGAGAAACCCGCTACAATTCGAAAACTTTCTGCCGAATCTGCAAAGAATACGGTTTATTGTTGGCCGGCAGACTTACAAAATCCATGTGGGCCTTGGGATTCCAAATGCAAACTTATGATGTTGTGGCTCTGGGGGAGACGATGCTCCGATTTTCTCCGGACGGAAACGATCGATTAGAGCAGGCCGGAAGCATGCAAGTTCATGTCGGAGGTAGTGAATCGAACACGGCTGTTGGGTTAGCTCGGCTGGGGCATAAAGTTGCCTGGCTGTCGCGGTTGACCGACAATCCTTTGGGCAGGACTGTTGCCTCGGCCATTCGGGCCCAAGGAGTTGATGTATCACACGTTGTCTGGACGGATCGCGACCGGGTCGGCCTTTACTTTTTGGAAAGTGGTCCATTACCCCGTGGCAGTAGAGTCATTTACGATCGCGAAAATTCTGCTTACGCGAGGCTTCGTGCCGAGGAATTGCCTGCCGACTTGTTCTCCTCGGGTAGGTCCGAGTGGTTATTGGTGACAGGAATTTCGCTAGCGCTTGGAGAATCGACAAGACAGCTCATCGCTCACGCCGTTTCGCTCGCTAGAAAGGCAGGCTGGAAGATTGCTTTTGATGTAAATCACCGACGACTGTTGTGCACGATCGCCGAAGCTCGAGACTACTTCGATGAGCTATTTCGAACTTGTGATTTGTTGTTTGCGGCTTATCGCGATGTTGGCTCGATTTGGGGGATGGACTGCGGAGAAAATCACCAATCTGCGATGACCAAGCTGTTGGCTTATCGTGAGGGGCGGCACTCGGTAATGACATTATCCAGTCACGGCGCCATCGCAGGAGTTCAAGATGAAATCTGCATGCAACGAATTGAGCCTGTGGAGCCCATCGGTCGCTTGGGGGGAGGGGATGCGTTTTCGGCTGGTTATCTTCATGCGCAGCTCGAAGGGCTTTCGCTCTCTGATTCTTTGCGTTGGAGCACCGCAG
>Ga0315899_10009312_pt1 | contig 10535 bp, 9 predicted proteins | sample LakEriMetagenome_2_FD_203518 | JGI IMG/M metagenome (GOLD analysis project Ga0315899, IMG submission 203518) | Freshwater fungal communities from buoy surface, Lake Erie, Ohio, United States - Buoy 4 MA112 | ecosystem: Environmental > Aquatic > Freshwater > Lake | place: USA: Lake Erie, Ohio...
GAGATACCTTGTAAAAATTTCCGGCGATTCATGCTTGATATTTGAGCATGAAAGATAAATTATTTTTTTGCGTTCCCGCCAAATACTCTTTTAAGTAATTCTGAAGTTCTCGCAAGCGGATTTTTTCTGATTTGTTTTTCTTCCTCTCCAATTTGATAAAATATTCCTCCTACAGATTTTTCAGTTACATAGGCAGCTAAATCCGGATTGATTTTCTTGAGACTCACTTTATTGTATGTATTGATAATCGTGCTCCAATGTTTGGTGGCATTGACTTTGTCCAGTGATTTTTCAATGACAGGCCTGAATTTATTGAGCAGTGAGGCAGTTGTTGCCTTTCTCAAATACTGTGTTCCTGCGGTGTCGCTTCCTTTGATGATGGATACAATATCTTCTACATTCATTGACTTCACTGCATCTACAAAAATGGCACCTGCTTCTTTACATGCATCTTCAGCACCGCGGTTCATACTGAGGATGGCCTCATCAACCTGATTGCCCAATCCAAGGCTTCTCAGGGTCTTTTCAACTTTTTCCGCTTCGGGAGGCAATAAAATTTTTAAGAGATCATTTTTGAAAAATCCATCTTCTTTGGAAAGTGCCGATGCTCCTTTTTGAGCACCAATGATCAAAGCCTCTCTGAGTCCGGCAATCATGTCTTCTTTTTCAGATCCTTTTGCTTCGGAAATACCAAGTGTCTGATTGGCTTTTTGTAAAATTCCTTTCAGTTGTGCATTGCTTGTAGAACTGATCAGTACCAATAGAAAGGTGATGAAGATTTTCATAGTGAGCGTGTTTTCAGGATGTGAAAATAGTGCTCCCTTTTGATATGGTTCTGTTAATTTCCAGTTCTTGGTTGAAAACAACAATATCAGCATCCATTCCTTTTTTCAAAGAACCGATCTGTTGATGAAGATTTAAAATTCTTGCAGGGGTGGAACTCAACATTGTGACTGCATCCACCAATGAAACCCCTGCAGTCTCTGTCATAGTTTTGATCAATCTATTGGCAGTGGCTGTACTTCCTGCAAATGCAGAGCCATCCATCAATTTGGCTACACCTTGGCCAACTTTTACATCTGTTCCATTGTGAATATGACCGAGTTTATAAATGCCATCTGGCATCGCAGCACCTCTCATGGCATCCGTGATCAGTGCAATATGTTCAACGCCTTTGATTTTAACAATCAATTTCAAGAGTGCCTCGGGGAGGTGTATGCCATCTGCGATGATTTCTACATCCAGGTCATCATGCAAATATCCTGCTTCAATTACACCCGCATACCTGACTGCATTTTTTCTGGTTACACCCGACATCGCAGAATAAAAATGTGTTAGCAGCGAATATCCATTGTGATATGCACGTTTGGCTTCATCGTAAACTGCATCTGTATGTGCCATGGAAGCGATGATGCCTCTTTTGGTCAAAATTTTTCCAAGCTCAATTGCTCCTTTTTTTTCTGGTGCAATGCTCCACCTCTTGATATGCGGAGACCTTTCAAGTATTTCCATGTATTCAGTTGGGTCAGGATCACGGATATATGTTGGATCTTGTGCACCTCTCTGGTTCATGGAGAAATAGGGACCTTCCAAATGAATGCCTAAAAATTTTGCACCCTTGTTTTCGGATGCATGTACTTCATTGTAAATATCGAGTGTTCTGAGAATTCCCTCTTTGTCTGATGTAAGTGTTGTTGCCAGCATAGAAGTGGTACCATATTTGGCATGAATTTCAGCAACACCTAAAAAAGCATTTACCGATTCATCCATAAAATCAAATCCACCGCCTCCATGAACATGGATGTCTATGAATCCCGGTGCGACATAAGATTGTTTCGCATCAATCTCTTCAAACCCTGTAGATGTTATTGAACCAGTTTCAACTCCAAGGATTTTTCCGTCTTCAACCAAAATCGTTCCATTGGGAATAATCGTATTCTCAGTGATGATCTTCGCGTTGGTTATTTTAAATTTATTTTTTATCATCTCCATTTTCTGATGGCATGGCCTTTGACTGCATAGAAGAAAAGATAAGTATAACAAGGCAAAAGTATCCAATACGCCTGCTGCACACCGATGTTGTCAGCAATGGATCCATATACCAATGGAATCAACGCATTCCCGCTCAATCCCATGATCAACAATGATGCGCCCAGTTTTGTAAATCTTCCCAGTCCATCCAAGGCCAATGGCCAGATAGCTGCCCATACCAATGAATTTGCCAGTCCCAGTAAAACAACAAACCAGATTGAAATGGACGCATGGTGCCCAAGGAAATGAACCTGCTCTGAGGTCATTGTAATCAGAAAAGTGAGCACCAGTCCAAGTCCCGTACAAATCCTAAGTGCATTGACTTGTCGTATGTATTTAGGGATGGTAATGATTCCAATGATATACCCAACGATGGTTGCTGTCAACACATATGCCGGGAATGATTTGGCTTCCAGCAAAGGCATGTTCATGGAGAGCCCGTAGTTGATGATCGTATCTACAGAAATAATTTGTGCTCCCACATGCAGAAAAATTGCAACAGCACCAAGGATCAGATGGGGGAATTCAAATATGGTTTTCTTTTCTGCATTGGCATGAGCCGTTTCATCGCTTTCTTTTTCTGTATCTATTTCAGGCAAAGGAGAAAATCTTACCAGCAGTCCCAGGCAAAATAAAACCGTGCCTACAACTGCGTAAGGTTTGATAACCCTTCGGATCAACTCATCCAGCAATGGAGCCTTTTCCGTTGCATTCATTGTATTGAGTTGTGCGAACAAGTCTGTATCGGTTGCTTTCAACACCACAGCTGCAAAAAGAAGTGGTGCAATGATGCCTGCTCCCTTGTTGAAAATGCCCATGATGCTGATGCGTTGGGCAGCGCTTTCTTTAGGACCCAAAATGGTGATGTAGGGATTGGCGGCAGTTTGCAGGATGGCCAATCCTACGCCAATGGTGAATAGTCCGAGTAGAAAAAGTTCATATGTTCTCCCGAATGCGGCGGGAATAAAAACAAATGCGCCTGTTGACATCAGGAAAAATCCTGTCATCATCCCCTTTTTAAATCCAACATTTTTTAACAGGTAGCTGGAGGGGACTGACATCACAAAATAGGATATATAGAATGCAAATGTTACGAGGTATGATTCAAAATGATTCAGTTCACACGCAATTTTAAAATATGGAATCAGAATTGAATTGACCCAGGTAACAAATCCAAAAATGAAAAATAGGATACCTATAATCAGAATTGAAATGGTTGTTTCTCTTTTTGAAAGATTGTGTATCGACATCTTTATTTTTTTATCAATGACGCTGAATGCTTGTCTAGAAAAACAGTACAGTTCGGGTGATTTTGCAAAATACTTGCAGGATGCATATTGGATATGGTCTCTTTCATGCAATTGCTTACTGCAAGCGCTTTTCTTTCATCAGGAACAGAGCAGATGATTTCTTTTGATTTCATGATCTGTTGGATTGACATGCTGATTGCTTTTTTGGGGACTTCTTCCATCGTCTCGAACCATCCCTCACCCCATTGTTGTTTTCTGCAGGCTTCATCGAGGGCTACTACAATATAAGGATCAGTGGTATCGAAGTCTGCCGGAGGATCATTGAAAGCCAGGTGACCATTTTCTCCGATGCCTGCCAGTGCCAAATCAATGTTTACTTGACTGATCAAAGCATTCAGTCTTTGACATTCAGCTGTCGGTTCATTTTCACCATTGATCAAGTGAAAACTTTTCAAAGGACTTACCCGATCAAGAAATCTTTCGGTAAGGTATTTTCTAAAACTTGCTTTGTGTGATATGGGGATGCCTATGTATTCATCCAAATGAAACATGTTCACTTTCCCCCAATCGATCGAAGCATCCTCTGTAAGGATTGTTAAAACAGGGAACTGGCTTGTTCCCGTTGCCAGTATGATATTTGCCTCTCCCTTGCTCTTGATGGTTTCTTTTATTTTTTCTGCAGCGCGTTTTCCGGCAGCTTTTCCAAGTTCAGCTGCATCTTCAAAAATCTCAATCTTCATGGGGAAGCTCTTTTAAATTTTAAGAAATAACTTTTTGTCGTATAATAATTTAAGAAAAATCCATTTGATGGCGAGCCCTGTGACGGCAAGTGCAACAGCATTGAACGGATCTCCCATCAGATCGGACAGCCATTGAAAAAATCCCTTGTTTGTATATCCCCATTGGATGAACTTTCCCGACATATAAATTAAAATAGAGTTCATGCCAATGACCTTGAAGAAAAATGCCCATCGACGGATTTCTTTAACATCGATGATATAATAAAAAAGAGTGAACAAAAGGAGGTTCCATCCGGTGGTATACAAAACGAAGGAACTGGACCACATGTTTTTATTAATGGGGAAATCAAAGTTCCAAATAAGTGCAAGTGCCAAAGATAGGCAACCAGTTGCCAGCATGGCTTTAACCTTTCCATATTCATTGACTGTACTATTTTTCAGGTAACTCCCTGTCAATATACCCGCAAGAGAGGTGGCAATGGCGGCAATATTGTTGAAGAGTCCAACGGTATCATGTATACCACGGGAAAGTTTTCCAGGAAGAATGCTTCTGTCAACATAGGATGCAAAGTTTCCTTCCTCCGTTAAATCTCCCATGGGGAATCCTGGTGCCGATGTACATTTTAAAATAAGCCAATAGCCTATTAACAAGCCACCAAACCAAATGACCCGGGATTTTTTTCCTGCATATAAATAAATGATACAGGAAAGTGTGTATCCAATACCAATTCTTCCAAGCACACTCATGAATCGGAAGTCAACAAGTTCTCTGATCATCAATCCATTGTTGTAAATCAATCCCAAGACAAAAAGAATCAATCCTCTTTTGATTACTTTCCACAACAAGTTTTGTTTGGTTACGCCTTCTTGCAATGACTTATCAATCGAATACACACTGGATATACCTGATATAAACATGAACAGTGGAAAGATCAAATCATACGCATGAAATCCATTCCAATGCGGATGTGTAAACTGATTGGAGAGGGCATTCCATAAGGGATGATGGGTTGCTTCAGACATGGTGTGAAATATTTCTTCAGCACCAATGATCCAAAACATGTCAAATCCCCTGAGTGCATCCAATGAATAGAGCCTGCTTGTCAGCTCGCTGTTTTTCAAGCGAATGTCCATTTTTTAAATTTTAGGTTCCCAACCCTTTTCGTATTCTCTGCTCCAAAGTTTCATTGCTTCTTTGTCATTCAGTATTCTTCCGTTGTTGGGATCAACCTTCAATGCACGTCCTGTACGTTGGGAAATATTTCCCAATTGTACAAGTAAAGTACTTTGGTGTCCGCTTAAAATATCCGAATTCAATTTTACTCCGCGTTTGATGGCATCGAAAAAATTTCTGATATGTAAGGCATCCAGTTCCATACCAGGCCCCGTTCTGTCGAGTGCATTTGCAACAATATCATTTTTCACTTCCTTCACCAACTTGCTTCTGAGGTCAAAAATCTTATACGCATTGCCGCTTTCAATTAACAGAGAACCTGTTTCTCCATAGAAAATCACGCCCACACTGCTGCCTTCGGTATTTTTCCCGTTGCATGATCTGCCTTCCCAGCTGATCAATGTATTGTTGGCAAATTCAAGATCGATGACTTGTGTATCTGGTGTTTCCCAATCATCCTGGTAGCGGTACCTTCCTCCTGCAGAAGTCACACGCGTTGGGTATTCTACTCCGAGTCCCCAACGTGCCAGATCCACCATATGTGTTCCATTGTTCAAGGCCTCACCTGTTCCCCAATGCCAGAACCAATGCCAATTATAATGAATGAGATTGTCTTTGTATTGCTTGCGTGGTGCGGGACCCTGCCATAAATCATAATTCAGCCAAGAGGGGACCTCTGCTGTTTTGCCGATACCGATTGATTCACGGTTATTGGTATACCATGTTTTTGCGTAGTATGGCCTGCCAATGGCACCTGCCTTTAGCTCGGCCATTGCTGCAATCACATTCGGCCATGACCTGCGCTGGTTTCCCATTTGTAACAACTTGTTGTGTTTGGCTGCAGCTTTGACAAGCATTTCACCTTCATTGGGATTGTGGCTGCATGGTTTTTCCAGATAAACATGTTTCCCAGCAGACACTGCAAGCAAAGAAGCAGGAGCATGCCAATGATCAGGAGCAGTTACAATCAACAGATCCAGTTGCGGATCTTCCAAAGCTTTTCTGAAATCACCTTCTGCTTTTGGTTTCTTGCCCTGTACTTTTTCAATGGCTGCAACGCATTTATCCATTGCGCGCACATCCACATCACATACATACATCATTTCGCATTCTTTCTGTGATGCAAAATTGCTGCCCACTGAAAATCCTCTGCTGTTTACACCCATTACGGCAGCAGTAATTTTTTCATTGGAACCAAGAATGCGGCGGTATTGACTGGCAGAGAATCCTGGCAGAACACCTCCAAACACTATGGCAGCAGATGCTGCAGATGATTTCTTGATAAAATTTCTTCTAGAACGACTCATGATGATAGTTTTAGTGACTGAATAATTTGATTTGCTTTTTTGCTATGTGATGCCAGCGTATTTGCAAGTGCAATGGCAGCACCTTTTTTTCTTTTGCTTTCATGTGCAGCTTCCATGAAAGTATAAATTTCAATTGTTTCTTGAGGAGAAACAGGTGCCTTGCGGGTTTGAAAGAATTCCAGAATATGTTTCAAGAGATTGTCATATCCTTGAAATGGCCCCAGCGTTGCATTTCCTTTTTCTCCAAAAGCAGTACCACCATATTCATGTTTGCCAGTTCTTGTTCCACGAAAGGTTCCCACTCTTCCATCATTCCATTCACCCACCACCATTTCAACATCTTTATTGGATGTTCTTTTTACATGCTTGCAACCTATTCCCATGACCGTGTAGAGCAGTTCGACACCATGTATGCCATACCAGAAAAGTTCTGGGTGTGTTGGTTCAAGTGTAGCGGGACTGAAACAATCAGCTCCAAGTACTTTTCCAATTTTACCATTGGCAACTTGTTGTGCTGTTTCCATGTATCGCAGTGATGAGCTTGAAAAAACAGGCACATTGAATTGTTTGGCCAATTCATAAATAGCGATGGTGTCTGAAAGTGATCCTGCAACCGGCTTATCAATAAAAATTGGTTTACCTGCCTTGAATACTTCCAACGCTTGTTGCAGGTGGGGTCTGCCGTCGTTTGTTTCCAGACAAACGAAATCCACTTTGCTCAACAATGCTCCAACCGATCCTACAATCTCTACTCCGTATTTTTTTACCTCTTCTGTATAACCCGGAATGCGCTTGACAGATGATTCAATGTCCGCACTTCCATTGGGGTAAGCAGCTACAATTTTGAATCCCCCTGTATTCTCACTTGCACCATTCAGCGCTTTGGTGAAAGCAACGCTGTGTGAAGTATCCAATCCAATGATGCCAATTCTTCCAATCTGATTTTTTGGGTTACCCAATCCGCTCAATGGATGGCTGATCATGCCCCCGCCCAATAATATAGAGGATGAAAAAATAAATTTTCTCCGGCTTTGAAATGTATACATACGGCAAATGCGTTAAAAACAATCGTTTCTAAATTTAATCATATCATTTGATACGACGTGCAGGAAAAGGGTTCATTTTTGAACGAAAACGATGGGGTTACAAAGTTTTGCCAATAATATCGGCCACATAGGTATTGAGTGGGGTTGCCATGATCCTTTGAGGGGTATCCAATTGAACAACAGCCCCCTCTTTTAGAATCATGAGGCGATCGGCCCATGAGAGAAGCTCGCTTGGATTGTGAGAAACCATGATGCAGCTCAGGTTTTTTTCTTTGAATATATCATTAACGACTGTTTGTATGATTTTTCTGTTGATTCCGTCCAAATTCGAAAAAGGTTCATCAAGTAAAATCATTGAGGGATTGCTGATCAAAGTTTTGGCAAGGGCAATGCGCTGGCGTTCTCCGCCAGATAGCTCATTGGTTTTTCTGTTGAGCAGATGATCGATTTTACATATTTGATATATGTTGGCTGCATCTCTGTGCTCAATTTTCTCATGCATGTCCAAAATTTCATGGACAAAATAATTATTCAGTAATTCGAAATGTTGTGAGAGGTATCCGATTTTGGGGTGACCCGGCAGCAAGACTTCATCTGGGCCCGCTACTTTTTTTTGTTGAAAATATACATTGCCCGATGTAGGCTGAAGGAGTCCCGCGATGATTTTCAGCAAGGTAGTTTTCCCAGAACCCGTTTCTCCCATCAATCCAAGTTTTTCACCTTTTTGCAAGCTGAAGTTGAATTCTTTTAAAATCGGGCGTCCTTGCGCTGTTTTAAAAACTTTTTCTAATGCCAGTTCATTGTTGGTATACATGAGGGTTTGCAAAGCTACTTCCAAATTTCATTAATTGGCATTTTAGAATTGAACTGTCGCAAGAAAATAGTAAATTGATTCAATATTATTTTACTATGAACATGTCCTTCCGCTTCTCACTGTTTACGGCACTTTTTGCTGGTTTTCGGTGGCGCCAAGATCCACGCACAAAAAAAATACGACAACCAACAATTATTGGCTTTAAAATCAATTGAAAAAATTCTATTATGATCCAAATAAGTATGAAACATATTTAGAGCAACTCGGTATTCAATATCCCACCGTAAACAAATAGAAATTATAAACGATATTCATGGAAAATAAACTGAACCGCAGAAATTTTTTGAGCTCAACTGCTTTGTTATCAGGAGGGATTGCACTTCCATCATTTCAAGAGGCAGATAACCTTCCATCCTCAATAGTAAATCTCAAGCCATTACCGGGCGATATTGTTCCCATTTCAGTTGAAGAACGAAAGCAACGTATTGCCAAAGTCCAAACATTGATGTCCGAAGAAAAGTTAGATGCAATATTTATGGAAGGCACAACCACCTGTATGTATTTTACAGGGATGCGGTGGGGTCAAAGTGAAAGAACTTTTGGTGTGGTGATTCCTGCAAAAGGTGAGATCGCGTATGTATGTCCAAAATTTGAAGATGATCGAGCCAAAGAGTTGATCAATACTGCTTTTGGAGCTGAGCTTCGCTGTTGGGAAGAACATGAGAGCCCGTTTGAACTAATTATAAATATTGTAAAAGACAGAGGTGTTAAACACAGAAGAATCGGCATAGAGGAAAGAGTAAGATTTTTTATTGCAGATGGGTTGAAAAAAGCGTCAAGTGGTTTTGACATGGTCGATGCTACTCCGGTAACTGCAGGTTGCAGGATGTATAAAAGCAAAGCTGAAATTGCGTTGATGCAAAAAGCAAATGATGTTACAATCGAGGCATACAAGGCAGCTTTTGCGACTATTAAACCTGGAATGTCTCAGTCAACATTTGCTGCCAATATTTCTGCTGCATTCAGACAATTGGGTTACAGTGGAGGAGCAAGTGTGCAAGTAGGGAAATATTCTGCGCTTCCCCATGGCAGTATAACTCCTCAAACCATACGTGAAGGGGATGTCGTGATGGTAGATGGAGGTACGAGCTGTGAAGGATATGCTTCCGATATTACCAGAACCATTGTTGTTGGGAAACCAACCCAACGGCAAATTGATATTTGGAATTTGGAGAAACAGGCACAGGATGCCGCATTTGCAGCTGTAAAAATTGGAGCGACATGCGAGTCGGTTGATTTGGCTGCAAGACGTGTAATTGAAAACGCAGGATTTGGAAAAAATTATGGCTTGCCTGGTCTGCCGCATCGAACAGGCCATGGTATTGGCATGGAGGGTCACGAATGGACAAATTTTGTAAGAGGCAATATGACTAAGATTGCTCCGGGTATGTGTTTCAGTGATGAACCCACCATTTCAATTCCAGGTGAATTCGGCATACGCTTGGAGGACTGCCTGTATATCGGCGAAGACGGACCGCATTTCTTTACCAAACAAAGTATTTCTATTGAACAACCATTTGGATAAATCACTTTTATGATTAAAAAAGTCTCACTCAATTTGCTTGCGATTGTTTTAGTTCTAGCATCACTCACCTTCACCGATCGTTTTTCCCATTTGAAAAATTTTGCTGTATGGGGTGTCCATACCATTCACGATTATAAAACACATCCAACCCGTTTGGTAGAGAGCGGAGAACTTCATCAGCCATGGCAGTTCGACACAGGATATAATTCAAAAGAGATTCCAGCAGATTTAATGAAGGTCATCGATTCCAATGATACACATGCATTTCTTATTTTGCAAAACGGTAAGTTGGTATACGAAAAATATTGGGATGGATACGATACTGCCAGATTGAGCGGATCTTTCTCTGCAGCGAAGAGTATCATTTCATTGCTGATCGGTATTGCTTTGGATGAAGGAAAAATTAAATCACTCGAAGAACCAGTTGCAAACTATGTTCCTCATTTTCAAACCAAAGGATTAGAGAAGGTGCGCATCAAAGATCTGCTTACCATGAGCTCTGGCACCAATTATAACGAAGGGGACAAGAGCTATTTCAGTATGAATGCTTATGGGTATTATGGCGATGATGAAGAATACATGGTTGGC
>Ga0315899_10009314_pt1 | contig 10534 bp, 8 predicted proteins | sample LakEriMetagenome_2_FD_203518 | JGI IMG/M metagenome (GOLD analysis project Ga0315899, IMG submission 203518) | Freshwater fungal communities from buoy surface, Lake Erie, Ohio, United States - Buoy 4 MA112 | ecosystem: Environmental > Aquatic > Freshwater > Lake | place: USA: Lake Erie, Ohio...
TAAATCAAAAACTACCATCGCTACAAAAGGGGTGATGTAAGCGGTTAGTAAGACAATGGTTTTTACTACCATTTGCGCGTTGGCGTGATGATCGATGTGATTATCACGAAAATATTGTTCTACGCGTTTCTTAAGTGTTGGGAAAAATGCAGAGCGCTCAGCTTGCACGAATTTAATGGAACCTTTCAATTTGATGTTCAATTTTACTTACTCGATAAAGATACGTAACGGAAAGTCAGAAAGCAATTAATGTCGTACTACATGGCTAATTTTTAACGTTTTGTAGCATTATCATACAAAACATTAAACAAACTGAAGGGTTAGGTTATCTTTGGCACGAATTCTGAATTAATTTTTTTAAATAAACTATTAACTATGAAGAAGGTAATCTCAATGTTGGTGATGTTACTGATGACAGCGACTTTTGCTTTTGCTCAAGGCAACGGTAAGCCAAAGAAAACACCGGAGCAGCGTGCCGATGCTTATGCAAATAAAATGCAAAACGATTTGGGCTTAGATGCAACTCAGAAAACAAAAGTTCGTGATTTAGCACTGGCACGTGCAAAGAAGATGGATGAACTGCGTGAGCAATACAAAGGACAAGACAATAAAGTATGGCAGGCGGAACGTAAAAAAGCGCGTGATGAATTTCATAACGGTATGAAATCTACATTGTCTCCTGAGCAATATACCAAGTGGCAGAAGCAGCGAGCTAAGCAAGCCGCGAACAAAGCAAAAGCTAAACCTAAAAAAGGTAAAGGTGGAAAGCCCGGACCAACAGCTCCTGTGCCAACAAGCGGTGATGCCAATGAGCAGGATCAGGATCCTGATTTAGACGGAGAGTAATCTTAAATCACATAAAATGATAAGCGTCTTTCGAGGCGCTTTTTTTATGCTGCGCAATTGGGACGCAAATCAATAAAGGTAAGATACCACGTGCCTTGAATCAGGCTGAAGTAAAATGTTACTCCTCGGGTATGGATGACTGTTCTTGTGATTGTTGTAGCAGATGTTCGAATTGATTTTATTTCCTCTTCCCTGAGTCCAGCTACCGTCCACAGGTCGGTGTCTTTAATCGGATTGATTTCCTGTGTGTAACATCCTGTTTTGTTCCAACCGGTTGGTTGATCACAATTACGTTCAGGTAAACTTTCCTGCTTAGGCGTTTCGCTGCGCAAATTCGTGTCTTTTAGAACAACGAAGTTCATTGCAAATAAATCCTTGAAAGACTCCGTTCGTTTAACTTCCGGCAATGCACCTTCAGCATAAATTATTGTTAAGCGATGTTCTTTACTGATGTATTTATTTAACTGCATTACGGAGTCCGAACTAGTCAGTTCATAAATAAATGCACTATAAATCCACAAGAATTGGTCGTATTCCGCAGGAGATTTCAATTCTTCCGAAAGTTCTAGTGCAAGGTTAGTCGTGTCGCGAGAATTTGCCTCCGCGGGTGAAGAAGAACAGGCTACAAACAAAAGGTTAGTAATGAAAAAAGTTGATGCAGCAAATATGCTGAGGCGAACGAACTTCTTGTATTGTTTCATTTTTGGCATTAATATTGATAAATCTACTTCTAAAAATCATAACCATGAAAAAGATCGTATTGTCAATAGCCTTCTTGTCGTTTGCAGCATTTGCATTTGCGCAAGATCCTCCTAAATCAAAAGGAACTGCTAAGCCTGCTCCTGCAACTAAGGCTGAACCTGCTCCTGCACCTAACGCAGAAGCAAAACCTGCACCGCAAGGCGGTAAGGCGGAAGTAGCTCCGGCTCCGGCTAAAAAAGGTAAAAAGAAACCTTTCAAAGGAACTGTAAATGGTAAGGCGCAGCCCGCACCGAAGAATCCTCAAAAAGTTAATGATCAGCGCTAATAAGCTTTAGAAAAATAAAAGGGAGAATCAAGTGATTCTCCCTTTTTTATTAATGACCATTAGCTTTCGGAACTTTCAATTCCATTTTGCATACCGGACATTCGCCGGGTTTATCGTAGGTTTTTTCACCTTCGCATTGCATTGGACATTGATAAGCCGTCTGGCTCTCTTTGGTGCTGTTACAACCCATTAGAAGGGTGAGGGCAATTACAGCGGGGAACAGGATTTTTTTCATGTTGCTGTGATTTAATGTTGAATATGTAAACGCTGTGTATTCGTCTTGCCGGTATGATCTGTAAAACGAACAGTATACAAACCGGAAGACTCACGTTGCAAGTTTAATTCATTTCTACCGGGTGTCATTTGGTTTTGGTAAACCACACGACCTGTTTGATCCCAAATCACTACAGTGCCGGTTGTGTTTGCGTTCAATGTAAACATCCCGTTGTTCGGGTTCGGATAAAGTTGGAATAAACTATTGCCTGGTTCTGCAATTCCTGTGCACGCGTTCACAACAACCGTATCTGTTGCAGCACCGCTACATCCATTGGTGTCAACAAACATGTAATTGATGATGTGTGTTCCTACGCCTGCAACTGAAGGAGAGAAGTTGCCATTGCTAACACCGTTACCGCTAAACATACCACCTGCAGGATTTGCTCCGTTTAATGCGAATGCAGCATCATCAACACACACATTAGATGTTGAAATAGCAAGCGATACGTTTGGTTCAGGATGAACAGTAATAGTGAAGGAACAAGTATCACTATTGCCGGAAGCATCTGTTGCAACAAATATAACCTGGTAATTTCCTGCAGTTAATGCGCTGCCGCTAGCAGGTCCGGAAATTTGAATTACAGTAGCGCCGCAATTGTCTGAAGCTTCAGGATTTTGGAACGTAATGATGCCGGGACAGATTGCAATGTCTTGAGGACATGAATTAAACGATGGTGCTTGTGTGTCTACAACTGTTACCGTTTGCTGACATGTTGATGCGTTTCCTGCTGAATCAGTAGCAGTCCATAAAATCAAATGAGTTCCTACAGCAAGAGTGTCGTTGGCGTTGTTAGTGAGTGATGCTATGGTACAATTATCTAATGCAGAAGTTGCACCTAAGTTCACGCCGGTTGCATAACACATTCCTGAGTCTGTACTAATCGTGATGTTTGAACTACACGTAATACTTGGAGCTTCTTGATCTGCAACGGTTACCGAAATAGAATCTAAGGTTACATTACCGGAAGCATCGGTTGCAGCAAAAACTACCGTGGTGGTTCCAATAGGAAAAGCATCTCCTGAATTAGCAGAAGAGTTTAGCGTCACTGCACAATTGTCGGTTGCAATCGGACTTAACCATACGATGTTAGCGGTACACATTCCGCTGTCGGTTGCAACAGTAATGTTGCCCGGCATTTGTGTGATCATCGGCATTTCATTGTCCGTAACTGTTACTGTGAATGCGCAAGTCGCAGTATTGCCTGCGCCATCATCCGCAAGGAAAGAATTCGTAGTTGTTCCTACGGGGAACAGACTTCCGCTAGGTAGACCTGCAGTTTGTGTAACGACAGGAGTGCTGGTTCCATTAAATGTGAGCACCACCATTCCATTTCCCGTGCGAACACCTGCGGTTTGCGTAATGTTGGTTGCAGAAGGTATAATATATCCGCTGCCACCACCGCCACCACGACAGTTTCCGCTGCCAGCGCCGCCGTACCAGCCCCCACCGCCGCCGTAACCTTCGCAGCCGCAGTTATAACTTAATGGTGTACCGCCAAAACCGAATCCTCCGGCCATAGAAGTGACATTAAAATTGACACAGGTTCCGCTAGCGCCCGGACCTGTTTGCGATGCACCCAATCCACCCGGATCAGAAGGTGCGCGAAGACCGTTGCCCCCGTTTAATCCACCGCCAACACCACCAACAACATGCAAGTTGTTCCAATATCCTGCGCCACCGCCACCACCGGCAACAACAATACGATCATTCAATGAATAAGGTGCTCTGCGCACATCTGTTCCGCCTCCGCCACCTTTTCCTGCGCCATCGCCTGCGCCACCACCGTTATATCCTCCGGCGGTAGTAGTTGGTTGCCCACCAACAAATATTTGTAATACTTCACCGGGCGTAACGGCTAAAGTTCCTTTAGTGTATCCTCCAAAATTGGTATTATTCACCCAGTTGGCACCGCCTTGAGCACCCCATACTTCAATTTCTAATTGGGTAACACCGGTAGGCACTGTAAACGATTGCACACCACCCGTAAATTGAAAAGTGTCGGCAACACCAATTGTGCAAGAGCTACTTGCAACCGGTGTCGCGAAAGTGACAACAGCTCCACATTGTGCAGAGTCGGTATTGACATTGATGTTGTTTCCGCAACCTACGGTGACGCATTGCGCGTTTAGCATTCCTGCAAATACAAGCCCCGCAAAGAGAGGTAAAAATTTATTCATGATTGTAGTTTTGAAATTAGAACGGCAAGTTACGAAATATTTAGGCCGCTTAGCAGATAGTAAGCGCGCTTACTATATTTTGTTCCATGCCAACGCAGCTGCGCCGCATATTGCTGCTTCGTCCGGCAATCCTGAAGGTAAGATCTTGACTTTGTTGCGATAGTTTTTCAGTAAAAAACTATCAAAGTATTTGCGAAGCGGTTGCAGTAGTATTTCACCAGCGTGGGAAAGCCCGCCGTAAATAAAGATGTGATCCGGACTTGTTATGGCAACAGCATTGGCTAAAGCGATTGCCAGAATTCGCGCAGTTTCATCAATTACTTCTAATGCTAATACATCTCCATTTCCTGCAGCCTTGCTGATGTGCGCACTGTTGAGCTCATGAATTGGGATTTGATGCAACTCGGACTTTAACGATTGTGAAAGTTTTTCTTTCGCTGTGAGTACAACTCCTGTTGCGGAACAGTACGTTTCCAGACAACCTAATCGACCGCAACCGCACACGCGCCCATTTTCACGAACTATTACATGTCCGAGTTCTCCGGCAAATCCGTCGTGTCCGTAAATGAGTTCGCCATTACTTACAAAGCCGCTGCCCACGCCCGTTCCCAGCGTAATCAAAATAAAGTTGCGCAACCCTTTGGCACTGCCGAATTGCATTTCACCAACTGTTGCCGCGTTTGCATCATTAGTAAGTAATGAGGGAAGTCCTGTTGCATCTTGCACTAATCGCGCTAATGGAATAATTCCGTTCCACGGCATGTTGGGAGCATGTTCAATGCTGCCCGTAAAATAATTTCCGCTTGGCGCACCAATGCCCACACCAAGAATCGCGAGTTTATGAAGGTCGCGATCAAGAGTTACATCTTCCTGCAACTTGCGGATAAACTGATCGGGATGTTGGAATGATTTGGTTGGATAGTGACGTTTGAAAATCACTTCTCCCGAACTATTGACGTAACCAACTTCTATGTTGGTTCCGCCGATATCAATTCCGATACAAACTTTTTGAGTACTCATCAGCCGTTGTAATATGAAGAATCAAATAATGTGTTTTTTCCGTGCTGATGCAACGCATAGTTAAATCCTTTGTGAATGCCATATGCACCATGTTCGCCTTTCGTATTTACTGCAAGAATGCCCACCTGAAAATCTTTATAGTTTTCGTGCTTTTTGATAATTCTACGAATGGCTTCTTCACAAGCATCCTGTGGTGTGTAGCCATTGCGCATGCACTCAACCGCAACGTGTGATGCCAACGTCCGCAAAACAGTTTCTCCTAAACCGGTACAAGTTGCAGCACCAATTTCCTGATCGATAAATAGTCCTGCACCGATGATGGGCGAATCGCCGACACGACCGTGCATTTTGAATGCCAGTCCGCTGGTGGTGCAAGATCCCGCCATGATGCCGTTTTTATCCATCACCAATAAACCAATGGTATCATGATTTTCAATATTGATGATTGGCTTGTATTGTTTTTCTTTCAGCCATTCTTTCCAAGCTTTTTCTGCTTCAGGAGATAATTTATTTTTCTCCTGTTTCATGCCGATTTCTTCTGCATACAATTCGGCTCCTTTACCCACAAGCATAACATGTGGCGTTTTTTCCATCACGGCGCGTGCTACCGTAATCGGATGGGCAATCCCTTGGACAAAACATACAGAACCTGCGCGACCAAGATGATCCATGATGCAGGCATCCAGCGTAACAATTCCTTCACGATCAGGGAATCCGCCTAAACCGACGCTGGTATTTTTAGCATCGGCTTCAATTTGCCAAACACCTTTTTCTGCGGCGTCCACAGCACTTCCGCCTTGTTGTAAAGCTTGAAAGGCCGCTTCGTTGGCAGGAATACCATGATTCCAGGTGGAGATGACGAGCGGAAATCCGGGCTTACTGTTAGGATTCACTTTTTGCTTTTTCTTTTTGTCGTGTGCTGCGGATAATGTGCCTGTGCCTGCTAGCGTTGCAGCTAGAACACCTGTTTTTATAAATCGTTTACGGTTCATTTTTCTTCGTTTAAAATGGTGATCTCATCTGCGAATAACCATGCCGGTTTTCCTGCTCCGGGATGATCTTTCGGACAAGTTAGAATAGATTTCGCTTTTACGTGCAGGTATCGTCCTGTTGTTGCACGCAATTTGCAGGAATAATTCTCAATAAACGGAGTGCCTGGTTTTCTTGGTGTTGACGTATTCTGTGAAATAGCTTTATTCCAATTATTGCCGGAATCTGTTGCTGAATTCGACAACGCAAAGCTTACTTCTGTTGGAAGAAAGATCCAGGAACGAACGTCACTTAAGAAATTCATTTGGATGCTAATCGCGCTTAGTTTTTTGCCCAAATCGATTACTAAATCAACATCACAGCCTTCAAATCCTTGCCACAATCCTGTTCTGAAATTGTCTGTTCCTCTTAAACCATCTACTAATGCATTTTGTCCACCCGCTGCATATTGTGGCGCATAGCGATTTTTGATGGAAGCTACTTTCCATCCCGGTGAAAGATAAAAAGATGATGAAGCGGCATCACTTGTTGTACTTCCGTTTACTGTATAACACGAAATGGTGACATCTTTTGTAATCGTGAACGGAGCTGTATAGCGCAGTGCAGGTTGATTGTTAATGCTGTAATACACTTCATCGGTCGATTCACGCGGAATAATTATTATCTGTTTGGAACCGGTGAATGTTCTTAAACTCGCGCCCTCAATAATTGGAGGCAACGGTTGGGGGAATGTATTCTTTAATAGTGCTTGCGGATCGAAGGATCGCGATGGCGTATTCGATTTACTCAATGCAAGTGTTTTTCCTTGCATAATTTCTTCAAACGAAATTTGTAAGTCGTTCGCAAATCCTGCGCTGCTTAAATACGGATTGTTGTCATTCGCATTGCCGCATGTTATTGTAAAGCGCTTACCGTTTTCCAGTTGAAAAATAGCTTCTTCAAATTGTGGACTTCCCAACTGGAAATAAGGAGAGCCGGGCGTTACGGGATAGAATCCTGCAGCACTCAAAACATACCATGCCGACATTTGTCCGCAATCTTCATTGCCGCATAAACCATCCGGTTGATCGGTGTACAGCGAGTTGCAAATTTCATGTACCAACTCTTGTGTTTTATAACCTTCTCCGACGTAGTTGTACAAATACGCCATGTGATGACTGGGCTCGTTCCCGTGTGCATACTGTCCGATCAAACCCGTAATATCAGCCTGATCTCGGCCGGAGGTTTGCGTAGGTGCAGAAAATAAATTGTCCAGATGCAATGCAAATTTATTCGAACCACCATGCCAATCGATTAATCCCGGAATGTCGTGTTGCACAGCCATAGAATATTGCCACGCATTTGCTTCCGTGTAATGAAAATTAACTTCTGCCGGTGCAAAAGGTTCAACGAAGCCATTGTTCATACGCGCGCGGAAAAACTTTGTGGTGGTATCCATTAGATTCTTCCAGCTTTGCGAGCGTTTGCTGAAAAGAATTTCATCTCCACGCGAATTCATTCTTCGTGCACATTGCAAAATGCACCAATCGTCGTAAGCGTATTCTAACGTTTTCGATACAGATTCAGCTTCTCCTTCTGCAGGAATGAAGCCGTGTTGTTTGTAACCTAACAGCCCTAACTCGTCGCGCATGGCAGAGGCCTTCATCGTTTCAAAAGCGAGCGTGGTGTCGAATTTATTAATGCCTTTTAACCACGCATCTGCTATTACTGACACGCTGTGATATCCGATCATACAATCCGTTTCGTTGGATGAAAGTTCCCACACCGGAAGTCGTCCGTTTTCTTTGTATTGTTGCAAAAATGTATGTATGAAATCATTCGTGCGTTTTTGCTGAATGATCGTGAATAACGGATGTAGCCCTCTGTACGTGTCCCAAAGCGAAAATACGGTGTAGCGCTGATGCACGGTGTCCTTGTACACCTTATGATCCATGCCGCGATATTCTCCGTTGACATCACTGTAAACATTAGGCGCAACCATACAGTGGTAAAATGCGGTGTAGAATATTTTCTTTTTACGTTCATCGCCTTTCACTAAAATTTTGCCCAACTCATTATTCCAGTCGTGACGTGTTTTCCGGAACACCGCATCAAATTCATCATTGCCAACTTCTGTAAGCATGTTCATACGGGCGTTGCTTTCACTTACGCCGGATAAGGCCACTTTAATCGTCAACTCCTTGATGTTGTCCGGGAAATAGAAAATGGCTTTGATTTTATTTCCGTCAATCAAGGTATCGACATGTTCGACGGCTTCAGAAAATGTGGCATGAAAGAACAATTCCTGATCGCTTGCCCACGCTTTGGAAAGTCTGAATCCACTCACATTATTCGGATCAATAATATCAAGTCCTGCATCCAGCACTTCGTCACGATGTACTAAATCCAATACGATCCATCGTTTTTCTCCGGAGTTGAAATGATAGCGATGCACACCCACACGCGGAGATGCCGTTAGTTCTGCACGGATACCGTTATCCAATGTTATATCATAGTATCCGGCACTTGCTTTTTCATTTTTATGCTGATAGGTGGAACCGATGTCACGCTTGTTTTTCTTGAGGATGTCTTTACTCCCGTCGGTGCCGGGTACAATTAAAATGTCTCCGTAATCGCTGCATCCCGTTCCGCTTAAGTGCGTATGACTAAATCCAAGGATGAGCGAATCGTCGTAATGATATCCGGAACAACCGTCCCAGCTATCGTCGTCGCGCGTATCGGGACTTAATTGCACCATGCCGAATGGAGCAGTGGCGCCCGGAAATGTGTGTCCATGAGCGGCAGTACCAATCATGGGATTAACATATTCGGTTAATGCATGTGCAGATTCAGCCGGATTCCACCGAAAAACAGCTTCATCAGGCACTTCAACATTACACGATGCCAGCAAAATAGTACCGGCAATAAGACAACGATTCAGATGTAACATGTTTACGGTGGTCGATCGCTACGAATTTACATCAGGAGTTTCATTTTCCTGTCCGCTGATTACATTTGTTTATGCGAATTATACCAATTGCTTTATTGTCATTATTGCTGTGGTCCTGTGGATCATCAACTCCCGAGGATCAAAATAAAAAATCGGATTCGGTTGTTACAGCCGCTCCGGTTATTCAAATTAACCAAGAGATTACCGTTACTGCGGGTGAAGCTACTTATCGCTTATACGTTCCCGATACAACAACGACTGGATTGAAAGGCGCTGTGTTGCTGCTTGATCCATCCGGAAAGGGAGATGAGGCATTACTTCGCTATAAAGAAGTTGCGGCACGAAACGGCTGGTTGTTGGCGGGATCGATGAGTACTCGTAATGGTATGGATCAAGGTCGTTCCTTCGACTTGGTTGGTGCAATGGTAAAAGATATACAACAGAAATTCGGGAATCGCACGCCGGTTTATCTGGTCGGATTCTCAGGCGGTGCGCGTGTTGCAGCATTTTGTGCAGCCCGGATGAACGATGTTGCCGGTGTTGTTTGCGCAGGAGCAGCTCCTTCCGGAGTTGTTTCTAAGCCTTGTGTTATAATAGCCGGACTGGCGGATATGAATTATCGGGAGGCAGTGCGCTATAAGGATGAAATGGGTAAAAAAAATCAAAACGTACCGATGCTGGTTACGTCGGGTAAGCACGAATGGCCGACTGTTGCGGCAGTGGAAGCGGCCCTAATGGTATTGAATGCAAGTGCTCCGGAACGTTTACAATCGATCACCGATACGATTGCAGGCATTTCCTGTTATTGGGCCTCACAATGGTGTCGTGATCTGAGTTTGTCCTCAAATAAAGCCATTGCGGATTATTACCAAGCGCGGTTATCATCTTACGCCAACGCCTGTGCAGATAAGGATCGTAAAGAATTGGAGTCGTTGGCGATAAAAGAAGATGCATTGCAAAAGGAACTTTCCGAAGCGGTGTTGATGCGCGATACCGCCTGGTGGAGGGCCAATGAGAAGAATTATTTTGAACCTACCGGAACATCTCGACATGAGCAGTTGATGCGCCGACGCTTGCGCGGTTACGTGAGTTTAACTTGTTACACCTATGCTACACAATCGTTCAAAATGACGAATATGCGCGCCACGGAGAAGTTGGTTAAAGTGTACAGCATCGTGGATCCTACAAATTCGGAATGGGCGTATATGCAAGCACGTTTGTTTATCATGTTAAGTTTAAATGAAGAAGCGATGAAATCGCTGCAATTA
>Ga0315899_10009319_pt1 | contig 10533 bp, 5 predicted proteins | sample LakEriMetagenome_2_FD_203518 | JGI IMG/M metagenome (GOLD analysis project Ga0315899, IMG submission 203518) | Freshwater fungal communities from buoy surface, Lake Erie, Ohio, United States - Buoy 4 MA112 | ecosystem: Environmental > Aquatic > Freshwater > Lake | place: USA: Lake Erie, Ohio...
CGATCTGAATTCAGGAACTCTGATCACAAACGGTGGCACTATCAATCAAAACGGAAACATTTCTGGGAACCTCGACCTGGGATGGACTGGAGAGGCTACAACATTCAACCGAACGTCGGGCACACTAACGCTGGATTCTCTACGTGTGGGAAGCGGATCGACACTAGATTTGACGGGTGCCGATACCGTCCATTTTATCGCGATGTCTGCTGATTCCGAATTGCGCTTTACCCAGTTAGCGGGCCAAACCACAGGACTCGATCTTGAAAGTCTTTGGCTGGATTCGGATGCCAACTTGACGGTAATCTTCGACAATCCTGATTACAACGGGTTCAATTGGGGTTTAAGAGCATTCGGCGATCGGCAATCGGAAATGAACGACTGGCTGGCCGGTGGGCAGTTATCAAGTAATTTTGCGGGAGCGGGAATTTTCTATGATGTTTCGAGTTTTGGCGATTACACCTATTTCGGGGCGTTCTCCGCAGTGCCTGAGCCAGCGTCGATCTCATTGGTGTTCTTGGCGTTAGCTTGTGGAACCGTTCGTATGCGTCGCAGGCGAGTGGGCCAGTGAAACTGACCCGGGCGTTGTTTTTTTTTATTGCGAAAGGAGTGTCCCAAAACGCTCCTTTTGTCCACCCCAAGGGCGTTGATGCTTAGCAGATGAAAGTCAAACTCGTAATCTTGCTCGCCATTCGATCGGAATCTTACCTACTGGCCAGGTTTGTTCATTCGGCCATCCAGATGGTTGCGGTTTTGCTCGTGATGGCTGCAGCGACCGGCCACCGACTCTATGGTGACGTGATTAACCCACTCGGATTGTCCCAACAGCCAAAGAGCGTTAATTCTAAAGCGGTCCAGGACATTGCTGAAGCGCTAAAGTCACGGCAATTGGGGACCGCCCGGGATAAGATTAAAGAGCTTTGTGAGGCAGACCCCAATGAATCCCATCCCGAAATTGTTTTGTCGGAATTGTTGTTCAGAATAGGTAATATCGCCGAGGCTCGTCGTATTCTAGACGAAGCGTCTTTGGGCGATTGCGATCCGTTCGAATTAAGGCTGGCGTTTTGTCGTTTGGCAGTGGCAGAAAGTCGTTGGTTTGATGGTTGGACCCACGCACAAGCTGCCAACGGATTAGCTCCTCCTGCGCGTTGGTCGTCCGAAAGGAAAGAACGACAACAGGACGACCTGCTGATTCTGTCAGCCATTTGCTGTGAAGGACGCAAGGACTGGAAGGGGGTGGTATCGACACTCAAGCCGCTCCTTAGTAGATCGCCACCACCTCAGGCTCTGCTGTTATGCGGAAAAGCCTGCTTTCAGCTCGAGCAATTGGACAATGCCAAGCAAGCCTTGGATCGCTATTGCGATGCAACTCAAACAGGCGATTCGGCCGAACTCATTTTAGCCAAATGGTACGATGGGAATGGGGATTCCAAATCGGCGGAACAATGGTTCCTGAAAGCGGTGGAAACCAAGCAAATTCAGGGACAAATTAAGGCGAGGCTAACCTACGCTAGGTTTTTGCTTTGGAACAATCGCCCCGCGGAGATGACCAAATGGCTTCAAGGGGATTTTACTTCTCCGGATGACCTGAAGGAGCGAACGTTCTTAACGGCACTTCAATTTCGGATGCAGCGAAAGTATGCGGATGCCCAGAAGATTCTTACCGAACAGCATCAGCGAGAGCCGACGGCCTTTCCCATCAGCAACCAACTCGCTTTGGTATTAATCGAGAGCGCCGATGAGGCATTACGCTCGAGGGCCTTGCAGATCGCCGAATCGAATGTGAGGAACCATGCGAAAATCGCCGAGGCACTATCGACTCTCGGTTGGGTTCAATTCCGTCTAGGTGACGTTGCTTCGGCAGACAAAAGCTTTTCAGCAGCCGTGCAGAACGGCTTTACGACCCGAGAATCCACATACTGTCTAGCCAGGGTAAAAGAATCGTTGGGGCAGGTAGAGATGGCTGCCAGCCTAAGAAGAATCAGTCAGGGGTTACCCGGACCGCTCTTCAGCTCAATAACCGATGCGATCATACGGGACGCTCCAGCCCAATAGCCGGAATTGATTCATTCGGGTTTGAGAATACCTAGCGAACCCTTTTGCAGCGGTACGCATCGCGCTACCATCCCGAGGCTGCTTCACCATTTGCCTTGGGGAATGTCGCTTTTGTTTCTTCATGGAAAGGCCTTTCGCCAAAATTGGCTAACAGACTTTCATCACTCATGGATCAGTTTGTGAGTAGTATACCAATCTAAGAAATGACTGGCTGCTTACTCCAGCACAATCAATCGGGTTCCAGCAGGAGGTGACGGCAGCATGTCCGTCTTGCCTAATGGCCACTCGATTTTTAGCTCGTAGCTTTGTCCCTCGATGATCGGGAAATGCAACTCTCGTGAGTTGGAACACTGATAGCCATCTCCGGAGGTGATCTGCTGCATTAACTTTCGCCCGGCTTGCGAGAGAGTCACGATGGCACCGACCGCATCGCGATTCGATTTGGTACCAATGAGCTGAATCGCTATCGCTGACTCCTTGGTATCTGATTGATTCGTCAACAGAGAGTAATTGTCGCGAAGATGACCGACCACCAAATCCATCTTCATGTCTCGGTTCCAATCCACTTTGACAACGGAACGACCAAGTAGCTTGCGTGAAAAGTATTCACCCGTCTCCTTGAGCGTCTGAAAGCGATTTTGTTGGTAGCTCAGCAACTGCGGTAACATGCGATACGGTTTGCCCAAGATAGTCAAATCATCTACGTGGCCATTCGCTACAAATAGCTCCTGAACACCATCGCGATTCGCATCCAGGAACTGCGTTCCAAACCCAAGAAAGTCGTACGATATGGGCTCTAATCCAGCAGCTTTGGTTCGATCTGCATACAGCCCCTCCCCAATGGATTGATAGAGGGTATTCGACTCGGCTAAGAAATTGGTGATGACAAAGTCCAATTGACCATCACTGTTTAAATCGTGAGTCGCGATCCCCATGGAACCCTCCGCTTTGCCGTTCTCATTAAACGCGACACCGCTGTAAACGCCTGAATCCTCCGCTGTGATGCTTCTGTCATCGGCACGCGTGAAATTAAGCAAGAAATTGGGTTCTACATCGTTTGTTACCAGCATCTGCATTCCGTTGGTCGAACCATTGCGAAATGCGACGGCTCCCAGTCCGCGAGCCTTTGGCAGTAGTGTATCAGCCTGTTTAACGAATCCACCTTGGCCATCGTTGAGCCACAACACATCTCTTTCCGATTCGAAATCGGTTGGTTTGCATTGAACAACGTGGTTATCAATCAAACATGTTCTAGAAAAAATGTCCTCTCCAGAAACGTAGTTAATATCGTACAAGTCCGCGAATCCATCGTTGTTAAGGTCCGCGATTAGGCAGCTTGTTGTCCACGCTTTACCCTGAAGTCCAGAAGCCTCTGTTGCATCGTAAAACGTGCCATCTCCCGAGTTAATTAGCAATCGATTTTCATGCGTCTGTGCAATGTAGATATCGGGGAATCCATCGTCGTTAACATCACCGATGCCTATTCCCTGGCCGAATCCATCACGCTCCAGCGGCAAGGGCGTAGGTGCTGCAAAATTCTGTCCCTGAATATTTCGATAAAGCGTGTCTCGATGAGAGCTATCTACATCCGTTTCAGGTGGCCACGGGCGTCCCTGCGAGAATGCTAAATCCGGCCAACCATCCAGATCGTAATCGAGTACGCCAATACCGCCTCCCGTCAGCTCAAACATCAGGTGTCGAATGGGCCCATCCGTCCCATCATGAAAAGCGAATTGAATACCTTTTTCACTGGCCTCGTCAACAAAACGAATCGAAGGATTGGCTTGCTTGTTAAGATCTAACGCTAACGAAGTCTGTGCGTCTAGAAAGATCCACTTGGGTGCAGCAAACTGCTTAATATCGACCTTATTCAACGGGGATAGTCTATCCGTAACCAATTGGAATGGTTCGTTCTCCATGGCTTTTTCAAAAGCCTGTAGCTCTGCAACTAACTCTTGCGACTCCGGAGCAATCTGAATTCCAAGCTGGCACCAGCCGTAGGCTTCCCAAACTCTTCCACACATCGCATACGATTCCACCAGAAGAAGTAGATCCGTTAGAGTTCTAGGGGTTTGAGTAAAAAGTACGCGGTCTTGGACTTCCCAAAGCTTTTGAATTCGAACGAGGTAGTCAGAGAAAACGGCAGCCGATTCCGCATTGCCGGTTTGTGAAAACAGGGTTGCCAGCCTGCTTATCGCGACACGAGAGTCGGGTCTTCGTTTCAGAGCCTCCACATAGCACCCGATCGCGCTGGAAAGGTCGGATTGTCGCTCGTGATATTGCCCTTGGATCAACCATACCATTCCTTGGGCTCTTAGTGATTCTTGGGCCTCCGCTGTCAAACTGTTCCATAAGGATCGAACTTGATCCCATCGATCTTGTTTGGCAAACAGTCGCATTTGCAATGTGATGGCGGGAACGCATTTCGGATCTGATTTAAAAGCACTGTCGAGGAATGATTGACATTGGATTTCGTCATTTGCGTCAAAGGCGTATACCGCTAAGGCAGTCCACGGTAATGGATCGCTCGGATACTGTTGAGTTGCCTTTCTCAAGTAGGGTTCATTTTGAATGGCACCACTTTCTCGTGCCAGCAACATGAGTAAGTCTCCTGCTGCCCCAAGCTTTACCAATCTCAAAATGAGCGGGATGGTCTCATCGCGTCGACCGCAAGTCCCCAGCAGTTTGGCGAAACTCAAAGAGCCCGCTGCATGGTCTGGATTCAATGAGAGTAGATTGCGGTAGTCTCTTTCCGCTTTGGTTATTTCTCCAAGTGACTGAAACGAATCTCCACGTAGGTGGAATGCCATTTCTTTGAGTTCTTGTGAAAGCAATGGGTCGTTCATATCAAGCTTGTCGAGATACTGAATCGTTTCGGCAAATCGACCTTGCTGTGCAGCAAACTGGGCAGCCACTCCCAAGGCTTCTGGCAGAGTTGGATCAATCTGCCATGCTTTAAAAGCGTTTTTCTCTGCCTTCTCAAGTAAGCCTAGGGATCCTTGTTGCATCGCATCGTCAAAAATTTGACGAGCTCTCCAGTGCTGAAGCATTTTGGTTCCAACCCAGCCTACCAAAATGAATGCAAGAATGGCCAGTGTTAGAAGGCTGATCTTCCTGATTCGGGTCGTTGATTGGTCCCCTTTTTCTCGAACAGATTGTGACATCGGACTACCGCTGTCCCTCGATGCAAAGGATTGTTGAGTTGACTTGGTCTACAGGATATTCCTGCGTAACTTCGTTGGGCCATCGAACCGAAACGCTTTCTATTTTGTCAGCAGTGCCGATCCCAAACTGCAGCGTTCTCTCGTTCGAGCATTGATAGCCATCACCGGCTGTAAGTTGTTTGGTCCATTGCCCTGCGTTTGTTTTTAACGTCACAATAGTTCCGACCGGGATTCTGGCCGACGCAGTTCCAATCAATTTTACATTCAAGTATCGGCCTGGATTTTGAGTTCTGTTCGTTACCAGGGCAGCTGGTTCGAGGATATTGGACACAGCAAAATCTACAAGACCATCTCGATTCCAATCCAGCTTGGCGAGCGCTCGACTCAAATGTTTGGTTGAAAAAAATGCCCCGATAGATTCACCTGGCAGAACCCCAAGTCGACCTTTCCCGTCATTGCGATAGAACTGAGGAAGCATGGCGTATTCTCCACCTCTGTCTCTGTAATCATCAACGTGCCCGTTGACAACAACGACATCGGGATGCCCGTCAAGATCCGCATCTAGAAATTGTGTTCCCCAACCAACATAAGGGTAGCTGGCTGTTTGCATTCCAGAAGCGAGGGTCGCGTCCGTAAAGAGCCCCGTGGAATCTTGGAGGTAGACGGAGTTGGGTTCGTTTGCAAAGTTGGTAACCAGTAGGTCTGTAGTTCCATTGTTATCCAAGTCATCTGCTGCAATCCCCATACATGCCATCGAGAGACCATCCATATTAAGCGCTAGACCTCGCAGTAAAGCTTCTTCGTCCATCATGAAATTTCCATCCTTGGATTGGGACGGAACCATTAGAAAGTTCGGGACTTGGTCGTTTGCAACGAACAGACTTAGCTTCTGTTCACCTTCTAGTTTCATTGCAAGTACCCCTAAGCTCTTGCTTAGCTTCGCTGGTCCATCACACTGGTCAACGAGTTTAAAGCTCCCGTCCCCTTGGTTAAGCCAGCAATGATTTGGGCTACCATCGAATACGCTTGGCGAGCAACCTTTGCCATTGCAAATCAGCGTATAAACCTGCTCCCCTTGAACGTAATTTAGTTCATAGATGTCGGGCATCGAGTCGCCATTCAGGTCAACCATTACGGAGCTTGTTGTCCAGTTGTTTTTCCCGCCTGGAAAGCTATCAGATGAGTCATGAAACGTGCCATCACCGTTGTTCACAAAAAGTCGATTGAGACCAATGACGCCTACGTAGATATCGTCAAACCCATCATTATTGATGTCCCCGATGCTTACACCCTGGCTATAGTCCAGCTCGTTGATTCCGGCCGATGAGGAGCACTCAAGAAATTGTTTCCCTGCAAGATTACGAAAGAGTTTGTCCCGAAACTCTTCTGTCGGTGACGGTTGGCTTTCGCCCGTCTTCCAAGGGCTGCCTTGCGTAAAATAGAGATCTGGCCAGCCGTCATTATCAAAGTCGAGAACTCCAACACCTCCGCCTGTTTGTTCGAACATGCGCACCCCAGGCGTCGAGGGATCATCCCCCGGGTTGTAAATGAAATCGAGTCCAACTTTTTCTTCTTGAGCAAAATGCGTTTCAGATTGGTTGGTGGCCGGTGAGCGAGCCGTAGTGGTCAAACTCTTCCAGTTCATGGACTCGAACTGCGTCTTATTGATCTTGGACGCGTAAGAGGCCACAACAGTCTTCAAGTTTACGGATTCCTCTGCTGTCCTCGCGTTCTTGGCCAAAAAGGGCTGGGCTTTTTGAATCATCGCCGTGGTCCAGGCCGATTCGCCGTGTAGCCCTTTGCTTGTCACAGCCCATGCCCATGCTTCTCGATAACGTCCAAGCATGGCACATGCCTCAGAAACCTTTTGCATGGGTAGTGGAGATTGTCCATTAGTGCCGAGAATCAAATCAAGCTGCTGACTCATCTCAGCTTGAAGCTTTGCCCGTTCGATGACTTCTTTCGCTTTGTCCGAACCTAGCTTCGACAAAACCTGACCGAATTGGTAAAGGGCTTGCCTATACTCTGGAACGATTTCAATTGCTTTGGAATAGCAACTTGCAGCGAGCTCCAGGTCTCCCTCAGTTCGGGCTTGTTGTCCGCGTATAAACCAAACCGACGAAGAGTTTTCGAGTGGATTCGGCAACGCTTTGCTCCACTCTCGCAATGCTGCAGCGTCGCTCATCTGAAAAAGAGCTTCACCAAGCATCTCAAACGCTGCGTTTGGGCAAGACGGGGACTTTACTAGGTTTTCTAGAATCGGACGGGCTTCGTGGGCGTTACCATTGATGAGTTGATGATGAGCTTTAGCTAGCGACACGACCGGATCACCGGGCTGCAGCTTGAAGCTGGCATCTACGAGCTCAAGTTGTTCAATTGGTCGTTCAATGTCAGTGAGAACGGAGAGGGTTTGCAGATCCCATCGCTGCAGTTCGACCAGCCCCATTAAATGCGGCACAGAGTCCCACCGTTGACCACTCACGCCATAAAGAAAAGCGACCCGTTCTCGACTCTCCGATTGCTGAGGATTCGCCTTTAAGACATTAAGATAACCATCGAGTGCAGGCTTCCACTTGGACTGCACGCGGTATATCTCAGCCATTGCGTATTGAGTGATCGAATACACTTCATTGTCAGCGTTGTCGATCTTTTTGTAGAACTCAAGAGCCTGGTCAAGTTGCCCAAGTTTGGTGGCCGCTTCCCCTGCGATTAAGCAGCCCTTTGCGTAAAGGTCCGATTGTTTCTCAATAAGAGACGTGAACTTAACTGCTTCTTCCAAACGATTTGAAGCTAACGCTTCTTCTGCAGCGCGAAGATAGGTTTGGTCTGTGTACAGATCGTCTTCGGGTGGCGGGGTGAAAAAGACTATCGCGGCAAGCAGGAGAAACGCGGCGACGAGGGCCGTAATAAGAAGCTTAAGCCAATTGGATTTTTTGGCGCCGGAGAAGGAGTTGGTCGTCGGCACGATTTGTTATAAACATCAGTCAGGGTTAGGACCATTTTCAAAAGAAGTGTCGCAGGTATTTGATCCATTACCTGCGCAAAGAAATGGTCAGGCAAAAAACCTGACCATTTTCATTGTCCTGTTTTATTGGCTACAGCTCAAGATTGATCTCGTTTTCGCCACCAACCACATTCTTCGTCAGCGTGGTTGTGTCAGATTTCATGTACTTTTCTGGAAGCAAAGAACCTGCGGATTTCTGCTGGCCGCCCTTTGGTCCAGCGTGCGATGGAGGACCTGAAGGACCTGCTCCGGTTGGGTCGTGTGCTGGCATAGCAGGTTCTGATGACGAAGCTGCGTCGTTCATTTTGTAAACGAGCACTTTGTAAATGCCGGCAGCTGCTCCATCACCCGAATCATAGGTGGTCAATGTGTACACGCCTTGACCATCGGTGATTCCCATCGCGGTAGGGGTACCTTTTTCTTGCGGTGAAAAAGTGACGGTTGCAGACGCAACTGGCGAACCGTTGTATGTAACTTTACCTTTGACCTTGTTCGTTTGAACCCGACCTTCGGTTGAATTGCAACCCGATAAAAGTAAACCAACCAACATGCAACATAAAGATAAGCGAGCCATAATTTTCCTCTGTCTGAAATGAATGAGTAAGCTATTCCTTCGAGGTCGATACACTGGTAACAACAAGAAAGTCACAAAAGGTTGATTCTGGAACGTCCATTAGCAACACGTTAGGACCTCTTCGTTTAGTCGGGCGAGCCCTTTGTATGTTTCTCGTAGCAAAACTGAAATCCAAGCAATTTGGAATGTAGTTGTAATCCTAGCACTAACGCATTAAGCAGCAACTACATACGAGCGAAGGTTTCTGCAATTGGAGATTGAATTTTCCATACGCCTACCTTCAGATTGTCTAGCAATAAAAAAAGCAAGAGTCGTTGTCGACTCTTGCTTATTCGATAGTCACATTTTCTAGTGATCCACTTTGCAGATCACAGGAACGATTAGGTTCCGCCTTCTGGATTCACAACTTCGCCACCGCGAACCGAACCCATCGCACCCCAAACGCCGTAAGGGCTGGGGCCACCGCCGACACCGGGGGCGTCAGCAGGTGGGAGGGTTGTGTTGCCGGTATCGATTGCATCGCCAATGAATCGAACGGATCCGTCGCCGAATACCGTGTTCACACCGCCGGTGTGACGGCTCATTGGTTCGTAGATACCGTCTTCGCCGTCCCATCCACCTTGGGTACAGCTAGCCTTGTTCGGCCCGAGGATCGTCGTGTGGCCTGTGAAAGCAGGCGCACCGTCGGTCCAACGTCGTCCAGCCCAAGCACCTACGTTGTTTTGGTAAATTCTGTTAACGATTCGAGCAGGGCTCGCACAATCCGATGGGTTCGTATTTCGGAACAATGATCCAATGTTGACCAAAGTACCGCCGTCAATAACCCGTCGAGAGTTGTCTTGAGCAACGGTTCGCTCCGACATCGCAATGCTGTTGCTCAAACCATCGGTAAATTCGCGGTAAGCAACTTGGCGTCCACCCGCTGGGGTTACGCAAGAGAAAGCACCACGCATACCTCGACCGCCGTTACCTGCCCATTGATTATGGTCCCAAGTGGTATCCCCACGAGAGAACATATAATTGGTGGTTCCAACTTCGTTCGGTGCAATTCGACCAACGTCGCTTGGGCACTGAAGGGTCGGAATCCTGGTACGGAAAGGGATATATCCGCCATCCCACGGAACTGTGCCAACATTACGAGTGTTGTCAGCCGAAATTTGTTCGAACAAAGGTCCTTGCTCGAAGTATGGAAGCAGAGCAATGTGCCCGCTCATCCGTCTCCAGTTAACGTTTTGTGGAGGATCAGGCCAGCTAGAACCGTATGGCAAGACCTTAAATGCACTTTCATAGTTATGAAGTGCTAACCCGAGTTGCTTCAGGTTGTTGGAGCACTGCATCCGACGAGCGGCTTCGCGTGCTGCCTGAACTGCTGGTAGCAAAAGTCCAACCAAAATACCGATGATTGCGATAACAACAAGCAACTCAACCAAAGTGAAACCCTTAGGCTTCAAACCCTTTGTGTGCTTCATAAAAACTCCTGACAAGAAAAAAACGAAATAGTACGAAATCCAGACGTGATGTGACTTTGCATTATTCTTGCAAAGTCCGGTTTGTCAAATGACTTGGGGGCGGTATCGGCCTTTAGACGCGTTTAGTACTCAACTAATTCCACAATAGATGACTCTTTCATCGAAATTGTGTTTGATTTTCCGCTGGGCCAGTGAACCCTTATCCGATCGACGTTTTTGGGTACAAAACGAGCGTGCTGGGACCCGGCCGACAAATAGCTACCACCT
>Ga0315899_10009320_pt1 | contig 10532 bp, 6 predicted proteins | sample LakEriMetagenome_2_FD_203518 | JGI IMG/M metagenome (GOLD analysis project Ga0315899, IMG submission 203518) | Freshwater fungal communities from buoy surface, Lake Erie, Ohio, United States - Buoy 4 MA112 | ecosystem: Environmental > Aquatic > Freshwater > Lake | place: USA: Lake Erie, Ohio...
CGCCTAGAGACCTCTCTCGCAGAGAGAAATATGAGGCTTCTAGTTGGAGTTGCTCTGCGCAACTGCCAATCTAGTGCCCCCTTTCCGTCGACCGAGCCGCCGACGGCACAAGGGTATTTCTGTTAAGAACAGCAATCAGGTAGAGCAGGACGTTGTCGCACAGGGTGTCTCCAGAGGAACCGCCCCGCGCATTGCCCGCATTTCACACCTAAATCCAGCGACCCCAGGAACAGACAAAAGGTAGCTGTGTGACGTGTGTGACTGCTTTCTGTTTTCTGTACGGCGTCCTTCGGTCCTCATAGTAAAGTATCCCGAAGTCCGTCTTGACAGCCATCTTCCAGAACCTTCCTCTGCGCTTCCGTCAGAAACAAACTGTGTACAAACTGTTAATGTCACGGAGGTCACGGTCCTTTGTACAAACGGTTAATCGTCACCAGAGGTCACGGTCCTTTTCATCAAATTGCCCTCCCTCTGCCCTAGACCCCCGTTATGCACTGTGGTTCCTAATAAAGCTCTCTCTATCTCTCTCTCTAGTCTCTTTAGCCCGGTGTAGACGGGCCTCCCGAGAGAACTGGCAATGTCGCTCAATCGCACCACGCAGCCAGGTCCAGTGTCTCCTGGCGGTGGCGAACAGGCTTGTCAACGGCACAAACAGGTGAGCCACTCATCAGAGTCCGGGGAAAGTCTTCGCCATGTAGGATGCTACTCCACTGTTGAGCGCTCAGGGGAGGCAGGACCCGCGATGGTGCGGCTTCGTTTGGCCACGTTTTGTGCGCTCAAAGAAAAGAGGGATGAGGGCAGCACGGGTGCGCGGGGATCAGGTCCTGCGCCACAGAGCTCCATCACCTTTGCCCCTAAACCCTAAACCCTAAACCCTGAGACAAAACCTCGGAGTGTAGGATTTTTGTCCCGTTTTTGGATCGCAATAAACCCAAACTCCCGGAGACACTAAACGAAGTTCGTGTGCATATTGTAGTTATTTTCAGGACACCCCGCCCGAGGTTGCAAGCGGGGGGGAGCGGAGCTCGCTCCCGCAGTCTAGTTGTTTGGGCGGCAAGATGCCGAGGAGCGTCGATTGTTTGGACAGCAAGATGCCGAGGAGCGACGGTCGGCGCGTCGCCTGCTGACGACGCAGGGCGGCGACGCCGGAATGCCCGCGGGCATCCCAGAGACGCGGGCAGAGGGTGACGTGAAGGGCGGGTACGGTACCGTGGCTCACCGGAGCCCCCCCGATGGCCGCGAGGTCGCCGCGACGGAAGCCCGCCGGGCTGTCAGCTGGCGCGCGATCTCGGTGTGGTCCGTGCTCCTCGCCGCAGCAACGCTCATTGTTGCCGTGGCCGTCACAGAAACGGGCGCACCGGCAGGCGACCTCGCGTCTGCGCCCATGCTGCTCAGCAACAGGGCAGACTTCAGCGATATGGCCAAGGAGGCCGCAGACTCCATGATCTCCGCGGACGAGCAAGGCGCAGCCCGGACGACAGCACTGGCTTCAGTGAAAGCTCGATTTGAGGAACTGCCCGGCCCGCCGCTGGCTATCCCGTTCCCCGACATCAAGTGGAATGTGTTTGACCCCGGTGACAAAAGCCCGCCGCACCACAGATGGAGCAAGCGGCGTCTGCGGGAAGAGGCTGCGCGTCTCGATTCTTTGGTGACCGAGGCAGAACACTGGGAGGACAAAAAGTACCATAGCGATCTCAGGGTTTCTCAGAAATCGCGCTCGTGGCTGAATGAGAGTCTGGGCAACACAATGAAGATCGAAGATGAGGCGAAAGCGCACATGGTCACGGTCTACCAGGGGCTCAAGGTGATTGAAACTAGCTTGGGCAAGGCAATTGGGACAACAGCAGGTATGGAACTTCCGCTGGAAAAAGAGGAAGACAAGAAGAAGCGCGGCGTGTGGGAGATACTGGAAGAGCACAAAGGCAAGCTCGATTACAACAAAGCCTTGCAGGAGCAGCACGATCTGTTGATGAAGGCGGATATCTACAAACAAGATAACCTGGATACCGTGAAAGTCAATCGCAATAACGAAAGGCTTACGGCCGACCAGGACCGGGTCAGTGGCTGGATCGAGGGCTTGCGCGGTCGCATTGGCATAAATATGTCAGCCTTCAAGCAGACGAGTATCGAAAGCCTCTATCGTCTCGGCAACTTTAGTGCAGATGAGCAGAAACATGCAGACAACGCGTACGAAAGCGCTACGAATCTGCGTACCGCCGTGCTCAACACCGCCCATGAGATTGCAGAGTACGGGCGCATCATTACCACATCAGAGCAGAATGTGTCGGCATCGAAACAAGACATCAAAGCTCAGACTGCTACGGCGCAGTATGTGACAAAGGGTGCTGACAGTCTGGAAGTGAGCATGAATACCTCCTGCTGTAGTTCTGCAAGCGAATGTCAGGCCACTATGCGAACGCTTGATTCGAAATTCGAGGACACAAAACAAAGACTTGTGACAGTGATGGAATCCATGCGTACAGTTCAGAGTGTCATGGAGGAGCAACAGGCCGCCCATAGTGCTCTGGTGCAGCACGAGGACGCAGAGATGAAGAAACTGAAAGACGCTTCTTCAGATTTGGAGCCGCAAATCAAGAGCATTTTGGATCTGTCATCCACCATCGCAGGCCTCAAAGGCGAAGCCGCCAAGGGCATTGGTATTCTAACCACTCATCTGAGCGCTCTAGACGCGGAAAAGAGCATGACGGCGGTGGAAGAAGAGAAATTTCTTACCGACCTTGCCAATTTGCGCAAGGCTGTGAACGAGCAACAGACGTATGCAGATGATGACAACACGAAGGCAGACTATGCCGACTTGGAAGCTGCAGTGGTGTCTATGGAATCCAAGATTGCTATGGTGCACGAGCTGAAAAATGACCTGAGCACCATCGAAGGAACGATGACAGAGTCCAGCCAAAATATAACAAGCCAAATCGTGGCTTTGGAAGTGGGCCGCAAGACATGGGAAGACGAAACAACGGTGCTTCACAAGGACCTCAGCACAAAGGTTGTCGCAGAAATTTCCAGGCAGCAGGGGGACATCACCGCGACTCAGGAAGCGCTGAAAATGGTACGTTATCTCGTTCTCTTGTGAATGAGCTTGACTTTGGAACCCCTCATTCTGCTTTCGCGGACCTTCGTGAGCTTTGTCGTGCAAAGTCTTTTTGAACTTGTTGATCACGCGCTGACGCCAGGAAATGTGGTGTGCAGCTTGCTGACAAGATCAAGACTGCCAAAGATTTCAAACAACATATGATGGATGTCCACTCGCAGCTCAGGCAGGAACTAGCAGATACAACCCAATCGCTGGTCGCGCTGAACCAAAGATTCAGCGACTTGTATGCTGCGCTCGAGAAGAAGCTGGCCGATACGCAAACAGCTGCGGATCAGATGGCATTGCCAGAAGAGACGAAGGTTGCGTCGGATCGTGTCAATATCAAGGCGCAGCAATCACTGAATTCCGTGACGGATGTCGCAAATGATGTTGAACACCTCAAAGCAACGGAGAAGGATGAAAAGACCAAGCTTGAAGGCTTGCAACAGAAGCTCAAGAGCGTGAAAAGGGACTCTGATGAAGCTCTCAAAAACGCCAAGAATTTACTTGAGCGGCATCCGAACCTCTTGCAGCGCATATCGTGCGTATGTTACGATGGCGATGTGCTCAAGGGCAAATGCATTGCTGGATCCCTGGCAGACACTAGTACTTGTGACATCTGCCCTGAGGGATCGTGGTGTGTGCGAGGTGTGGCCCTTCCGTGCAAGACATCCTGTCCCGGTGGGCAGGTTCTGAAAGGCAAGTGTCCTGCTGGTTCGATTACAGACGTCACGACTTGCGAGCCGAGTCCCGAGGGATTTTACAGCACAAATGGCGTGGCACTTGCGTGCAGAACTACGTGTGGTGCCGGTGATGAGCTACGTGGATCGTGCCCTGCTGGCTCTCTTGCTGACACTACCCGGTGTACACCTTGCCCTGCCGGCTTCTTCTGTCAGAAGGGCGTTGCCTCCCAATGCAAGACCACATGTGATGATGGTTACGTTTTGACGGGCAAGTGCATTCGCGGAGAGCCTAAAGACGCCACTACATGCCAACCGAGTCCTGCTGGTTACTACGGTTCTGGTGGGGCTGCCATTCCGTGCCAAACCACTTGTCCAGACGGGAAATATTTGATCGATGAGTGTCCAGCTGGTTCCACGCAGGACACCAGCATGTGCGTGTCTTGCCCGGACGGGCATTTCTGCCATGGCGGCAAAGCCTTCAAGTGCAAAGAAACGTGTGCAGACGGTGAAGAGCTGACTGGTCAATGTCCTTCTGGTTCCGTCGAAGATGTGACTGTCTGTACCCGATGCCCCGAAGGAAACTTTTGTAAAGGCGGTCAGGTGTTCGAGTGCCGCAAATCTTGTCCTGCTGGACAGGAACTCCAAGGCCGGTGTCGTAAGGGCTCAACGACAGACACCACCCAGTGTAAGGATTGCAAGGCGGACTTTTTCTGTATAAATGGGGTGAGTACTGCTTGTAAGCAGGATTGCCCATCAGGCCTTACGCTTACGGGCAAATGTGAGGCACGATCTGCGACGGACATCACAGTTTGTAAGCCGTGCCCGGAAAATTTCTTTTGCGATTCCGCCTTGCGGGTGACAGAATGCAAGTCAAGGTGCTGGTCTGGCAAGATTTTGAATGGAAAGTGTGGCGAAGGGTCTACTGGAGACACAACGACTTGTGACGAATGCCCTGCCAATTATTATTGCCTCGCGGGAATTGCCTACGGGTGCAAAACTCAGTGTGGAGATGGAGCTCTCCTTACCGGCGTTTGTGAGAAAGGGTCGTATCAGGACACCACACGTTGCGATCCATGCCCAGCGAAGAGCTTTTGCAAAGGGGGCAAACAAGAACCTTGCAAAACTACATGCCCGGATGGGCAGCTTTTGAAAGGGTTTTGCAAGGCTGGATCTGCTAGCGACTCAACAGAATGCGTTCCTTGTCCAGAGGGGTCGCACTGCGTGGATGGAAAGGCTCAAGAATGCTTGAAAACCTGTCCGAATGGCCAAGTTTTGCGAGGGAAATGTGTTGAAGGGTCCTCAAGCGCCATGACTACGTGTGAGGTGTGTCCGGCTGGATCCTTCTGCCGTGATGGCAAGGAACAGAAATGCAGGACCACGTGCCCCGCTGGGAAGTACCTCGACGGCACGTGTGAGGAAGGAGGATCTCGGGACCAAACGCAGTGCAAAGACTGTCAAGAAGATTCCTTCTGTGTGGACGGAAAGATGCAGACATGCAAAGAGACATGTCCAGGTTCTCCTGCCTCCCTCCCTCGCTCTCTCTCTCTCCCTGGCTCTCTCGCTCTCTGGCGCGCGCGCTTTTTATCTCAATCCCTTCTCTCTCGCGCGCGCTCCCTCCCTCCCTCCCTCCCTCCCTCCCTCCCTCCCTTCCTCCCTTCCTCCATCTCTCTCTCTCTCTCTCTCTCCACTCCCCCCTCTTTCCCTCATCCTCTTCCTCTCCCTCTCTCTCCTTCCCCCTCTCTCTTGTCTGTCTGTCTGACTGTCTCACTTGCCACCTCTCCCTCACTGTGCCTGTCGCTCCCCTGTCGGCGTCCACCTCCCCCTCCCTCTGATTGCCACCTGTTTCGTTGGGAATTTGCTAGCCCACTCAGAATTTCAGCCCGCCTCCTCTGTGTATATGTATATTTATGTATGTGTGTAATATGCATGCATGTATGTATGTAGATACATGTATGTAATATATGTATGTATGTATGTATGTAGATACATGTATGTGTGTATATGTATACATATATATATGTATGTATGCAATGTAATGTGATAGGTAACTGTGTTTTGTGTGTGTTGTGAAAATACACAAATAATTCTCTCTCTCTCTCTTGCTCTCTCTCTCTTGCTCTCTCTCTCTCTTGCCGTGTCTCGCACTTGCTCTGTCTCTCTCTCTCTCTTTCTCTCTTCTCCCCCCCCCCCTTCCCCCCCGCCCATGCACCAGGTGGCAAGGTGCTGAAGGGAGAGTGCAAGGCAGGCTCGGAGTCTGACAAAACTACATGTGACCCGTGTCCGGCCGGCTCGTTTTGCTCAGACGGCCTCGTCTTTCCGTGCAAAACGACCTGCCCGCTGGGCGAACAGCTTACAGGCCAATGTTCGGCTGGATCGGAAAGTGATACGACCAAGTGCCAGCCGTGTCCTGAAGGATACTTCTGTCGTGACGGCGTGGCAACAGCGTGCCGGACATCTTGTCCTGATGGCCACAAGCTCGATACCGACTGCCCTGAGGGGTCCACCGTGAATGCTCAGTGCAAACCATGTCGAGCTGGCGTGTTCTGTGCAACAGGGCGTGAGGAACCTTGCAAAACAACCTGCGAAGCAGGCAAGGTGCTAAAAGGGTTCTGTCCTTCGGGTTCTGTCGCCGACGTGACATCATGCATTCCAGCACCAGCAGGGTCGTTTGCTGTGGATGGCATCGCCAGTTTGTGTGTTTCCATGTGCCCACCGGGACAATTGCTCACCGGGTCTTGCCCAGCAGGCAGCACAAAAGACGGCATGTTGTGTGCTCCATGCCCAGAAGGCCAGTGGTGTGTCGATGGGGTTTCAGAGCCGTGTATCAAAGAATGTCCCGACGGCAAGATGTTAACAGGCGCCTGCGCTGAAGGCTCCCAGACGCAAACAGTCACATGCGAGCCGTGCCCAGCGGGAAGTTTTTGTGCAGACAATCAGATCACAGCATGCAAGACTGCCTGTGCTGATGGAAAATTTCTGGAAGGAGAGTGCTCAGTGGGGTCAGCAGAAGATAACACCCACTGCTCGCCGTCCCCAGCTGGGGTGTATTGCAAGGGGGGCGTCCAAACGCCATGTAGAACAACATGCCCGAACGGCAAAGAGCTCATTGGATTTTGCGCCGCTGGTTCCATCGAGGACACGACTTCCTGCTCGACGTGTCCTGCCGGATACTTCTGCAAAGACGGGCAGAAGATGTTGTGCAAAACTTCTTGTGACGATGGCGAACTGTTCAAGGGTGAATGTGCTGAGGGTTCCGTAGAAGATACGACTGTGTGCGATGTCTGTCCTGCTGGCTTTTACTGCCAAGGAGGACTGAAAAAAGCGTGCAAGACGTCCTGTCCGTTCAAGACTACGCTGCTCGGCGAGTGCATCGCAGGCTCTGTAACAGATACTGTTCAGTGCGTGAGCGACGGCACTCCTGAGCCATTCACAATTCTTTGGTACAAGGAACGCACTAGAGTTCAAGCAGTGGGGGTAGCATTACTGGGTGCCCGATCAGACTTGCTGGGAGCTGAGACTCGACTGGCATGCCCCAGTTGTGGCGAGGGGTTTGTGATGGGGCGTCGCAGGATGCCTTTGACGGGAGCAAAGTGGCTCGTTCAGTGGTATGCTGCATGGCCAGCCTACGACAAGAAAGCTGCGGCCGACGGCAAGTCGCCCACATTTCCGGTGCAAGGTTACGGGATGCAAAAGTCAGATTCCATCACCGCAACCATGAACGGGGTCGTCATTGAGATGCCGCCGCCGAGCAGCGGGGGGAAAATCCAGCTGGGGCAGATGAACTATTTCAAGTACGCATTTGAAGGAGACGAACTTGTGTACCGCTTTGATTTCACTTCTCAAACGAGCGACGTCCTGGCGCGTCCCTACATTGTAGGCGGCGAGGTGACACTTCTTCATGACTCCACAACTGGCAACGAGGGATCGGGTATGTCATGGCCAAAGCCTCCGCCGCCGACTGCCGGTGACCCGTGCTCTGACACCTGCACGAACCTGCCTCGCCTGACCTGCAAGCAGTGTTCCAAGTGCGCCTACCATACTCAGTGCGCGTGCATCCCGAAGGACTGCAATTGCGGTAGCGACAAATGTATCAAGGCAGGGGGTGTGCCGATCGGGGCCATCGCTGGAAATGTCGAGAATGCCATAGACGGCAACAAGATTATAACTCAAAAGAAGTGGAACAATGGTAAGCGCAATTCTCGAAGCGTTGTGTTTCAGGGCACGGGGTCTAGGGTTAGACCCTACCGTGACCGACCGAAACAGCCAGCTTCCTGCTCGTTGCATAATTCACTTCTGACACAGCCTTGCGTATTGGTAGTCGCTCACGTGCGAATGTTCGCAGGCTTCGACAAACAAGCACTGGTCCGGGAAGACCCGCAATTCTTGATTTTCAATGGCACGAAGCTCGTGACCCAGGTAAAGAAACTTTTTGTAAAGCTGTTGCCACCAAAATCGCATCGGTTGGATGCACCGCTCGTAACATTTGCCACCTTGGCTCACAAAAATTGTCTCAGGTTCCGATAAATAAGGCGCAATTCACCATTGATCTTCCCGACGGCGATTACACGTGCCTTGCGACGATGGCGGCTGCGCAGGCTTTCTACGACAAAAACTGCCGTGTTGGAGGCAACGAGCTGAAGAAAGATCTTGTTTTCTCGCCCGTCGTGGTCCCCGGAGTGATTCGAGTTGTGCTTACTTGGGGAGCCGCAGTCAAAGACCTGGATGCGTTCATGCTCACCCCGTAAGCGTCCACCAGCTTCCCCGTGTTCTGTGTGAAAATCAGCACATGTGAGATACAAATGAAAATGGATCATTGCGCAGGCACAAGGACTTCTCGGATCCTCCATGCGAGGTCAACTGGCAAGATAAACAATGTTCGAGCAGTACGGTCCAACTGGACAAGGACGACAAGAATGGTATGACGATCTTTTTCGTGTGCGCTGGCGGCGTTGTGTGCTGCTTTCCGACCAGTTGTTCACTAACTGAACTGAACATGGACATGGACTGCAGGATTTGGTCCGGAGACGATCACAATTTCTCAGATCCGCAGCGAAGGCCGTTACAGATACCGAGTGAGCGAATATAAGGGCGACTCCGACGATAATTCAGCAAGGCTTCAGCTGTCCGAAGCCAACGTTGCTGTTTACTCATTTGGGGAATATGTAGAATATCAAGTGGGGATCGATGGGTTTATCAAGGTGCGTTATCAGCCTGTCTGGTGCTGCGCGCATCCGATGCGCGTCCCGGGGGCGATTATCGCCCCCTGGACGCGCATCCGCGGCGTCCAATGCTGTAGAATATATTCCCGGTGTGGGTCTTTCCGGGCTCTCTTTCTCTGCTGCCGCCCATTCTCTGTTCCAGGACCCATGCGCACAAATGAGAGAAGGGGGGAAGGGAGGAATGGAGAAGAGAGAGAGGAGAGAGGAGAGAGAAGAGACGCGTGCGCGCACGAGAGAGAGAGGTTAGGTAACGGTTGCTTTCTGCATCCTGACTTGCCTTGATCAATCTGTGAACAGGGAAATAATTGGTACGTATTTACGATAGATAGCAAGGGCAAGATACAGCCGTGCAATAAGGATACTTGTGGCCGTGGCAACGGTGACAACGAAGAATCAGCAATATCTGCCCGTCGATAGGTTCGTCCTAAGGTTGTACACACTCATTGGAGGCAAGCGACGCAGTCTGTGATGGGCTCTTTCATATGGAGATATCCAGGATGCTATACCTTCTAATCGTACCGTGGCACGTTTCCGTCCACTCTCTGCACGACGATGCTGATCTCACGTCGTCTTTTTATTCTTCAACACACACATGCACACGTGCTCACATACCGGGGAGTCGAGGGAGAAGCTGCCTTCGCTGCACGCATTTCACCCAGTGGTCGTAAAAAGCGAGCCTCTTGTATTTCGTGCAACGCACGAGCCTCGCGTAAAATAAAGTATTCTTTGAATCAAATGGCCTGGATAACTCGTTCTTCAAAGCGAAATAGGGTGTGATTCACTAGGGTGTGGGGTCACGAATACGTGATCACGTCCTCTTAGAAAATGTCATTTCGTGGAAAATAAACGAGGGCAGCCCCCCATCGGAGGCTCACCCTCATCTACCCTCATTCACGGCCACGCGCTATGTCTGTCTGGGAGGCGCCCTAGCACGGCCGTGCACCATTTTGGTTTCAACGACAAGAGCTCGCGCTTCCTGTCAATCACGAAGATGCAACGCCATTCTGGCAAGAGGACTATTGTCACAACTATATGAAAGATCGCTCCAAATGATTTCCGAAGCTTACCGAGCCGGCGCTGCCGCTGTCCGAGTCAGAAGTTGAAAGCGGAGGGGCCGAAGTTGTGGCGGCGGGGTGCACCAAATACAAGACTTTGAGAGTGGTATGGAAGAAGTGTGTACTTGCTCTCTCTCTCTCTCTCTCTCTCTCTCTCTCTCTCTGGGGTGGGCTGGAAGAAGCGTGAGTGCAAGCCCAAGTCTTTCTCGAGGGGCTTTTGCGGGAGAAAGGGGGGGCTCTGCACGGCGGCAGGTGTGCGCCAACGTGCCTCTGCGGCCCGATTTTCAAGACCCGCATCAAGCATGTTCTGTAAGGGACATCAGAGCCGCATTGGCTTCCGCCAGAACGGTGGATAGAGCGAGAGACATCACCCCAGACACCCCTTGCATGCATCCCTGGAAACTCTCTCTCTCTCTCTCTCTCTTGGGGGGGGGGGGGGGGGGGGGGGGGGGGGCGGGGGGGGGGGGGGGGGGGGGGGGGC
>Ga0315899_10009324_pt1 | contig 10529 bp, 14 predicted proteins | sample LakEriMetagenome_2_FD_203518 | JGI IMG/M metagenome (GOLD analysis project Ga0315899, IMG submission 203518) | Freshwater fungal communities from buoy surface, Lake Erie, Ohio, United States - Buoy 4 MA112 | ecosystem: Environmental > Aquatic > Freshwater > Lake | place: USA: Lake Erie, Ohio...
AGTCTGTAGGCCTTTTCTATGAGTGTCTGTAGGCCTCTTTTATGAGTGTCTCTGGGCCTCATTTGCTCCTGTAGGCCTCTTTTATGAGTGTCTCTGGGCCTCATTTGCTCCTGTAGGCCTCTTTTATGAGTGTCTCTGGGCCTCATTTGCTCATCAAAAGGTTTATGTGTAGGTCTCTTTTGCTCCTTAATAGGTCTGTTGATAGGTCTCTTTTGCTCCTTAAAAGGTCTCGCGAGAAAAAGAGACCTATCAACTGACCTATTAAGGAGCAAAAGAGACCTACACTCCTTAAAAGGTCTCGCTTGACACGTGTGCATAGGTTTATGTGTAGGTCTCTTTTGCTCCTTAATAGGTCTGTTGATAGGTCTCTTTTGCTCCTTAAAAGGCCTCGTTTGACACGTGTGCATACCGCAGCATCGCTCACGTACAAGTCTCACGACAATGTGCGCGCCCTCCTGCGGCGCGCCAGGGCTTCTCAGGCGCTAGGTACCGCAGCTAAACCTAAACTAAACCTAAACTAAACTAACAGCCAGAGCTTCTCAGGCGCTAGGTGCCTTTTCCCTCTCCCTCTGTCCCTCTCTCTCTCTCTCTCCACCTCTCCCTCTCCCTCTCCCTTCTTTCTCTTTCCCTTTCTTTCCTCCCTCTCCCTCCCTCCCTCTCTCTCCTGCCTTGTACTCTTATATCTGTGTGTGCGTGTGTGCGTGCGTGTGCGTGCGTGCGTGTTGTGTAAGTGTGTGTGTGCGTGTGTAATACACTGAATAAATAGATGTATGTATACTTTACTATATAAATGTATACATGTATGTATGCGTGTATGTATGTATACATACTATACATACACACACACACACACACACACACACACACACACACACTACTAGACCATTGACATCTACTATACCATGGATAGGTAAATTCAATGAGGCGGTTGCAGACCTCGAAGCACTCCAGCGGTTGGAACCGTTGGCCAGGGCTAGTGGCAAAGCATTTCAAATAGACGCAAAAGACCTACAGGTACCTACCTCAGGGTTCAGGGTTCAGGGGCTCAGGTCTAGCTCAACGCACTTTCAAATAGACGCAAAAGAACGCTAGGTACCCGTACGCAGACACACACACACACACACACACACACACACACACACACACACACACACACACACAGCGGGAACTGGTGTTCTGCAAAGGGCAGGCAGCGAAGCAATGCGAGGATGGAAACCAAGATAGAGTCCGTCGGGAGGCTGAGGTACAAAATACGTTACCTATCAACAATAATTTACCTAGCGAAGCAATGCGAGGATGGCAACCAAGATAGAGTCCGCCCAGAGGCTGAGGTGTACTTGTGCACACACACACACACACACACATACACACACACACACACACACACACACACACACACTTACACACAAACTAGGACGCGGCGAACGCGGCGCGGCAGGGCGGCGACAGGACGTCGGCATGGTGGCATTGGACTCAAGGCCGTTTTGCCCGCATGGGGGGCAACAGAGCTGAGCCTGGGGGGGACGGTATGTGTGTGTGCGTGTGTGTGTGCATGTACACATACAGAGAGAGAGAGAGAAATTATATGTATATATGTATATACGTGTGTGTGTGTGTGTGTGTGTGTGTGTGTGTGTATACATACATATATACATATACATATGTATGTATATGCATATATATATATATGTATATAGGACCAGCGCACGCGTGGGCGCGCTCAAGCGCAGACTACAAACAGACGCCCTTCTCCGGCAGTACGCCACCCGGGTGGAGCGGCTCTGGTTCTGGTCCCTCCTCTGCCAGACGTGCCACCAATGGAAACCGTGACGAACCGTCGCATTATAGCGTGCTGGGGCTCAGTCCCACGGCAACGGACTCGGAAATCAAAAAGGCTTTCCATAAGCTGGCCCTGCAGTTTCACCCGGATAAAGTGCCCGAGGACGAGATACTTCTCGCTGAGGAGAAGTTCAAGCTGATTAACCAAGCATACTCGGTGCTAATGGACCCCACCGAGCGGCGCCGTTACGATCTCTCCTTTTCGTACTAAAGCCGTTGTTAAAACCGTCACTAAAGCCGTTACTAAAACCATTACCAAAGCCGTCACGGTCTCTCCTCTTCGTACTAAGGACCGCCGATATTCTCGCTGCTGTCATCTACTTCCTCTCTATATACATTAACCGTTTTTAAAGTCCCTGTAATAAACCGTTTTCTCAAGTCCCTGTCATCTACTTCCTCTCTCTATATATATATGCAAACCGTTTTTAAAGTCTCTATAATAAACCGTCTTCTCAAGTCCCTGCCATCCACTTCCTCTCTCTCGATATATGTAAACCGTTTTAAAGTCTCTTACAATAAACCGTTTTCTCATGTCCCTGTAATTTTCTTCCTCTCTCTCTCTATATATAAACCGTTTTTAAAGTCCCTGTAACAAACTGTTTTCTCAAGTCCCTGTCATTTACTTCCTCTCTCTCTCTCTCTCGAGCGGGTCGGTGATTGGGGCGGACCGGCCACGGTTTTGTCCCTCGTGTGTGTTGCTGAAACGCGTGCCACAAGGCCGAACGGAGAGTGGGGGTATAGTACTCGCCGCCAATGCTGGGCCACGAGTGCCCAGCGGCGGTGTCACCCTGAAGAGGCCTTGTACTTACCGACCTTCAGTCATCTATTTGATTGTCAATAAACTTCTCTCTCTCTCTCTCTCTCTCTCTCTCTCTCTCTTTCTCTGTAGACAGATACTGGTGGCATGGGTGCGGCACAAAGACAGGGTCAACGCCTAACTCGTTGCCACACCGGTCCTGAGCCCAAGGGGCAGCCACTTGTGGAAAGACTCCACCGATTATGCTCGCAGCAGATGCTGACGCCCCCGCAGTCCTTGCACTTTCTGCTCATGCTGTCCTTGCGCTCCCTCAGTTGCACCTGGCCGGGAGGTGTGGACCTCGCGGATGGATGTTACTCGCTCGGAGGGTGACCACCTCGAGACTTCAGCCTACCACAGGCTCCCTGAGGTCCCAGCTGGAGAGCTGGAGAGCAGTACGGCCTATAGCTCGCCCCCACTGCATTCTGCCCGCCACGCTGGCGTGAGGGCCCGTGAAGCGCACCGCCGGCTGTGCGCACTGCGGCGGACGGATGGAAGGGGCCGGCCCCTGGGGAGCGGCACTCGAGTGGGCAGTCACTCGCTGCACACGGGGAAGTTGGAAGTTCTTAGGCTCATGATACATGTAATTTCGTAGGCTCGGGCTTTTTGCGAGGGTGTCTGTGTGGGGCGATGTCGATCAGAGAGGGTGTTGTTTATTGGTACTCGATTTAGTAACCTCTACACCGCAGTGGATACGCCAGCCAAAGCCGCGTGGTTGTATGCTTATGAGTGCGTGTTTGTATGTGAAGGTGTGCTCGGACGTCTATTAATCAGCTGTTCGCGTGGGGGAGGGGGATAGTGCTTCGAGAGGGGCGCGAGAGGGAGCGTGCACTGGGGCTGCTACTTGAACCCAGCCCTCGACATTGAGGTTGATGCGTCACGCCGCCGCTTTGGCCGCCGCCAGTCCGACTTTGCTCTTAAGCGACTGGTAGAATGCCGCGCGCTTGAAATGGAACGAGTCCGATTGGTTGAGTTGCGATGGCATTCCGGTGGCAGTGAAGTGCGCCTCGGTCTCCCGGTTTTAGACCTTCGGTCTAAACCCTGTTTTCAAAACGAAGTTGTTCGTAAATTTTGGAGATTCGCGGAAACTAACCGAATTCCCTAATCCTTTGCTGTTAGAACTCATTTATCCTCCTGGGTCACGGCAATTTGAGCGCTTGCCGAATGAGCGGCACCATCTCCGATTCCTCTGCAGACACCACGCCACGTCAGCATGTCCACGTCAGGTGACGCCCTGGAATCTCCGTCATGGAGTATCGTTTGTAGTGATCTCTCTCTCTGAATCTCCCTTATGGGGTATCGTTTCTAATGATCTCACTCTCTCGCGCGCGCGCGCTCTCTGTCTCTCTATTTCTCTGTCTCTCCCTTTCTCACGCTCGCTTGCTCGCTCGCTCTCGCTCGCTCCTTTCGCCTGCTTCTTCTTGACGGTGCCATCCGATTTTATCATCAGCCTTTCTGCATAGTCACCCCCTCGCCTCACCTGTTGTTTCAACAATTGCAATTTCCGGACCCTGGTGGGCACAAACCAATGTGATCAAGGACCTTCGCGCGACACGTTGGGCAGCACGGAGATGATGTGCAGCGGGAGAAAAGGAGTTTGGAGCAGGACGGAGGAACACCTGGTGTTGTCTGACGAGGTTTCGGTATTCTTCGAGCGACCAGCCTTTGGTAGCCTCGGTGCTGGAACATTGAGCAGAAGCTCAGGCCGAAGGCAGGCGCTCGCACGCACGCGCACGCTCGGGTTTTTTCAACACCCTTACCCGCCGGGGATGGGCTTCTTCGCCTTGTTCCACCTGCAGGCACCCGGCGCAAACACTACTGCGTCGTACTTCCGTCCCTGAAGCTTGCTGATGAAAACTGTGCAGACAAATATTCAGCGAACCCGGCTCCCGTGCACACGACACGTCTTGCATGCAGGACGAGCACCGTTGTCGTCGGTCGCGCCTTCAATCTGGGCGTTCCCGATGAGTTTGGGCAGGAACGAACTTGCACGTTCGGCCATCACCGGATCGCAGCCCCGGATGAGCACAGTTAGGCTTGAAGCGTCGCCGCCCTTGCACGCTGGGAGCGAGCCGAGCATTTTTGGTTAGTTCCCCTGCTTTTTTGGCACTGCAAAAGGACACCACACCTGCTGCCCCGTCCTTCAACTCATTCAGCATGCGGTCCCGCGCGGCGTCGTGCGTCGATGTCATCGCGGCACGCACTTCCAGGAGCGACAGCAACAGCACCGCTGCCCTGCACCCGCAGGTGTGCTTCAGTGGGGTGTTTGTTCCGCGCTGCGCTCGCGCATGCCAGGATACGCTTGCTCCTTGCCAGAATCTCCTAGCCTTACAGCGGGTTGACGTGGCTCCGGCGCGTCGTCGCGGCTTGGAACTCGGTGGCAAGTTTCTTGAAGTTGTGAACAAGGTGTTCATTCTTCGTGTCGAAGAGCCGCCGGCAATGAGGATGGAGGCCTCTACCCGCCCCCCGGGCTCGCGCCAGCGGGTGTGGGTGGCGACAGTACTCGTCAGCGTGCTGGCGGTCGCGTCGGTCGTCGCACTCGCGGCGCGCCTCTCGTCCCCGGGCTTGGCGCTTCTCTCTGTTGCCGGGATGGAGAAGGAGGACAAGCTTCGCCACGAGCTGTCCGAGAAGGTGCGTTGCGTGCGGGGCGAATACTCTGCTAGCTTGCATCGCTGGGTAGCACCAGCCTACCATACTGACCTCGGCGACTGTGCGCTGCGGCGGGCTGCGAGAAGCATGCGCCAGCGAGTGATTCTATGTACGTTAGGCCAGCGTGTTCCCGTGTGAGTTGCTGGTGTGCCCCGACGCACGGTATAATCGGACTGCTTTTGCCCTCGAGCAGCTGGCCTCCGAGGAGCTTGCGCACTGGAACCGCATCAACGCTGCAGCCTTCCCGACCACCGCCGAGGTGGAGGCGCACGCGACCAGGAGCGCGGCCAAGGGAACGTGGGCCAAGGTGGCCGAGCGCGCCCGCATGGAGCAGGCGCTTGTGGACAAGGCCGTCATGGCGCAGGCGCTCAAGCAGCAGGCCAAGATAGACCAGCGGCAATTGCAGCATATGTATCTAGACTATCTAGCCAAAAACCATCACCAGGCGGTGGAGGCGGCGGCAAAGACGAAGCAGACAGATGCCAAAGCGGCTGCTCCGAAGGCGGCCGCGGCCGTGGTGCCTGCAGCGCCGAAGACCCAGCCGCAGGCCAAGGCCCCGGCCAAGGCTACGCAGGCTCAGCTAGCTGCTGCCCCCACGCACAAGAAGCTCATTTCTGCAACAGTCCCCCCCGAAGCCATGGAACCTTCCCCTGCCGCGCAGGCTGGCTCGGACAGTCTCGGGGACGATGTGATGGAGATCCCTGTTCACGGGCCCACTGACGACGGCGATGTCCACGTCGCAGCCCATGATGTGACCGACAAGAGGTACATGTTCTTCAAGCAGAAGAAAGGGCAGCAGCTCTTCCTGGGCGAGGGCCCGTGGGTGCACGTGCCGGTCGAGCACGAAATGTCCGGCGACGGCGTGGGCCAGAACTTCGATGGTGCCAGCGGCGTGGTGGTGAACAGCGACCCGTGGACCAAGGAGGCTCAGGTCCGTGTTAAAAAAAAAACCTAAATCAAGGCGGCTCAGGTTTGTGTTAACCCCGCGAGGCCGCCGTGCTCCTACCTATACACATACTTGATACATGATTTAGCCTCCTACCTATACACATAATTGTTATGCTATTTAGTATTCAGCCTTACATATGATATACTATTTAGCCTCACATATGATAGGGTTCAGGGTTTAGGGTTTAGGGTTTAGGGTTCTGTTCTATTTTTAACGTTTCTCTTTCACCTCCCGATGTTTGCTGTGTCTTGGTATTTATTTCTGGAGATTTTTTTCTTGGGTGTACTTGGGTGTGGAAACACGTGTGTGGAAACACGTCTGAATGAACAGGCTACCTTGCAGGTTCAGATGTGTTGGCGCTAAACCCTAAACCCTAACCCCTATGATATATTGTTTAGGCTTACATCTACAAATACTTGATACATCATTTAGCCTCAAGTCTGCACATACTGATGTGCAGGACCGTGTTAACCCCGCGAGGCCGCCGTGCTCCTACCTGGGTCAGGGCGGCATGGTGGAGGGCCATGCAGCGCTTACAGACGGCGACTGTGACGAAACCCTTGGACGTGACATGGACATCGAGGGTGAGAGAGAGAGAGAGAGAGAGAGAGTCAGTGTGTGTGTGTATGTGTGTGAAAATGTATCACCCTCTCCCGTGCACTCGAGTGCTCTGGGGACGGGCGCGTGTGACGGGCGCGTGATGACGGGCGCGCGTGATGACGGGCGCGCGTGACGCGCGCGTGATTCAGCTTTGCGTCTTTCTGCTTTCGCGTTTGCCCTTTTCCCCAACATGAATGATGAAGAGAGGCGTAAGGTGCCGCGCGCTGTGCTCCGTTATCCGTGTCCCAATGTGGGCGCGTGGGCTTAGGGCGTGGGAACTGGCGAACTTGGACAAACGAACTTGCACACTGTGGGCCAACGCGCACACGGTCGACGTGGAACCAACTCTCTGGAACTTGGTTCCACATATTTGCTCCGGCTCCTGCGATCACCCCCCCGCTCCGTCTCCTCCCTTATGAGTGTGAATGTTTGTGTAAGTGTGTATGCATCGGTGCTCCGATGCATACACGGACTTGTCACGTCAAAACATCTGTCCCTTGTCACGTCAACACATCTATGCGCGCAGCATGCACCTACCTACACGCACGCACGCACGCACGCACGCACGCACGCACGAGCAGACACACACACACACACACACACACACACACATCAATGACACACACAAACGTGGCAGGGCACTCGTGGCCTGATGACTATCCGTCCTCTTACGATGCTATAAGCGGCAACAACCATGGTGTGTGTGTGTATATATATAATATGTATGTATACACGTATATATATGTAATATAATATGTATGTATATACGTATATATATGTAATATAATATGTATGTATCTATGTAATATGATATATATATATATAGGGTTCTACAAGAGCAACGAGGTGCAGCAGCTGCGCGCGCTGCCGCGCCAGCGCCTGTTCCTTGGCGAGGGTCCGTGGGCGCACGTGCCGGTCGAGCACGAAATGTCCGGGGACGGCGTTGGCAAGAACTTCGATGGAGCCAACGGCGTTATCGTGGACAGCGACCCTTGGACCAAAGAGGCAAACATTTTTTTATTTATTCTTGCAAACAGTATGCACTACCGTTACAGTGCCTTTGGGTATTTATAGCACATATACTGGGTATATATTGCACACATACAGCGCCACAGTGACTTTACATATAGCAGATATATACATACATCTAGCTAGCATACGACATAGTAGCGGGCGCTGACTTTTGAGAGTTTGTTGTAGGCGCAGTTGCGGGTCAACGGCGCACAGCCGCCCTGCATGTATCGCTGCGCCTCGCCCTCAGGCTGGTGCGAGGGGCACGCGGGCCTGACTGACGGAGACTGTGAGGAGGTCCTGGGCCTGGAGCACGACGTAATCCACACCCCCGAGCACCACGTGGACTACCCTGCCACATACGACGCGTGGAGCGGCAATACAAATGGAGTTTTCAAGGCGCCGGGCGCGCGGCCGTCGCTTGCAGCCATGGCCGCCGCCCAGTTCCGTGCCCAGGAAGCCGCCGACAATGAGCCGGCAGGTCTGGCGGCCCTCGCACAGCCCAAGCACCTCGTGGTCATGGGCGCACGCCGCGCGCCAGGTCTGGGCTCGCTGGCCCCGACCGTGGGCATCGAGCGTCTCAGACAGCTGCGCGTGCTTCCGCAGGTGTGTGTGTGTGTGTGTGTGTGTCTGTATGTGTGTGTGTGTGTGTGTGTGTGTGTGTACACACACACACACACACGATATGCATGTATGTATGTACACACACGCTCTCTACACACACCAATCAGATGCACGAGCAGATGCTGGAAGGGGGCCATCCGTGGCGCGCATCGGAAATGAACGCCACGGTGAGGCACGCGCCGCATTGTTATGGCGATGGCACCGGCGGGTCTTCTTGTGCAGACACATACATGGACCTGCCGCATGACGCTGGCGGCATGAAGCAAAGTGATGTCGAGGTCTATTTTTTTTTTTGAAACGTACATGAGTCTCACACATAGTGCCAAGTCTTAAATATGTTGCCTTTTCATTTCAAATATACTAGGGCACTGATTTTTGAGAATTTGTGTCAGGTCGATGTGAACTCGATTGTGCCCTTCATGTACAAGCACACGCAGGGGTTGGGCTCTCTGAAAAGTCTAAACCATAAACCCTAAACCCTAAACCCTATAGCACACCAAGGGGTTGGGCTCTCTGAAAACTCTGCCGTCGTGTGCATGCCCCGCAGAGGAGCGGTGGTGCGGTGAAGGCGGCTTGTTTTGATAAACATGATGACTGCTTGTTGAGCTAACGCCAGCATGACCACTTGTTTTGATCACGCCATCTGGACTGCTTGTTGAGCTAACGCGGTCTTCGCTGCTTGTTTTGCTTACGTTGCTTACGTTGCGCGCTCGCACACACAACAACACAGCTCCCCGATGCTGCACGCTCAGCGCATTGCGCGCCAGGCCAAGGCGCCGCTTATGATGCTGGCGGAGAAGACGGCGCTGGGCGAGGAGGTGATGGGGGGCGGCGACACCAAGGTTACGGTGTCGGAGCTCAAGAGTGGGCACGGGCGGTGGGACAAGATCGTGGATCGCAGCTCATCCCACAAGATTTCGAAGCTGCAAGAGAAGGCCGCGCGAACGGCCCTTGAGAAGGTGGATAAGTACAAGGATCTGCCAGTGGGGGAGTACCGCACGCACGAAGAGACGACCTGCATTCCCGGAGGGCCCTGCGCGGATGAGGTGCTTGACGGGATGAAGAGCAAAGTGGTGGACGTCAACAAGGCTGATTGCACCACGAAGGAGGATTGCGACGGACACACGTGGCAATCGTATCTCTTCAAGCACAAAAAGGGCGGCGCGATGCTGGCAAAGCGCATCACCAAGTCATTGGTACCTGCAAGCAAGATTGAGGAGGCTAGCCTGGATGGAATGTCGGACCAGATTGTGCATGTGAAGCTGGGCAAGGCCGACGACGAGGCCACGCCACGCTGGAACAAATTCTACTCGCCCGAGAGCCCTAAGGCTGCGGCGGCAGGGCGCTCGCAGCTCAAGGGCGCGCTCGCAGGCGACGAGACTATGGACTCCACCGACAACGTGCACGTGGAGGCCGACAAGGTGGGCACTGGCCCCCACGCCGGCGAGCTGCAGTGGGATACCTTTTACTCCGGCAAGGTTGTCAAGGGGGGTGCAGAGGCCGCGCGCAACGCGGGTGGCAAGCCAGCGGTAGACAAGGATGCCATGGGTCAGGTGGCAAACAAGGATGCCAAGGGCGAGGTGGGGTTGAAGGCTGTGCAGGCCGGCAAGACCGCCCCGACTGCCCAGCTGGCCGGTCCTAAGGTCTATAAGGTTGGCGGCCGCGTGCACATGGGCATGTCCGACGATGCGGCCCAGAAGGATATCAACAGGTTAGAAAGCCGTGTGGTAGGGTAGGAGGAAGTGATGTAATCAGGTCATGTACACGCGCAGGGCTGGCGCCTGTGAGAGCGAGGGTGTGGGCGGACGACAAGTTTTAACACTTTAACGACGACAAGTTCTGACGACGATAAGATCTAATCCCTGGCTTGAAACTGTGTGCAGCTTCTGGGACAAGCTGGACGCTGACCCGGAGCACGGGGGCCCGAAGCTAGTTTGAGCTTTGTAGTTTGAGCTTTGACTTGCGCTTCCTGATCTCGTTCAACTGCCGAAAGTATAATCATGGAGTTGGGAGCAGTTTGTGTGATGCTGGGCGGGGGCATGAGAGAGGAGAAAGGAAGGG
>Ga0315899_10009326_pt1 | contig 10528 bp, 12 predicted proteins | sample LakEriMetagenome_2_FD_203518 | JGI IMG/M metagenome (GOLD analysis project Ga0315899, IMG submission 203518) | Freshwater fungal communities from buoy surface, Lake Erie, Ohio, United States - Buoy 4 MA112 | ecosystem: Environmental > Aquatic > Freshwater > Lake | place: USA: Lake Erie, Ohio...
TGAACCCTAACTTGCTAGGGCGAGAGAGGGCACGCGCACCCAAGAGGGCAACTCCGCCCGGGTTTAGCTAGGGTTCAGGGTTTGGGATAAGAACGGACCGCGGAGGGCGCAGGACCCTTCTTGTGCAAGAGGCCTCCTCCGCCGCCCAAGTCCGAGGGAGCCAAGCCCTTTTTCGGTCCGATGTTGGATGAGAGGGCCGAGTCTGGCACCCCCAAGTCTCCCCCCCCCCCGCCATCTGCTGGGTTCACACCCGGCAGATACCTGCGCGTTTCCATCCAGTGTGCACCGTCATCAGCGCCCCGTACACTTTTGTGTGCACCGTCATCAAGCCTCGTACGCATGTGTGTGCACCGTGGAAGCGCATGTACGTGCATGTGCGTGGAAGCGCATGTATGTGCACCGTCCAAGCGCCCCGCCCCGTGCACATTTGTGTATATCTTGTATCAATTTTGTGCGTACACATGTGCGTAAACGTTGTATGCACGTTGTGCGTGTCTCTCTGTGTGAATAGATTATATTAACACACACACACACACACACACACACACACAACAACAACAACAACAACAACAGCAACAACAGCAAACAACGTGGAGCATAGAGTGGGACAGATTGCTTAGACCATCAAACGGAGCGCATCCAATGTTGCACGTCAGTACGCGGTTTAGGTCCCAGCCTTCAAGGTCCAGGGTTTAGGGTACAAGTGTCTGTCAGCAGTGCAGGGTTGAGGGTTTAGGGATTGGTATAGGGTTGAGGGTTTAGGGATTGGTATAGGGTGGAGGGTTGAGAGCTTCGAGAGGGTTGAGAGCTTCTAGGCACCGGGCCGCCCGAATTTTGGACGTCTGTGAAAGACCAAGGGACCCCGACGCATTCAAGTCGCCGGCCGCTGAAAAGTCCGAGCCGCCGCCCAGGTTGCCCGCTGAGGAGACACCGCCCGAGTTCTCCTTGTCCTTGGGGTTGCGCTTGGATTCATAGTTGCCGTAGGTGTTGGCGCCTGCTCCTCCCACGCGCACGGAGCCGATGTCCAAACCCGGGTGCTCACTCTGCGCGCCGCCACCGCTGCCAAGCGAGATTCCGTCTGAGGCAGGGCCTTTGGATCGGTCGCGCTGCTCGGCGGAGCTGCTGGCCTTAGGGACCTCGAGCCCGCTCGTGTTCTGAAAGTAAGGGGACTGCAGGCAGGCCGAGGCCGAAGGTCGCTTGTTCGGATCCCACATCATCGTGTCGCGCATCAGGTCCATAGCCTCAACGGAGGCGGTGGGCATGAGCTGCGGCATGTTCATGGCCACGTACTGGGGAAACTTGAAGCGCATTGAGGCGGCGAGCTTGATGCCGTCCGGGTAAATCTCCTTGGTGGGGGTCCCCAGCACGGAGCAGATTTTGTTGATAGTGTCCGTCTCGCTGCTGCCGGGGAACAGCGGCCGCAGCATGTACAGCTCGCCCATGATGCAGCCCATCGCCCACACATCCACCGGGTAGTTGTAGGACGTGGACTGCAGCAGCACCTCCGGCGCGCGGTACCAGCGCGTGGACACGTACTCTGTGAAGGGTGGCCGCGACCGGATCTCGCGCGCGAGGCCAAAGTCACAGATTTTGGCCGTGTCGCCCGAGATCATAATGTTCTCAGGCTTCATGTCGCGGTGGAAAAAGCCCTGCTTGTGCATGAACGCGAGGCCCTGGAAGACCTGGTACGAGTAATTACGCACCGTCTGCTCCGGGAACGGCTTTGGCCGGTCCTTCATGCACTCGTACATGTTCTTCTCCATGAATTCAAAAATAAGGTGCAGGTAGTCGTTTTCGCGGATCACCTCCTTGAGCTTGATGATGTTTGGGTGTCGCAGCTTGCGCAGCGACTTGACCTCGCGCAGCGACATGCACTCGTCCCACGAGTAGTACTTGCGCTTCATGCGCTTGATCGCCATCTTCTCGCCCGTCTGCTTGTTCGTCGCCAGGATCACCTCGCCGTACGTCCCGTCGCCCACCCGCTTCATGATCATGTAGCGATCCATCCTGTCTCCTGCTACCCCTGGCGATTCCTCCGTGAACCGGGGACCGGCGCAGTCGGACGACGAGCTACGGGCCGGCTGCGCTGGCCCGGCGCGCGGGCGCCACCCCGCCCGCGCAGCCGCGGCAGGCTGACGCGCCTGCACGTAGAACCCCCACCCTGGGCGGCCTTCCTTCAAACGGCACTCTGCTTAACGTTTTACGGTTGATTCTCTGCAGTACCACAAACCGGCGGAGGCCCGGAGGGCACAGCGCCCGCGGGGCGCGCCGTGATGGACGCCGTGAAGCAGCAGAATGCGCTGTACAAGGACTATGCGGCCTTCCAGGAGGTGTTCCCCGAGGTGAAGGAGGCCATCAAGTTCGCCATGGCCAAGCTCGTCAAGGAGCGACCCGAGGACCCGATCGCGTTTTTGGCGACGCGGCTGCGCGAGGCAAACGAAGAGATCAAGCTGCAGAAGATGCAGGAGGAGCTGGAGCGCAAGGAGAAGGAGGCCGCCGCGCTGCGGATACAGAGCCTCGGCCGCGCGAAAAAAGACAAGGCTCGCGTGCAGCAGATCAGGACCAACAACGGCATATTCATCCGCGAGCTGTGAGTGGGCACGCACACACGCACAGCACGAAAAGAGTGGGCACGCACACATGCACAGCACGCAGCACAGGTGTGCGCTTGCACGCCGCTACACTCCCGCGGGGGTGTCCGGCTGGGGATGTGACAAAGTGCAGGGAAGAGGCTGAGAGCTGGAGATGGTCTCTGGCAGGTTTAAAAAGCTGGCGACGGACGTCACTGTCAATGGGACCGCGCTGCTGATGTTTGCAATGGGCGGCGAAGAGCGAGACTCCTTGGACCTGCCTGTGCGCTTGGGTAAATACATTCCGCCGAAAATCAACGCATCCTGCAAAAAGATCGCAGCAACGATCAACAGCTGGCCGACAACGGACAAAGCATTAAGCTACATTGAGTTTGCCGGGCTGTTTGGCTTTTCTGAGAGCGAAGCCCTGGAAGCAGAGCTGGCTGCAGCTGCTGTGCGCATCCAAGCCATGAGCCGCAAAAAACAGGGCAACGCGACTGCAATCGAACGGAAGCGAAAGAAGCTCGACGCAGCGGAAGCGGGGGCATACACGAAGGTCATGTAAGTCAGGTCCGGAGGGCCCGGGCTTCAGTGCCGCTGCAGAGACAGCGCGTTCTTGTTCACCGTTCTTTCCCCCCTCCCCACATAGCGCGTTGTGGCCGCAGCACGATGGCGACAGTGTTGGAAGCGCCACACGTCGTCGCCCATTCCCCCTGTCAATGCAATAATAAGTCAACTGACTTTGCCGACACGCGCTCTTACACGGAACGATCCTTGTGTGTTCAAGATCTTGAAGCTATCGGTCCAGCCAGATGTAAGTTCCTGCACGTTGACAGTCCCTATTTCCTGCACGGTCTTCACAGCCGCGTCCAGTGCTTCGTAGAAAGAATGACCCTTCATCCTTGCGCACGATACACCATACGACCATCAGTAATAAACCAGCAACATGTTGAGACTCGGAGTTGCACAGAGGGCCGCTGCTTGCACTTGCCCCGAGCAGAGTATGAGCTGCATATAATCTCCGCGCCTGCAACAACGTCGCTCCGCGCGGCATTCACCGGACCGGGAGTCGAATCTGAAAAACAACTGGAAGCACACGCTGAACTCGCAAAAAAATCGCCAAAAAATTCGAGCGTCGCGGTCACAGCCTACGGTATTTTTTCGCGTTGTCACTCGGCAGAGCCTCAACAAGAATCCTTCCTCGGACCGGCCACGCCCTTCTGGGATCGCATCCCTCCTCGTATGTATGTATGTATGTATACAACCATATATACAAACATGTATACCAACACACACACATACACACAAACACACACACACAAACACACAAACACACACACACACACACACACACACACGCACGCGCGCGCACACATACGTACACACACACACAGGTGATGTACGAGCTGGCAAACCAGTATATGAAACAATGTACACTCACCCGCCCAACCGACTCACCTACCCACCCCTCCCCCCTTTCTCCCTTCTCCCTCCTTTCATCGGCCACGGAAAAGGAGCACGGCCTCTCCTTCCTCCCCGTCACGCTACGGTCTGCTTCCCCGCACACCCTTGGCGGAGTAGCATCCTACATGGCGAAGACTTTCCCCGGACTCTGATGAGAGGCTCGCCGGATGGTGCCGTTGATCCTGCTCGCCACTGGCAGGAGACACTAGACCAGGGTGGGTAACGCCCGTCCTCTCGGGAGGCCTGTCTGCACCGGGCTAAAAAAAGGGGGGCCTTTCACCCCATCCCTGATGACTTGCTGCCAGCACGACCGCCTGCTTACTCCACGGTGGGGCACACGGGCGGCGGCCGCCCGTGTGCCTTGCCGTGCGGCGCACGATAGAGCCAAAAAATACCGTAAAACACAATGCGGCTGATTAGAACGCCAAAAACGCTGGTATAGAACACCTTTTTTGGATTTCTAATCAGCGTTGTGGCTTGTGTCCGAATCTTCCGATCAGACTTGTTGCTTGTTCCTCAAGATTCTGCACCGTCAGCTTCGCCGTCGGCGCGACAGTCCGCGCGCTGGAGATGTATGATGCAAGTGCAGATTTATTATCACAATACGCGATTCGTCGCCGCCCCCGCCGGCTGTCGTTCAATTCATCTTCTGCGCATTCTGAAACTCCGGGAGGGTGAAATTGTGGGACCAAAAGCAAAAATCTTGCACGTCGCCCCACGCAGACACGCCGCGGCTACAGAGGCCTGCAATCAAGAGGAAGACTCCAAGCTCTGAAACGGTCAGCTCCGTGTTGAGCGTCCTTTTCATCTCCTCGAGCACGTCGGCATCAATGGCCTCCTCCACCTGCATGCTTTGCGTGTTGTACGAGAGCGACAAGATGCCTTCGAGCTCGATCTCGGTCTTCCAGCGCATGCCTTTGAGGCTCCTTTGCGTCTTGCCGATCACAGAGTCGGCCGAAAAGATGTGCGTGGTAGCCTCAAAGATAAAGGGGGGCGGCGGCCGCGGATGATTCTGAGGCACACGGAAGGCAAACCGACAATACGTGACCTCTCGACTCATGCTGCCGTTGTCTCGCTCCGCACTCAGCTGCTCGTCGAAACACTCAGTGTCCTCTTCCTGCGTATGCTTGTACTCTTCAAACATGAGCAGCTGGCACAGGCGCCTCACTTCGCTCTTGAATTTCTCGTGGCCATCGCCCCCCAGCGCCCAGCGCGCTGCCAACCAGCGCTCCACCGACGCCCACAGCCCTTTCCGCACTTCACTCGTCACTGCCTCCTGCTGCGCCGACAGCGCCGGCGGCGCCACAACGCGACGCTCTAACGGCGCCATGGTCTGCCCCCCTTGCTTGATGATGATTTTTGGGATCTTGTTGTCAGACCCCTGGGGGCCTGAGCCCTGTTTGCTCTTTATGTTAGCGGACCCCGCTCTCGTCGGCGGCGGCACCTGCTTATCCTTGCCTGCTGTCGACGCGTTCTTGGCATCCCCGACAGCCCTGGCAGGCGCCACCACCGCAGCGCCTGCTTTTAGCGGCACAGCGCCAGCCTGCACAGCGTGCCGCGTCAGTAGGCAATGAGCGATAGTTTGGCACACAAGTTCAATTGCACATGAGCGGCCCCGCAGCCTTGGCGCGCGATTGTTGCAGCACCTGTTGCGGCACTGGCGATGCTTGCGTTGTCTGGGACGCCTGTCGTGTGTAGACGCGTGCGCCGCACGTACAGCCGCGCGTACACGGAGCAGCGAATACACGGTTCGGGTTATGGGTTAGAGTTAGTTGCGGAGCAGCGCATACGCGTGACAAGTACTGGTACGTTGCAAATACATGTCTTCTCCATTCTGCTCCTGCGCGCACTGCCTGTACGCATAAGCACGCGTACCCCCACCCATCAACGCCAGATGCAGGGCCGTGGAGCCACACACAGGCAGACAGAGAGAGGGCACGCGCGCTCGCGAGGGCGATAGAAGTACCGCTGCAGGAACCGCGCCGGCGCTCTTCCGGGTGGCAACTGCCGGGGTCGGAGCATTCTCAGACTTGCTGTTGAAGCTCGCCTCCTTGCGCGCTTGTGCTGCTGCCAGCACCCCGCCGAGCCCCTGATTGCCCACACGAACCCTCGCCTACGTCACATTTGTTCTTGCTTGATTGCGCGTTAGTCGGCACACGACGCACAGGCAGAGACACACATTCTGAAGACCACCTGTGAGGTGTCCCTGCGCCCGCTCGACCGAGCAGGCACCGCCGCCGCGTTCGCCGCGGCAGGCGCGGCCGCTGTCGGTGCCGTGCTGACCTTGCTCGGCTGGGCCGCGCTGGCGGCTGCCTGCTGCTCCGGCGGCGCTGCGGCAGCCGCGGCAGGGGCCGCTACCGGTTTCGCCTGCGCGGCTGCCCCTGCGGGCAGTGGGCGACCACGATGCAGGCTTCAGCGTCAATCTCAAGGTTACAAGAGGGCAGGTGCTGCCGACCACCGTTCGCCGCGTTGCGCAAGCGGGTCCGTGCGCAGCGTATGCGGCACGCTGGTGGGAAGCCAGGTCGGCGGCGTACCCGAGGGCGAGGCAGCTACGGCCGCAGCCGCGGCGGGCTGCGACCGCGTGGGCACTGGCGAGCCCTTGGTCTTGTCCTTGTCGGCCGCCGGCGCCTCGGTCTTGCCGCGCTTGGGCGGCGGCTGCGCGGGCGACGAGGCCGCGGCGCCCCGCTTGCTCCCCGCCGCATCGTCCCCGGTAGAGCTGCGCCCACGCTTCCTCGTGTCCACGCTCGCCTCCTCCCGCGCCGCCAGCCGCGAGCTCCGCTTCGTCGTGGGCTCTTGCGCCACTGCCTTGCCGCCCATTACAATTTGTTTTTTATTCTTTTTCGTGGGTATGCCGCCTCGCGACTCGCCGATCGTCATAGTTGTCGAGGAGCTTGTCTCGCTGCTGCTTGCGCGGCCACAGGCGTGTCTGCTGGTGGCCAGCAGCGGGCTGTGCGCATGTGCCCTGCTTCACCTGCGCCTGTGGGGCCGAGCGCGCGAGCTGGCTGCGAGCATATCAGATCAGCCCGCGCTCTCGCTGGCGGAGGCCGTGCACGAGCTCTGGCGCCGACGCGCGGCCGGGGAACCGGCAAAGCTTGTCGGCGTCTTCGAGGGATTCGTCACCTGCAGCCTGGAACCTGCCCCGTCTGAATCAACTTTATTATCTAGTCTTTCATATTCTTCTTTGCTTAAGCTGTTTTCATATTCTAGTTCTCCATCTCTCAATGCGCCCCGCGGACAGCCGTGTGTGATGCAATCGATCCAGATTTCCAAGGAGTCCTCCAGGACTCCTTGGAACAGCCTGTGGGGCTGGGGCCGCATGGAGTCGGTGCCGCTGGTGGATCACCTATGTGTCGTTCCGTTCGAGCTTTGCGACGCCCCGCAGGCGGGGGCGCAGCAGGGGTGTGCGCACGTCTTGGCGTCTGGGGCGGCTTTCGACGTAGATGCTGCGAGCGGCAGAAACCAACAGTTTACAATCGTGCACTGGGATCCCCACCGGCTGCTGCGGCGAGTCGAAAGAGTGCTAAGAGTTGGTAGCCACGTGGCGATACACGGCGAGCTCTCACTGGAGCCATGGATGGGGCGTGCTGACGTGAGGGCAGTGCTGCGCTCGCCCACCGCAGGGCCGCCCTTCTTCTGCGTCCACCACGGCTGCAAGGGCGCTATGAGCAAGGCGGTGCTTGAGGACGGTCGCGCGCACCTGCGGGCAGCCCAGCTGCTGCTAGCGTTGGCAGCCGCTGCGTGTGCAGGGTCGTGGTGGATATGGCGCCGCCGCCGCGATCGCGCAGCCCTGCATCGAGGTGTTGCCCCAGAGGCGCAGGAACGATACGCCCCGTCTGCATCGCCTACGCTACGACGATGCTGCATCTGCAATACTCGCCCGCGAGACTGCGTGCTCCTCGATTGTCGGCACCAAGTTTGCTGTCTTGCGTGCGCGAGCACCCTCGATCACCGTGCCGCCGACCCCGAGTCTCTTGAGGTGCAGGTCCCGCCGGCCGCTGGCCTGCTGCCTGACGCGGAGCTGGCGCTGCACTGCATGCCGCCAATTGCAGGGGGGATATCATCTTCGGCCGCCGTTGGCCAACTTGGCGGAGGAGAGTTGCTTGATTCGAGGCACCGAGGCGTCGCTCGCTGCCCCGTGTGTCAGACCCGAGTCCGGCAGGTGCTAAAGGTTTATACGTCCTGACGCAACCTGACGTAGCGTGACGTAACCTCGATACAAGCGATCAAGGGACTGCTTACGAAACGGATGCAGTGACATCAAGTGCCATCACCATCAAGTGACATCAATTGCCATCCAGTCCAATCAAGTCACATCAAGTGACATTTAAAATGCATCACGCGACAGTCTGCGCCCACGCCGGCGGAGCGGCTCAAGCAACCTTACTCGGATCAGCCACGATTTAGGAACCCGCCGCGACGGGTCGCCGCCGCGCAGCGGCGGCTAGGTGGAGCGTGAGGTAAGGACACACGAGTATTGAGAGGATTCTTTTCCTGATAAGTTCAATAAACCTCAATTCGCTTTCGACGAGTTCTGCCGGGGAGGGAGAGAGAAGGAGAGAGATCCGAAACGGATCAAATCACACTTCAAACTCATCACGTCACAAGTCACACCCAATAAGGTTAGGAGTAGATCGGCACAGGCAGCGTGAGAGTAAGGGTGGAGAGTAGACAGGCAATCCCAAGGTCCCCCGGGACCCTGTTGCACCAGTGTGGATTACATAAAACAAAGACAGAAAGACACACTTGAACGGATGACGTGAGAGGGCACGAAACAGATGGAGTGACAGGCTACCATGGCATGCAGTGACAGTCTACGGAAGCGCTTCTCTTTTGAGAGAGCTACTGCTCATTCGCAGTCTTCATATATAATAGTGGGGTGAGTTTGTATAAACCCTAGCTCGTTTGCGAGCTTGCGTAAGAATATTGCTTCTTGGGATACGCTGGAGAGCGCGATAATTTCGCTTGCAATACTCTGCAATCAACGGCGTTGTGGTGCTACGCCACGAAATGGGCCCGTTGTTGCACATGAATAGCCATCCAATAGAGCTTACGCGATTGGTGTTGTCATGTGATTCGACACCGGCAAAGCTAGCGTCGCTCCAGCCGTAGATTTCGCCGGGGACATGGGGTGTCTGGCTTGACTTTGCGCTCCAGTCAAGATGCAGATGTTTGCGAGATTGAAGGTATTGGAGCACTTTCTTTGCGAACGCGATGTGGAGTTCTGCTGCTTTGGTCATGTGCCGTGAGAGGAGGCTGACGACGAATGAGATATCGGGGCAGGTATGTACTTGGAGATAGAGGAGTCCAGTGCTAGTCCGCCGCAAAGGGTTTGGAATTCCTTGACTAATTTGGGGTCAGGGTTTTCGATTGGAATGGCCAGCTGTGCCAGGATGTCATCGCATTTGGCTGGAAAAGGTACAGCTACGGGGTTGCAGTTTTGCATTCCGTGTTGTTGGAGTAGCTTGTCTATGTAGCGTTCTTGGCTGGCTGTGACAGTGCCTGTTATGGGACATCGTGTATATAGCACGCTAAGGTACCATGTGAGGTCACCTTCGAGATTCATCTTCAGTGACTTATTGCAGTGTGCAGCGAACTCGTCGGCGAAGCTGGCGAAAGTGCAAGAGTTCGTGAAGATCAAGTTGTCGTTCACGTACGTGCTGACAATAATGATGCGTGAGCGTAGTAGCAGTCTTTATGGATGCGGTGTTCGAGTGCAATGCATGTGGTTTGCGATGTGAGTACATCCAGGGAGTCTGCAAGTGTCTCTTTGTTACGGTTGTCATTTGACTCGATTTTGATGTAGACACACTCGACGGAGATACAGCGCTTGAGACCGTAGCTTAGACACACGGAGTTGAAGTGTAGGTTGTAGCCTCTAGGGGAGTCCTTCATGCCGTATAGATAGCGGTATACGTTCTCTGTGCGAGATGTGTGCGAGCACGGCCGACAGAGGAGCCAGTGCAGGGACTGCGGCGGCGCCTCCATCTGCGAGCACAAGCGACTGAGGAGCAAGTGCAAGACATGCGGAGGCGCCCCTGAATCTACCGACGATGAAGAAGCTTGAGTCTGTCTTTATTTGCCTCCATATTTTTGTGTGCCCTATTTATATTTTTGTGTGCCCTATTTAACTGTCTTTTCGCTACCAGATGGTCTACGCCATTTATGTAGAGATGTGTGATATATGATCTGGAGGGCAGCAATGACGTAAACCCTCAGAGTACGGAATTTGATCCGTCCGGACGACCCCGAACAGCTCTTGGTTCAATTATCTCGGTAACGTGACAAAGTCAAGTCTAGTTGATGAAAATTTTGTATGAATCTACCCATGGTACAACCGATTTCCCAGAAGATCTGACTTTTCCACGCTTGTCGTGAGTGTGTGTTGATTGTTTATTTTTAAGGTCACCGAGCCGAATTCCATACCGTACAGAACTCATTCCGCGTGCGCCAAAAGGGCGGCGTACCCGGACCCCCCACCCGTAATCCCTCTCCCA
>Ga0315899_10009327_pt1 | contig 10528 bp, 12 predicted proteins | sample LakEriMetagenome_2_FD_203518 | JGI IMG/M metagenome (GOLD analysis project Ga0315899, IMG submission 203518) | Freshwater fungal communities from buoy surface, Lake Erie, Ohio, United States - Buoy 4 MA112 | ecosystem: Environmental > Aquatic > Freshwater > Lake | place: USA: Lake Erie, Ohio...
ACTTACAATATATACATATATATATATATATACATACACACACACACACACACACATGTATCCATACACGCACACACGCGCGCGCACACACACACATGCATTTGTACCGGAATGTCGCGGATCTCATTGTGCTGGATTGAAAGAGTCATGAGACAGTGTATTTCGCACACCTGAGGTCCGCACAAGTGTCAGAAGAGACCTAGTATTGAAAAGAGTCATGTCATCAGTCAGTGTATTTCGCACACGTTATGTGTGTGTGTGTGTGTGTGTGTGTGTGTGTGTGTGTGTATCGCACACCTCTATCGGAACCATATCAAGCTTCAGCGAGTCGATTTCCAATTTTCCGCGACTTTCAGCAGCACGTAGCAGCTTGAGGTAATGCATTGTAAACTCTATAGCAACACATTAGCAACACATTAGCAACTTGAGGTAATGCATTGTAAACTCTATTCGTATGCACATCATCATATGAGGAAATGCATTGTAAACTCTACTCGTATGCATACACACACACACACACATGTATGTGTTGAGGTAATGCATTGTAAACTCTACTCGTATGCACATCATCATATATGTATGTATGTATGTATGTATGTATGTATGTATGTATGTATGTATGTGTGTTTGTGTGAGTGTATTTGTGTATTACCACACACACACATACACACACACATGTATGTGTATGTGTGTGTATGTGTGTGCGTGTGTATGTATGTATGTTTGTATGTATGTAAGTGTGTGTGTGTGTGTGTGTGTGTGTAACTTAAACCCCTCTCCCTCTCTCCGCTCTCCGCACTCTCTCTCTCTCTCTCTCTCTCCTTCTCTCTCTCTCTCTCCCCTCTCTCTCCCTCTCCTCTATTACCTGGCCCTTGCGCTGCCACTGCCAAAGGCGGTGACTGTAGTAATTCGATATCGTAGGTGATGATCCTTAGCGGCATGCTTGCTACAGCGTGCGGCAGGCGCACCAGCGGGTTCTTGTCGAGGAGCAGCTCCTCAAGGGTCCATAGCTTCGTGATACCCACCTATGTGTTTCCACGTGTCACATCATCATACATAGTGTCACATCATCATACATAGTGTCACCTTGATAGGTGAGAAGAGGGTCCAGACTCCTGTATACATATATGTATATGTATATATGTATGAGCAGCTCCTCACGGGTCCATAGCTTCGTGAAGCACACCTATATGTACATGTATATGTATATGCATCTGTATATACATATATGTATATGTATATATGTATGAGCAGCTCCTCAAGCTTCCACAGCTTCGTTATACCCACCTATATGTACATGTATATGTATATGTATATGTACGAATATGTATATGTACGTATATATATGTATATGTATATGTGTATATATATGAGCAGCACCTCGATGCGTATACAGAGAGAGAGCGCGCGCGCGCGCGCAATAGAATGTGTTCTGTAATAGAAAGTGTTCTCTAACCGGCAGCGTTTTGAGCTCGTTGCCGCGAGCGCGGATGGCCATTAGGTGACGGCAACCGCTAAGCTCCTCTGGGAGCATCACAAGCTGGTTGAACGACACGTCCAGCGTTCGCAGGTCATTGAGCGTCCCTATATATATATATATATGCACACACACACACACACACACACACACACACACATGTACACACACACACACGTATGCGCTATATATATATATGTATCTATACTATTCTATGCACACCGATGCTAGGCGGGAGGGACTGGAGAGCATTGTCGCTGGCGCGCAACTCCACCTATATATACATATATATATATATATATATATGCATATATACATATATATATACTCCACCTATATATACATATATATATAATATATATAGAGCATTGTCGCTGGCGCGCAACTCCACCTATACATACATATATATATATATAATATGTATACATATACACACACACGCACACGCACACACACACACATAGTATATATATATATATATATACATACATACATACATAAAAGATATGGAAATGAAATTATGTATAACGGGAGAACATACACATATACCAGCTTTTCCAGGGCGCCGATCCGCGGCAGGTGCCGCAGCTGGTTGCTGTGGAGATTGAGGCGCGTGAGATTGGTCAGGGCAAGGATGGCGTCCGGCAGCGTGTCTGCCAGGTGGTTCCTGTTTGTGTGTATGTGTGTGTGTAAGGTGGTTCCTGTGTGTATGTTTGTGTGTATGTGTGTGAGAGAGTGTGCGATATATTTATAAGGACGTCTTTGTGTGTGTGTGTGAGTGTGTGCGATATATTTGTAAGGACGTCTTTGAGATTTCCTCAAGATATTGTGTAGAAAGTGTTTGCTTACTCACTAGAATGCTTTTACTCACTAGAATGGGTCTGACAGCTTGCATACCAGGTGCTTCATGTTCAATCACGCAAGGTTGAGGATTGAGGGTTTAGGGTTCAAGATTTATGGTTTAGGGTTCAAGATTTATCGTTTTGGGTCTAGATGGTTCCCGCTTGTGTCAGTGTGCGAGAATAGACAGAGAGAAGAGAGAGAGAGAGAGAGAGAGAGTCTTTGCGCAATTGCGTGTGTAAAATGTGTGTGTGTGTGTGTGCGTGTGCCTGTCTAGCGCGAGGTCGGTGATGTTGGCAAGCCTGTGCCACCCCTCAAAGTCGGTGATGCGGTTGTTTGAGAGCTTAACTTCCTGTTACAAATTCGTAAAAGTCAGTGCCCTGGTACATACACCATAGAAAAGTCACTGTAGAGAGAAATTTTGAGAATATGTGCCTTGATGAGGGGAATGAGCGGCGTCTGCATGCCATCGTGCTCCCAGGCGTAGTTCCAGACCGCCTCGGGAATGCGGTCCAGTCCGAGGTTGCAAAGGTCCAGCACCTTGCTCTTCTCAGCGGCCTGCAGCGCGGCGGCCATCCGCATCTCTGGCGTCACCGCTTCGCCCGACACCGGCGCGCCGCTGGGTTGTTCACTTTGCGCCGCCGCGAGCGACGAGGCGTTGCCTGCGGGCCTCGTCGTTCCCTGCGCGGGCTGCCCAGGTGGCTTGCCGGGAGAGGTGTTACCCGCCGCCGCCGCCTTCTGGTTCTTCGAGGGCATTGCGCCAAGCCCACTCCGGCCGGGCCAACGCCCCTAACGCGCCCCTCCCAGACCCCAACCCTTTCCTTTCTTGTTATTCCCAGCCTCAAGCCATGGGCCGACTTGATAAAAAAATTCAAATTTTTTTTGTATGGGGATTTTGAACTTCAAAAAAACTAGTTTTCCGACGGCGTTTGACCTGAGAAATTGAACGGCAAAACCACAATTGAAGCCGAGGAAGCGGCGAGGGTGGGTGTGAAACCCTAGGCTGCGGCAGGCCGAGCGCACGAGGCCACCAGTGGGAGGCGCGGTGTGTGTGGGGGGTCCGGCAGCTGCGTCGGCGCATCAGGTGCGTGCGCGGGGCCAGATGTCACGCCGAGGAGACGAAAGCACAGCGGGGTACACACCGCGCGCGTGTACTCCCTCTCCAGCGCGGCGCAGAGTGTTTCACGATCGCCCGCGGCGGACGCGCGCTGCGCTCGCGTGGTTGCCAGCCGCCCACACCGTGACACACCGGGGTTGTCCTCTATGCGTGCGTGTGTGCGCAGACCCGAGTCGTCACTACGGCTCCCGCGGGTCGCCCACGATGGATCAGGTAAGATTGCATGCACGTGCGCTCGTGCACGCGCGCTGCGCGTGCACTGCGCGAGACCCCGAGGCACTGTGCTTGCCAGCGGGGGAAAGCATCTGACGGGGCACGTGCATACCGCCGCGCGCCGTGCGACAGGGCTATTACGATAACCCACACTATCAAACCCGCGACCCGCATCGGGCCAAGTACCAGCAACCTCAGTACCAAGTCCCGGGCGAGCAGGATGGGTACGGCCACGGGCACCAGGGCGTACCCAACGGCAGGGCCTCGATCGGCGCGGCCCTGCCATTTGCGAACGCCCCTCACGGTCCCGGCCAGAATTTGCGGGCAACGTACCATGATCCCGGCCCTGGGCGTGCGTACCCCACGGCGGACATGCAGCAGCCTGTCAGCAACGCGCCCGCCCCAATTCCACGGCCGTCTTACGATTGGAGCGGGCAGCAGCAGATGCCGAGAGGCGAAGACCCGGCTGCGCGTGCAGACTGGTTGTCCCAACTTGTGCTGCAGATGGAGGAAAAAACAAAAAAGACCGAGACTGAGCTGCGCGACTTCAAAGCAAAACACTCGGGGCTGGTGACCAGGCTCGAGGCTCAGGAGGCTGAGAACGATAATCTGCGCGAAAATCTGTCACGCCTCAGCCGGGGGCAACCCGCGACCATTGACACAGAGTCTTCCGACGAGCAGGCACGTATGACTGTATTGCTGAAGCGCGAGAACCAGAATTATCGCCAGCAAGTGGATGAACTGTCGAAAAGAAACGACGTGTTGCAGCGCTCGATCCAGCATTATGAAAAGCAGCAGCAGGGCATGTCAGGCGAAAATTCTAATCTAATGCTGCGCCTGCAATCTGCGGAGCAGCGCACCGACCAGCTTATGAAACAAAAAGCCACGATGGATGCCGATCTCCATAATCTCCGCTCGCAACTAGCAACTCAGCAGCAGCAGCTGGCCAAGCAAGAGCACGAGTTCAGGCATCAGATGCAACAAAACAAGCAGCTTCGTGAGCGAGATTCGCAAAAGTCGCAAGAGCTGAAGGATCTGCACACAATGCTCGCACAGCAGCAGGAAGAGTTTGAAAAACAGCGCGTGCTAATGATGCACCAGCGCGATGGCGTTGAGAAGGTATTCGAACACGATCTCAACGAAATGATCTTGAAGAACCAGCAAGTGGAAGCTGAGCTCGCCCAGGTTTCCTTCCTGCCCTTTTTTATCAGGATGAATAGTTGTCCAGTGCTGTTTGTGCCTGACAATCGAATAGCATTTGTCTCCGCCGCAATACTCGTATGTGGAATGTATGCTCGCCTGTTTGCTATTGTGTGCTGGTTGTCTGATATTGTGGATGACGCAGGCGCAAGCTTACCACACTCAGGACGTTGCTGCTCGTGAAGCGGTGTTCTCCCAGGGAATCAGGGAGCTTGAAGGCAGGCTGCAGACGGCAGATTCAGAACGCGCCGTGCTCGCCGTCCATCTGCAGCAGAACTCGAAGACGCTGGAAGAGGTGCAAAATTCTCTGATAATCAAGACACAAATGGCAAACGACCTACAGCGAAAGGCAGACGAACTGCAGGATGATGCTCGTCTTGCTCTTGATTCCTGGGGTACACGGTCGTGCAAGGCGGTCTCCAAGGCTGCAACCGCTCGCGTATTTCGACAGTGGCGCGATCTTTCGCTAAATGGCAAAATCAACCGCCAAATCATGCACACGGCCTTTGTCTCCACTTGCACACGCTGGTTCCGTCGCTCGCTGAAGCAACGATTCCTTGCATGGAAGTCCGCAAGCGAGCAGACCGTGTCGATTGCTGATGTGATCAGCAGCAGCAGCAAGGCGCGGATGCTTCGCGCCTGTTTGGATGAGTGAGAATCAGCCAAAAGTCGAGACTTCCTCGAGTTGTTTGTGCTTTGAAAATGTGTATTATGCATGGAGCTGAGTGAGTGCCGATCGTACTATGTTCAACAGCGTGCTGATATTTTGAGTACTGTTTGCAGCTGGGCGCATGGTGCAAGGTGGTCGGCTCGTGAGGCGCAGCAAACAGCCATTGAGGAGAACACTAGAATGCTATGTGAGCAAGAAGAGGAAAAGCGCCTGAAGGCAAAGGAGGTCGAGCACCAGCGTAAAATCGTTTTGTTAAAGGAGTCCATGACTGCGGAAACGGCCCAGCTTGTACATAAAAAGGATCAAGAGCGAACAGACGCGCTGAAGCAGATGGACGTCGAGAATAAAGATCGCCTCAAAAGCATTGAAGAGTCACACAAGGACGAAATCACGACCCTCCAGACGCTGTCGGAGACGCAAATGACGCAAGCGAATCAAGCTGCAGAGAAATGCAAGGCGGCGTTCGAGCAACAGATGAACGCAAAGGCGCTGGAGTACAAGGAGGAGATTACCAAGCTCAATAACCTGCTTGAGTCAAAGAGGTCGGAGATGGATGCTGAGATTGTGGCCCTCAAGACGAAGTCGGACGAGGTGGAAACGGCGCTGCGTAAGGAGATCGTGGAGGAGAATGTGCGCCTTAACAGTTTGATCCGGCAAACCCAAGATGATCATGCGCAGCTGGAACGCGAGTGGAGAAAGAAACAGCTCGACAAAGAGCGCGAACATTCGTTGCAGATCGAGGCGCTCGAGCGCCAGAAATTGGAGGCAGAGGAGGAGATGTACCGTAAAATCCAAGCAAAAGACCGAGAGACTGACCGCAAAATCGAGCAACTGCGTGAAGAGTGCAACACGCGGGAGGAGGAGCTGCGCAAGAAAGGGTACGCGCGGGATAAGGAGTTTGGTGCCAAACAAGAAGCAAGTCGCGCGGAGTACCTGAAGGCACAAGAGGACTTTCAGAAGGAGTTGCAAAAGAAAGACGAAGATTTTCGGAAACAGCTAGTGCTCAAGGAGCAGGAGTTTCAGAAGCACTTGGAGAGTCATATGCAAGGAAAGATCACTACCCAGGTGCAGAACCTGCAAAAGCTGCTGGCTGAGAAGGACTTGAATATCGATTCCCTGCACAAGCAAATAGCCTCAACGCAGCAGCGCCACGTGCAGCAGCAGGGCGTTGTAGATTCTCTGAGTTCAGAGACGCAGGCGCTCAAGGCGCAGAAAGAGGAGTTGGCAAGAAATATTCACGATGCAAAGGTCCAGCTGAATGAGGCGCAGGGAGCGCGCCAGCAGTTCGCGCAGATGGTAGATGCTGCGGCGACGGAGGTAGACTCGTTGAAGAGACGCACGGCACGACTGGAGGAGAGTCTTGCACACAAGGATAAGGAGCTCGCGTTGCTGGGCAAGGAGAAGGATGATCTTGCGAGCGAGCTGGGAGTAGCTTCTCAGACGCTTCTCAAACGTGGCGACGACTTTTCCGAGTCAGTGCGAATGTTGCAGAGGCGGCTCGAGTCTTCAGATGCCGAAGTGAAGGTGCTGCACGAAAAACTCAAAGAGATGCACGCTGCCAATATGCAGCTCTCTTCTCAGCTTGAACAGGCGAATGGAACGACACAGCAGTTAAAGAGTCGTATGATGCACGCCGGCGGCGACGCTGCAAAAGTGGCTGTTCTTCAAGAGAAGCTCAACCTCACCGAAAGCGAGCTCCAGAAAAGGGTACACCAGCATCAGTTTGAGATTGAGCAGGAACGTTCGGCGGCACGGCGCACAGCTGAGGAGCTTCACGTCCTCAAATCTCAGCAGTCTGTTTCGGCCCTGTCTACCGGTCAGATAGGGCCAGGCGAGGTGGGGGCATTGCAGGCACGAATCAATGAGCTTGAGATGTACGTGCAGAATATCGAGCCGAGAATCGACAGCACGCAGAGAGAGAATGACACTCTGACAGGAGAGATGGACAAGATTCTCGCCGAAAACGCGATGCTTCGCAACGAGCTCGACGATCTCAAGGAGCGCGTGGAGAATTCGAGAGCGCTCGTGGGACACACACCCAACATGCGCCGTGGCAGCCTGCCAGGCACCGAACAGCCTTCCGGCCCTGCCCTCTTGCGGCCGCTTACAGTTCCTCCCCCCGGATACCAATTGCGCGCGCCCACACGGGATGGCAGTTTTGAAGACGAGCGGCCGAGAATGACAAGTGGCGTGCATGGAGTGCGGCTGCTGCGTAACGTCTTTGGAGCCTGGCTGAACCTTGCTGTTGACTTGCGTGGTGCTGGCCGCAGCGCCTCCTTCAGCTGCCTCGGCTACTTCTGCGACAACGAGGGTCAATTGGCTCCTTTCATGCCGGTTGGCAGAATCCGCAAGACGGAGCTCAACATCAAGCCCGAAAAGATCGGCAGCGGCACGTTTGCGGATGTGTTCAAAGGCGAATTGAAGATCCCGTGCGCGATGAAGAAGATGAAGGGGCCAATGCAACAGAAGGAGATCACTGAATTTGTGCGCGAGGGGGAGATGATGCGCAAAGTCAACCACCCGTCCATTTGCAAGTTACTCGGGGTGAGCACCGAGCAGAATCAGTACACTCTGGTCTTCGAATTCGTCCCTGGCACCAACCTCTTCGACTATCTCCACAAGCTTCACAAAACGATTCCCCTAGGCCGGCAACTCAGCATTTCCACGCAAATATGCGACGCTATGGCCTACGTACACGATTGTAACCTGGTTCACCGCGATCTCAAACCGCAAAACGTCATCTACCAAGACAAGACTGGAGTTGCCAAGCTCTGCGACTTCGGCCTGGCACGGTTCGTCCCGAGCAACATGCCTGAAATCAACCCTGCACAGGTGAACATTAATGTCTGCATGTGTGGGTTTGCAAAGCGGCCAACTGTCGATTAGTAGCAGGTGGGTGCGCGCGCACTTGCGTGTCTGTGTCTACATGTGTGGCTGAAACGAACATGTTTATGCACGCGCACAGCTTGGCACTGGGGGCACGCCAGCATACCAAGGCCCAGAAGTACTAAAAAGACAGCCCGTGAGCAAGAAGTTGGATCTTTACGGTTTTGCAATCATGATGTGGGAGATGTAGTGCGTTATCTCAACAGTCAGCGCAGATGTATTCCCGTGCTAGTGCGTTGCTCGATGTGAGCGCATATGCTGATTGCGGAGAAATTTTGTCAGCACCTCGCGTCTTCCGTGGAGCGACTGCAACCTGGAGCAGATGACAACGCGTGTTGCCATCCAGGTATCTGATGTCTTGCATACGTGTCGGTCTCCTGGCTCCCAGATAATTCCGAGACAGTACACAAAAATCATCCACAGGGACACTCTTACGTTCCTCTGTTTTCTGACTTAATGTTTTACGTGCTCGCGCGAATGTGTGGACCGTTTCTTCCTCCTCGGCTCATCCTCGCCATCCCTTATCAGAACGAGCGCCCAGCACTTCCAAAAGATATGCCTCGGGAATATTCCGACATCATACAACGGTGTTGGCAGCGGGACCCACGCGTGCGCCCTGACTTTTGTGAGATCTTGCCTGTGCTCTTCGAGATGAATGAGGCTCTTGGCCCCGGGCCCAAGGTATGTTCCCACGCAAAATTGAAAGCATAATGATGAACTTGCCCTGGTCCTCTGATATTCCTTGTTTCTTTGTTTTAAACTCTCACAAGCTGTATTTTTCACAGTTGTCGTCCGGAAGTTCTGGGGGCTCGGGATCGTCCTTGTCTACTGCCAGCACCGTCGTCTCTCTCCCAGGCCACTTTTCGACCCGCGCACAGGTGATATGGGCATGGACACGACGCTGAACTTTTCCAGATGAGCAACGACGTGTTTGTTTCCTAAAAAACGCACGCGCTCGCTTCACTCGCACCCACGCATACCCTTATTCTGACTTTCGTGGCTGTGTTTGAGGGTTCTGGTTTTAATTGAAGTGTTTGTGAGCAGGGATATCAGAACAGTGACCCTAATTTCCAGCTTGCTGCCGTTGCAAAGGTGAAGAACACAGTGCGTGTCACTAGGACATAGAATAGGGCCACAGTATATGCACAATAGGAAATTCCTTTTTTAGGAGTCCAGACGCTCAAGGCATATTGATTGCTTATTGCACATGCAGTGTCCTCGCGCTCGCTCTGCTGAGTTGCATTACTGATGCTATTCTTTAAAAAAAAATCGAATCACGCGCAGTCGCGAACTCATCCAAATGATTCGCCTCTCCTGCCAGTGGCTGGACACCCTGGGGGCTCTGCCGTCTTCGGGCCCTTTTAGTAAGGCGACGAAGAGGTTCAACTTGAAGAGGAAGAAGTAGAGGTGGCCGGGAACGCGAGAAGAAGGATTGGCGAGGGGAGAAATGAATTATAAGGGGCTCTTAGCGGGACTAAGAGGAAAATATGCCGATCACTGGAGCCGGACACACTCTTTCCCCTGCCTCGGAATGATCTGTGTTGAAAGCACCCAAACCACACACACTCATACACATACACACATATTCTGGGAGTGGGTAGCACAGGGTTACAATTTGGTAACACAGGGTTACAATTGCGTCCATCCAAATACAGTTCTTGTGCTATGACCAGCAAGAAGTAGTCACGAGAGCGAGAGATGGCGAAAGCACGAGGGTGTGTGTGTGAGTGAGTGTGTGCTATCTACTTCCATGTCTCCGTGCAGAGGGGAGGAGGAGGAAATTTATTCGGAGCAGCTGGCGGACAAGGGTGCAGAGAGACTCCTTTTCCCTGTTTTTTACCCTTTACGGGCAGGGCACCCGTCTGTCTTTTCATATACTTGTGAGTGACGAGGTGACCGCTAGGTGCAGTCAAGCCGGATTTATGGCCAATTCCCCAAAAGCTCAGGTTGGAATGTATCACGTCCTTGCCCCGATTATGCGGTCCTGTGCCGGGAGAGGGGCCAAGGCAGTAGAGTCTAGGCCTACATACCAAGGCCGCCCGGGCCCCTCCGATGTTCACTGGGGCACCCATAAAGGTTAGGGGTAGATCGGCATAACCAGCCTTAGAGTTAAGGTGGGTACCGG
>Ga0315899_10009328_pt1 | contig 10527 bp, 7 predicted proteins | sample LakEriMetagenome_2_FD_203518 | JGI IMG/M metagenome (GOLD analysis project Ga0315899, IMG submission 203518) | Freshwater fungal communities from buoy surface, Lake Erie, Ohio, United States - Buoy 4 MA112 | ecosystem: Environmental > Aquatic > Freshwater > Lake | place: USA: Lake Erie, Ohio...
GCCTTATTTTGCACATCGCTCAATGGTAGTTGTATCGTACCGACCGCAGCCTGAGCTTCCTTGGGATCAACAACTTTGACTTCGGACGCTTCGAGACGATAGTCCCATTCCAGATCGTTTTCTGGATGATCGGATAATGCGAGTGAAACTTCGCGGGTGGTACCGTCGGTTTTCTTCAATACGACGGGGACCGAGTCACGGTAGTTGAGGTTACCAAGGCGGACATCGAGCGGTCGCTCTTGGTTAAAAACTTGCTTGTCGATCGACTCGATAATCTCACCGACTTGCAACCCAGCTTTCATCGCTGGGCTTTCGGGAATGATTCCTCGAATAACAGGGGTCTTGGGGTCGGCGGTCGGATCGATCAATACCCCGAGGAATGGTTCGCGATAGATTGGAAGTTCTCGAACGAGTTCGCACTGGATTTGTCTGCGTTCTGCAGAGCGTTCGATTTCTAAGACGATTGTGCTACCGGCGTCAACTGGACCAAGAATATGTTTTAGATCGGAATGATTGCGGATCGCAGTTAGTTGCTCGGGAGCGGAGCCGCCGGCTAGAATTTTGTCGCCTGTTTCGATTCCGGCTTTTGCTGCTGGAGAACCTGGTGTGATCCCTTGTAAGACCACAGCTTCGCTGTACTCGTCATTTCCTTTCCAGCGAAAACCGATTCGTCCAGAGTAGATGTCTTCACCAGCTTGGAGTCTTGGTAAACGGTCGAGGATGTCTTGAAAAGGAATCGCGAAACCAATTCCCGAGTCGTACCATTGCTCCACTTCTCCTTCGCTGACAATGCCGGGATTGATGGGAGTAAGGATACCCATGGCACGGCCATTGAGATCGATCAAGGGACCACCGTAGTTCTGCGGTGAGACTTTGGCATCGGTCTGAATCGCTTTGTTCCATACGCGGCCCATTGCGCTGAGGATTCCCACAGAGCAACTCGCTTGTTCAGGTCCAAACGTTTTACCGAGGGCTAAAGCCCATTGCCCGATTTGCCAACCCTTGCGATCGCTTGCAAGCAGCGGTGTTAAAGGGGTATCGACTTCGATTTTCAGAAGTGCGAGTTCGCGACTGTAGTCTCTTGCGACGAGTTTGGCGGGTTTTCTTTCGCCGTTGGCAAGGATCACGTTGATCGATGCGGGTTGATTGCGGAAGGGAAAGGAACTTGTGATGATCCATCCATCGCTCGATACGATCGAGCCAGTAGATGGTCCAGCGGCGGCAAACTGCCGATTGACCAATTCCGCTCCTCCAAACGTCTCGACTTGGACCACGGAGTCCTGCGCGGCACGCGATGCGTTCTCAAAGGCCGCTTGTTCGAGTTCCTCAAGCGGAGGAGCACCCAAGACGGAAAGGCAGAATGCATACAAGCATGAGACCACCGAAAGCTGGATTCTAAAACGCATCGGGGGGATCATTAGTTGAAGGAGGCTTGATAGATATTGCAAGCTTGATGTTGGGTAGTAACGAAGCATGGCTTTGGGTGGATTAGGGGCGAATTTGAATTCGTACAAGCTCGTTATTTCGTTGCACAAGCATTGGGAAGGAATCGTTGCGGTCGATGGTTAAGAGAATCTTTTCGAGACTTTTTTGGGAGTCGACGCGTTGCTCGCTGACGAGTAAGACCAAGTCGTTGGGCATTAGGCCAGCCCGGCTTGCGGGAGTATCCGATTGAACCCGATCGATGAATGCTGGGGTTTTCGGCAACACGTTTGGCACCATGGAGATACCGATCGTCTTGTAGTCATGGTGGTTCTCGACGGTTTTCGTGTTGGCCGAAGCGCTCCGTGTTTGTCCTGTGAGAATCCGTTCCATCGATCCTTTGACTACATCGATTGGAAGTGCGTAGTTGATCCAGATTCCGTTTTGTTCGTCTCGAAGCTCTTTGCCGATCAGACCGATGAGATTTCCGCGCAAATCGATCAAGGCTCCGCCTGAAGCTCCGGGATTATTGGTCATCGCGTCGGTCATAATAATCGGGCCTTGGTAAACAGTTTGCTTGCCGGCAAGCGATGCGCGGAGCATTGAGATGGCCATGACCACCCCCTTCTGCGACGAGCAAGCTTCGTTGCCCGCAGCGATTCCAAATAGGTTGGTGATCGCAAAGACTCGTTGGCCCGGTGTTGCCTTGTTGTTGGCCTTTAGGTCGAACGCGGGGAGGCCTGGATTGGGAACCTTGAGAAGTGCCAGTTCGCACTCAGGGTCAACCCCAAGGACTTCTGCATCGAGTCGACGACCGTCGAAAGTTACGACGCGGACTTTGTCCACATCGAGAACTGTTGTCCAGCTTGTGAGAATCAAAGAGCCATCGCCGATCAATACGCCACTTTGGTAGCTTTCAAGTCCTCGGATACCACCGGCCCCGTAGAGCTTTACGACGGAGCGTTCGGCGCGAAGTAAGAGGTCTTCGAGTCCGTAAGTAGCCTCCGAATCTTGGACGATCGGAGCGTTAAAGGGGACTGGATTCCAAGCTGTTTCGGTGGGTTGATCCCCGGTAGCGCGAGTTTGTTGCAAGAGCAGCATTCCAGCGAGCACTGCAAGCATCCGTAGCATTTTTCGTGTGTGCATATTGGGGGCTATGAATGCGATGGGCGCAATGTTCAGCATAGTTGGTTTTGCAATCGGGAGGTGGGTCATGGTCGGTCCTCCGGAGTTGGAGATGGAGGGGGCGGACCACTGGATTGCCCATCGGTAGGATTGGCAGGTTGAGTATCGCCAGGGGGGCTCGATTGGTTATTTGTGGAGGAGGTTGTAGCAGCGGTGGTGACTTGGAGAGGCTGAAGTTCGATCACCAGTTTGGTTTCCGTACCGAAGGCAAGTCGGAGGCGAAGGTTGTTTTCTGGGGTGTTTGAAGTTGAAGGGATAGGATCGAAGTAGATTTCGGCTGGATCGGACTGTTTGTCGGTGAAGAGTTCGATCAAGACGATCGCTCCGGTTTTGGTAGAAGTGTAGACATCCGCAGTCGCATCTCCAATCACGATACGGGTCGTATCGAAGAGTTCCATGGGGTTGGAAGCGATGGGGCTTCTACCAAGGTAAGTCGCCTCACCCATTTTCCTCGGGCCGATGGTGAGCCATTGTTGCCAGACGTCGAGAGCGAGTGCTAGAGAGCCAGCATTTTGTTTTTGGATCCAAGGAGCCCAGCCATTTTTTGCACCGACTGATTCGGACTTATCCCCGAAGGTCCATACGACTTTTTCTGCGTGGATCGAGATGCTTACGGGTGTGCTTTCCGCGAGCACGGATCCGATGGAGGTAAGCATTGTGATCGGGGTGTTTTCAGGGGTGGAAGTGTTTTGTGGATCTGGGTTGTCTGGAGTTTTGGGGAGTGGAGCGGAAGGCTCGGGGCTTAGGGGGATCGTTGGGATTTTAGGAGCAGGATTGTCTTTTTGGAGTGCTAGGATGCGATCGAGTTCGAGGGTATTGAAGTAATAATTGCTGAAGCCTCGACGGGTTTGAACCATGGCTGCGAGTGGATCGTTGTTTTTGGTTTGAGCGGGGGGCTCTTGGTTCTCAGCGCGTTGTTGTTGCGATTCTCCTTGGACGATTTTTTCCAATTCGATAGGTAGGTGCAAGCTTTGTAGGCGGATGAGAGTTTCTTGGACACCATTTTCGTTTCTGAATTTCAGTGGGATGCGCCACTGGTCAGGGAAGATCCCCAGGATGTTTTTCAGTTGGTTTGTAGTTGCGATATCGCGGTCGGCGAGCTTGAGGATTTCATCGCCGTAGCGCAAGCCGCGGCGGTAAGCATCGCTTGAGTCCAAGATGTTCGAGACGATCACTTTACCCTGCTTGTCCGTCGCGACAGTAAAGCCGAGGGTTGCGTGGTCGACTACGCGTCCAGACCGCAGGTTCCAGAAGAAGTTCATCGCTTGTTTGATGGAGATAGCGTATCCGACACCAACGTTGACGCGACCACGTTTTTCGAACGAGCAACGGCCGTTGATGCCGATCAGTTCGCCTTTTGCGTTGAAGAGAGGTCCTCCGGAATTCCCTGGGTTGATAGCGGCATCGGTCTGGATGCAGTCGCTGTATTCGAGGATGGTGCCGGCGGGGTATTGGTATCGATGGACACCGCTGATCAAGCCGTAGGTTACAGTTGGTTGCAGGTTTGTCGCGAGCACGAATGGGTTGCCGGCGGCGAAGCACCACTGCCCGACACGTACCGCGTCGCTATCTCCGATGGTAGCGACAGGGAAGTCATCGCGTCCGACCATTTTCAAAACAGCCAAATCGCCCGTCGGATCGATTCCTGCGACGACAGCTTCATACATCTTCCCGTCGTTGAGTCCGCATCGCATGCGCGTGCCGAACGGGCTAGAGACATGGAAGTTTGTAAGTACGTATCCGTCAGGGGTGATGCAGACGCCCGAACCGCCCCCTTGGCTATCGACGCCGAAGACGCCGACGGTACAAGCCGATGCCCTTTTCATCGCTTCGATTCGTTTTTCTTGAGCTGCAAGGACTTCGGGGCTTGGGCTTGGGCCGACGGCCGGTTCTTGGGCATGCGAATGAGAAGTTAGATTCGTGGCGAGCAAGGTCACGGCGAGCAATGCCACGGATGGGAGGTGTACAGAGAGTAAGGCGAGGCGATGAGGCAGAGGATGAGGTAGAGGAGGTAGAGGATGAGGTAGAGGATGTAGAGGATGAGGAAGGTAGGGGGGAGGAAGGAGGGTGGGAGATGCAACGGGATGTGTTGATAGCATTTGCAAGTTCAGGTATCGGGTGGAGTTGGGATCCGATGAGGTGCTAGGAGAGGTACTATCAGTGTAGCAAAAGAAGGGCTTGGGACGATTCTTCGGATCGGACAAAGAGGACAATCCGTACTGGTTCGTCGAGAATGTCGGTTTGTCGAGGGTGGCGGCACGTTGGGGATGGCGGCACGTTGGGGCGGGCAGATCGTGAGGGTATCGGGAACAAAGAGACGGTCTGGAGTTCGAAGCGATGGGCGATTTGCGAGAGGAAGCGATGGAGTATGGCTAGCAAAAGCCCGCTTAAAGTCGAACCCCTCTAAGTGGTGGATTCCGGGGTGGATTGGGGACAGTCCCTGAACCAGACGCGCGGCGAACCCCTCCAAATGGTGGATTCCGGGGTGGATTGGGGACAGTCCCTGAACCGGTCTTGCACCCTGCCCCTCTGGAAGGTGGGTTTTTGTCGCTGGGGTTGCGCGAATTCCCCCGTTTTTGATGTTGCGAGCTTTCGCCCCGCCGATATACTTCGCAGTCCGAGATCGGTTCAATTCCATGCGATGCCGAAAGGATCTCGCCCGGACTTACCTTGCCAGGTTGCCCGGTATATGCATTTCGCAAATAACCCAAGCAATCGAGCTCTAGAGAAGCTAAAAGAGTGATACAATGAAAGTCGTTTCATCGATTGGTGCCCTGAAATACCGACATCCTGACTGCCAAGTCGTGCGTCGTCGCGGCCGAATCTATGTGATTTGCAAGAGCAACCCACGCTACAAAGTTCGCCAAGGAAACGCGAAGTGCAAGCGCCGTAAGCGCTAATGCTGCTTTCCGATCCCTGGTTGTTTACTCAACTTTCGTCGTGATGTCCGTTCCTTCAGCGCCGACTCCGCGCGCTGTCTTGCTCTGCGGTCGCTAAGCCGCTCGTGTCGCCCCCTCGGCTTTCGGTCCGCTACTCGAGATGCGAGAAGCTCGGGGCTCGGGAAACTCGGTTTTTCGGGGGATGCAAAAGGATTCAAGGAATAAAAGAGCTTCTGTAATTACGGACTCTCGGAATTATTGCGATGCAAAAATTACGCATTGGTGTGGTTGGACTTGGACAAGATTGGCAAAGCCGTTACTTGCCCGCCCTACGTGCTCTCAGAGATCGCTTCCACGTCACGGGTGTCTACAGCAGTGTCTCGGTATTAGCGGAGTCCGCCGCCCACGATCTGGATTGCCCTTACTTTGATAGCTTTCGAGCCCTGATTTCCTCTGGCTCATTAGATGCGATCCTTTTGCTCGAAGAGGATTGGTACCAACTTCAGCCCATCGAAGCCGCTTGCGAGGCAAAGGTAGGTGTGTTTTGCGGTTCCGAAGTCGATATCCAAGGCCTTAGCGGTGGAATTCAGAGTGCCATTGAACAAGCTGGCATTCCGTTCATGAGCGAGTTTTCGCGTCGATACGCACCTGCGACACTTCGCCTAAAGGAACTTATCGCCACCCGATTGGGGCGTCCGCGTCTGCTTTTCTGCCATCGACGACTTCCAAGCGAATTGCCGGCGCCTCGCTCCCCGGGCACCTTGGAAAAACGTTCTAACCGTGAACTTCTAGAATTGATCGACTGGTGTAAGTACATTGTCGGGGAGTCTCCCGATTGGATTCAGGCTATTCGTCATTTGAGTCGCCCGAGTCCTACCAATGCCGACTATCAAATTCTTAGCCTCGGTTTTGGTGACCCAGAGACCGACAGCGAAGCGATTCTTGCACAAATAAGTTGCGGGGCTTACATTCCTTCGGTTTGGAGCGAAGCGATCGCGTTTCGTCCGCCGGCTGCTGTTCAAGTCTGCTGCGAAAAAGGACTCGCCTTTCTCGACCTGCCAAGCACGTTGGTCTGGTTCGATGACGCCGGGCGTCATCAAGAATCGCTCGACACGGAACTACCTATCGGTCAGCAAATGCTGATTCAGTTTCATCGCGCTTTCTCCTCGCGATCATCGCTGGCCAGCGATCTTCGAGAAACGAACGAGGCGATCCGAATCCTAAGCATCGCTCGCCAAAGCTGCACTGAGCATGCAAGGATTACTTTGTGAGTCCAGGAAGTTCCGCTGGCAGATTCGAAAAAGAGCCTTCTCTCCAACGATGTAGATTGATTGTCGACGGCTACAATCTGCTTTTCGAACTCGGGTGGATTCCAAATGCTCTTCCTCGACCCGATGATTCTCCTGTAACCCTTCAAGCATGCCGCAACCGACTTGCCTCCGAAATCGCTTCTAGGTTACCCGAGTCAATGGTTGGCAAATCTCTGATCGTCTACGACTCGAGCGAATCCCCCAAAGGCTTACCTTTCCGACAGTTGCTTAGAGGGATTCACATCGCTTTCTCGGTGCAATACAACAGCGCCGACGAAGCTATCCAAGAGATCTTGCAGTACCATCCAACCCCAAAACGCTTGGTGGTTATCTCCAGCGATCATGCGGTACAACGCAAAGCAAAAGCTCGCGGTGCTCAATGCTTCGATAGCGAGCACTGGGAAAAGGCTTTGGAGTGCTTACAAGTTCAAGCTGCCAAGTCTGATGGAACGCTCGGCGATAAGGCTGAGGATCCAGACGATGCGCTCAAGTCTCAATCCCTTGCCGAAGGGGAGCAAGCAGAATGGCTTCGCAAATTTGGGTTTTGATTCCCCTAACCCAAATCCTCGCCCCAATTCCCCCGAATCAAATCATCTACCCAAATGGTCAAAGCGACTTCATTGGTTTCGGCTCTGTCGGGTTCGCCTTAGCTATCAAACGCATGGTTCGCTCCAAAGCCGCCGCACAATAAACAAGCGGGTAATGCTTCTCGAAATACCAAAGCTTCGCAAAGTAAAAACCGATCGGACTCGGTTCGAAAGCCAAACCATTGTTCGTCTTGTTCTGCAACCACTGCACTCCTCGTTCAATAGCCACCGCAATTCGGCTTCGTAATTGCTCGTTGAGCAATCCAACTGCCTGAGCACGGTGTTCGGCAAACGAGGCAAGTGCTTCGATCGCAAGCGCCGTCTCTTCGATGGAGCTTTCGGTGCGGACCGCACCTCCCCAACCACCATCCAACGATTGAGCTTCAAGAAGCCACTTTACAGCTGATTCCGTACGCTGGTCGATCGCAAGCTGAGGATCGAGCTTGAGCCAATCTCGGCTATCCGCAGTGATCCATGCGAGCAATACGCGACTTGTTCCATACGTCAAATTGAGTTCTTCATACGCATACTGATTGCCGAACCACAGGGGGATCCAAGCGCCATCGACACGCTGGCATTTCGCAAGGAACGTCATCGCTCTTCGTATACCTCGCCGCATGGAGGCTTGCAGCGGGGCGTCACAGAGATCGAACCAAGCGAGCCACGCACGGATGCTGTGAGCTGTGATGTCGGGGTTGCTTCGATCAAATGGTAAGGTTCCCCAGCCCTTGCAAAATGTCGGGATTCCACCGTCACGATTCTGCAAACCTAGAAGCCACTTCGATGCGGCTTGAGCAGCCTCGCTCAGGGTGGATTTGTTCGGCGTTGAGTTGCTCTGTATCGAGTTGCTCGATGTCGAGTTGCTCGGTGTTGATTCACTTACGGGGGACTCGGAAGTTTTAGCGAGAACGACTTCCTTCATTCGATCGTAATAGGCACGCAGTGCGAGCATTGCTCCGGGAGTATCATCTGCATCGGGAACCCCACCGCTGAGCGGAGTCCAAGACCATCCTCCGGGCTTTGCCATGGTGTATGGGTGGACGGTTCTGTACTGCTGTTCAAGAAGCCATCGTAGGCTTTTGTTCGCATCCTCGCCTCGAAAGTTATCGTGGTCGCAAGCCTTATCGCAATGGCTCGGCGTTGCCTCATCGCAATAGCTCGGCGTTGCCTTATCGCAATGGCTCGGCGTTGCCTTATCGCAATGGCTCAGTGCATTAATCGAAAGGGTGCTGACCCAAGTTGCCAGGTGGGTGTCGATTGCCCAGGACCCGTCGGAGCGGAAGGAGTTGATAAGGAATTCGATTCCTTGTTTGGTCACTGGATGCCCCCCCTGCCCTGCTCCGATGAGACTGATCGCAACAAAACTCGTCAGCGGAATGGCTTCCAAAAAACCTCCGCTTGAAGGTTGGATCGATTCGAGGACACGAAGAGTTCGTTTTGTCGCCAAGGATCGAATCAGGCGAGCAATGGGGTTGCGAGAAGGGCGTTGGTGGTGGCGCACAAGCCCGATGGCGATCAATGCCGGAAGGGCGTAGCTAACGACAGGAAGTTGCAACGCGGCAAACCAGGAGCGAGGAAATGCGGCGAGTTCGAAAGGTAATTGCGGAACCCATTTCCACGGGTCGTCTTGTTTCGACGGGGTGTCTTGTTCCTGATCACCGAGCCGACCGGTAGCTGCCAAGGCCATCAGGATTGGAACAGAGAATGTTTGATCTTTACCGTATCTTGCGCGAATGGCCGGTGCGAGTACGTCCGGAGTAAGCCCGCCTGCTAGACGCTCGATAGCTTGCTCGACTCGTTGCACTGCAATTTCAATACGCTCGGTGAGCTTATCTTTCCCTTGGAGTTCGGTTCGATCGTCTCCAGCGTTGTTCTTCGAAGTGTTGAGCGCACCCCACACGAGCAGCGTGGTGCTTATATTGGTGAAGCTTTTTGTTGTATCCCCCCATCCACCATCGTCGTTTTGGTGGTCGAGTAACCACACTCGGCCCCGGGTGATCATGTCTGTGAGGGTGCTGCGCTGTGGATCCGATAGGTCGTTACTTACTTGCAAGTAGGCTTCTAGCGCGCAGAGTGCGGTTGCTGTTGAAAGGGCGCTGCTTGATAGTTCGCCATCCCAGAACCCTTGTTGATTTCGTTCGGCAAGCAGAGTGCTGCGAGTATTGTTTCGAAGCGGAGTTAAGAGTTGCTCGAACGCATCGGAGAACATGGGATTAGACGCTCAGGTGGCCGAGGGAGAGTAAGCCATAGTAGGTGTATTCGATATCTAGTGTGTCGTCTTCCCAGGTACCGAAGAATCCACCGCGGGCGGTCCACAGGGTATCGAGGTAGTCGAGTGACTTCTCTGCGATGGGTTGCAGGTCGAAGTGGATGGAGCTTAAAGCGTGAAGGGCCGTGGCGGTCGATAGCAGGTCGGGCATATCGATACCGGGTCCGACACAAAAGCCTCCATCTCGATGCATTTGCGAAAGAAGCCAGTCGCGGGTCGCTAATCCTTCTTCTGTGCCGAGATGTCTGAAAAGCGATGCGGCCGCTGCGGTGGTTGGGGTCAGTCCGAAAGGAAGTTCTGGGCTGTTGGAGTAGCCACCATCGGTTGCAAGTCGAGAGCGGATGCAATTGAGCATCGGTTCCGGGGGGCCTAGGTCATGGTTCATGTCTTGTGCAATTCCCAAAGCGACGTAACAGCCGTAGAGCGAACCATGGGTTTCTTCAAGTTCAGTAAAGAATCCGCCGTCGCTTGAGCGAAAGGCTTGCATGCGTCGGATTACGCGTGTCTCAAGGTGTTCAGGCCAGAGATCTTTAGGTACAAAAGCCCAGCAGCGAGCTAAGCAGGACAGATCGATGAGGCTTAATTCCTCGATTCGGTGATCTTGCGAGCGCAGGTACTCTGCCAACTGTGCGTGAGGCAAAGGTATCCTCAGCGCGAGATAGCCTGCGATACCGAAAGTCGAGTAGTAAAGATCCTGATTACCGTCCCGATCGCAGAAACCTCCTTCCGGATGCCATTGGCTTTGGAAGAAGGACGCGACGAGGTCGGTCGAGTCGCCGAGCATCTTAGGTGCTAATCTTGCTACCTGCAGCATTTCGAGTCTCAAACTCACTGCACCAATCCTTCACTTCAACGGTGAAAATCTTGCTGATAAC
>Ga0315899_10009331_pt1 | contig 10527 bp, 17 predicted proteins | sample LakEriMetagenome_2_FD_203518 | JGI IMG/M metagenome (GOLD analysis project Ga0315899, IMG submission 203518) | Freshwater fungal communities from buoy surface, Lake Erie, Ohio, United States - Buoy 4 MA112 | ecosystem: Environmental > Aquatic > Freshwater > Lake | place: USA: Lake Erie, Ohio...
ATCAACATGGATAGGGATCTACTGAAAGCGTTTTATGCAGTAATCTCGAAACAGGCGGAAGATAGGAAAAATGCCGGTCGTAGTAGAAGGCGTACCTGAGTTAAAGAAAGCACTCAGAAAGTTCGCGCCTGACCTATTGAAGGAAATGAACGCTGAAATCAAGGTGGCGTTAAAAGAAGTCGTTAAGGATGCACAAGCAAAAGTTCCCGGACAGGCTCCCGGCGGTTTGTATAATTGGAACGACAATGGCATGGAAGCCCAATCACGCACAAGCCGTGAGCGCGGGTTTCCGAAATACAATGGTCGCGTAATCCGTAAAGGTTTGACCTATTCAATCGGCAGACAAAAAAGAAACCGTCAAGGTTTCGCCAGCTTATATTCATTGTTAAACAAATCAGCCGTTGGAGCAATTGTTGAAACATCTGGTCGCCTAAATGCGTACGGCAGACCACAGGCAGGCAACAGAAACAGCAAGAATAGCAAGCAGTTTGGTTCTAGCAATAATCCTGATGCTGGACGTAGATTCGTTGGTGCTATGAATGGCGTTGGTCCATTGAAGCAATATGACAAATTCAATCGTGGCAGAGGACGTTTGCTATATGCGGCTTATGCTGAAAACAATGGTAAGGCGTTGGATGCAACGTTCAAAGCCATTGACAAAGCGGCTAGGTTATTTAAGCAACGTTCGACAATGAGAAGGGCGGCATAATGTCAAATATTCGCATTGATATTGCTTCCGAGTTTAAGGATAAAGGGTTTAAGGCAGCTGAGAAGCGCACAACAAGCCTGAATCGTAAGTTTGATAATTTAACACGATCCGCTCGCCGCACGTTCATCGCTATTGCTGGTTTTCAGGCTTTACGCCGTTCGGTCGAAGCATTTGCCGCTGAGGATAAGGCAGCCAATAAATTAGCCGCAAGCCTACGCAATTTAGGCTTAGCGTATAACACTAGGGCAATTGAAGAATATTTAGAATCAAGCGAAAAAGCCACAGCAATAAACAAGGATCAATTGTCGCCAGCAATCGCACAATTGATCAGCACAACGCTCGATGCACAAAAGTCCATGTCATTGCTCAACTTGGCAATGGACATTTCGACCAGCACCGGACGTGATCTCTCATCTGTAACAACTGCACTTAGTAGAGCGTACAACGGCAACTTCACATCATTAGGCAAATTGCAGACTGCCTACACCGCTGCCGAACTAGAAGCAATGGGCTTTAACAAGAGTATTGAGGCATTAAGCACACAGTTCTCTGGCGCAGCGCAAAAAAACGCGACAACATATTCTGGCAAAATTGAATTGCTTAAGATTGCTTTTGGCGATGTAGCAGAGGAAATTGGCAAGGGTATTCTGTCTTTCCTTACTAGCTTGGGACAGGGTGATTACAACAAAGGTTTACAGAAACTCGTTGATTTCGGCTCAGCCATTGGCGATGTCTTTAGGCGTGCAGGAGTAAGCATTGAATACACAAAAGCGTTGTTATCTACCGGTTTCCGTATCGATGAAGAAGAAATGCGCAAGCTCGATGAAATTCGTGCGCGTTTTAATAACCCACAGGCAGCCGCTAACCGTGTTGCCAATAGTTCAGCTGCTAATCGTCAATTCTTAGCCGATTATCGCAAACAACAAACATTACAAAAGAAAATAGAAGCAGATCGTAAAAAGGCAGCCGCCCTAGCAGCTAAAGCAGAAAAGGAAAAAGCCAAGCGTGAGCGTGAAGCTCAAATGCTCAAGCGAGCTGGAACCATCTTCGATTTAGAAAATATCCAAATCGTTGCAGCCCTACAAGGGCAAATCGATGGTGAACAGCGTTTGCGCCTAGTTGCCTTGCTTGCGTTAAACAACGGTATAGCAGAGGCAGCGGAGAAGGCGGCATCTGCGGTCGTTGCGCTTAACGCGCCAGCCTTGGCAAACCTTGGAGTAATTGTCAGGACAGGCGATACCATTGAAACGGTTATCGGTAAGTTAATCAACGCACAAGCAAGGGTGGCTTTAGTAGATCTAGGCATTAGTAACATTCCTAAAGCCAAGAATCCTTTTGAAGCATGGGATAAAGTATTTAAAGACATCATTTTCAACCTAGATACCATTGCTGAAAAGTTAAAGAAAATGCCAAGCGTAAGTGCTAATGCTCAAACAGGTATTACAACTGCTCCAAGCACGACAGCGCCAGCACCATCGTTTACTGATCGTAATGCTCCAATTCCCCTTTTCCCGGCTCAGCCAAGCATCGGAGAAGGTCCCGGTAAACCATATCTGCAAAACCTATCCCCTGATTTGCAAGACATCTTCGCTGGTCTTGGCATCAACTCCAAGACCTTGTTTGATTTGCAAATCGGTGCGGAGAACGATAACCCGATGGTGATTGTGAACGTTCAAGGATCTGTTACAACTCAGGGCGACCTAGTGGAAGCCATTACCGATAGCCTTTATAAATATCAAAAGAGCGGCAAGAGCATCCTTGTAGGCTCGGTAGAGTTGTAATGCCAGCACCAACAATCCGCGTATTCGTGGACTTTGATAGCGATACCGCGTTTGAAACCGACCCGCTGATCCTTGGATCTGCAACTGAAGGCATCCTTGGTACTAACCGCCTAGGATCTGGAACCTTGCCGGTTGAGATTACAGACTTGGTAACTCGCGTAGGCATCCGGCGCGGTCGTAATCGCATTACGTCAAAGTTTGAGTTCGGCAGCGCAGATGTGGTCTTATATGATCAAAACGGCGATTGGAACCCAACTAATAGCGCAGGCGCTTACTACCCCAATCTTGTGCCATTACGCCAAATCATTATTTATGCAACGTATCTGGGCGTGGATTACTACATCTTTTCAGGATATATCACAAACTACGACACAGGCTTCAGACAGGGTAACGAGGATGTAAGCACGGTAACCCTTCGCTGCGTGGATGCCTTCAAACTGCTTGCAGGCTCGGCAATAACAACCGTGGCAGGTGCAGGCGCAGGGCAGCTCTCAGGCGCTCGCGTAGATGCCCTTTTAAACGCCGTAGAATGGCCTATAAGCCTTCGAAACATCGATATTGGGGAAAGTACCCTACAAGCCGATCCCGGCACGTCTAGGAACGTTTTAGAGGCATTACAGACGGTCGAGAACAGCGAGTTTGGTGGCATATTCATTGACGGTGAGTCCAAGATCAATTTTGTCGATCGTAACTCACTCATCACTAGACCAGCCACTTCGGTTTATACGTTCAGCGATACAGGCTCAAACATCTCATACACCAATGCAGTCGTGGCTTTTGACGATACCACCATCGCAAATGATGTGACTGTGAACCGCTTGGGCGGAACGGCACAGAACGTATTTGATCAACCTTCCATAGATAAATACTTTTTGCACTCAGGCATCCGGGAAGGGATCCTCGTTCAGACTGATAGCGAGTCCCTAAATCAAGCTCGCGGCATCCTAGCCACACGCAAGGATCCTGAAGTTCGAATCGATAGCATCCAACTTAACCTGTATGACGATAGCAACCCAAATAAGCCCTTGGCTGGCGTGGACATCGACCTATTGGACGGCATCACGGTTATCAAGACCATGCCGGGATCTACCAGCGTTACACAGCCTAGCCTTGTAAACGCCATTCATCACGACATTACGAAATCAAGCTGGAACACAACCCTATTCACATCCGAGCCTTTATTAGCCGGTTTCGTGTTAGATAGCACGATTAGCGGTATACTAGGCGAGGACGTGTTGAGCTACTAAGGAGACACATGGCAGGCGCAGGATATAAGTTATTTCAGACGGGCGATGTCTTAACCGCAGCTCAGGTAAACACATACCTAAACGAGCAGACCGTTATGGTCTTTGCAAGTTCGGCTGCACGCACCAGCGCGCTATCTAGCGTATTAGCCGAAGGAATGGTGTCCTATCTACAGGACACAGATGCAGTTGAAGTTTACAATGGCACAGCATGGGTTTCTATCGGTTCATCTGGCGACATTACAGGCGTTACAACAGGCAGCGACTCAGGTTTGACAGGTGGCGTTACTTCAGGTACGGCTGACCTTAAACTTCAATTACAGTTCAACGCACAAACAGGCACAACTTACACACTTGTAGTTGGCGACCTAAACAAGTTAGTCACCTGCTCCAATGCTTCAGGCATTACAGTCACAGTTCCACCTTCAGTATTTTCCGCTGGTAATCAAATCCATCTGCAACAAATCGGAGCGGGACAAGTTACCTTTGCACAAGGCGCTGGTGTGACAATTACTTCAACAGGTGCTACCGCATCTGCACCTAAATTGAGAAAACAATATTCAGCTTGCACGATTATTTGCACCGCAAGCAATACCTTTACTATTTTAGGTGACCTTGCCTAATGCCAATTCTGGGTATTCTTGCGAGTTCCACAGCAGTAGCCGCAGGTTCTTTTGAGTCTATCGCTACTGTGACTGTTGGTGCTGGTGGTACTAACACAGTAGAATTTACAAACATACCAAGCACTTATAGTCATCTACAGATAAGAGGACACGTTAGACAGAATGTTGCAGGAAACACTATTGGAGATGGTTACATTCGTTTCAATGGCGACACTGGTTCTAATTATGCAATGCACGTTTTAGAAGGATTTGTAAGCACTGGCGGCACTGCAACTGTTGGTTCTGGTGCTGCTACGGCTGGAGCGCCTACATCTCGTTCTGCATTTAGGTTAGTTGGTTCTGGTTCGGCTACTAGCATATTTAGTCCTGTAATTATTGACATTTTGGATTATGCAAATACTAATAAATACAAAGTACAACGCTCTCTAAGTGGTGCAAACAATAATGCAGTAGAAAGTTGTATTAATTTTCAATCAGAACTATGGCTTTCAACATCCGCTATTACTTCTATTCTTATTGGAAATATCCAAGGTGGATTTGGCTCTACAGTTGGATGGGCTGAATATACTCATTTCGCCCTATACGGAATTAAGAGCGCATAATGCCAACAACATACGAACCGATTGCGACTACAACGCTAGGTAGCGCACAAAGTAGTGTGACGTTCTCTAGCATTAGTGGTAGTTATACGGATTTGATTTTGGTTATGAACGCAAAGGGAACAGGATTTACAGGTTCGGGAACTTATCCGTATGTCCGCTATAACTCAGACTCAGGCACAAATTACTCCCGCACTTACTTATCAGGCAATGGTTCAGCTGCTTCATCTGGTCGAGGAACTTCAGAAAATCTGCAATATCTTGTGGGTGGGACTTATATAGATGGAACTTTTGCGTATAACTCCATCACTCATTTTATGAATTATTCCAACACAACGACCTATAAAACAATCTTGTCAAGAGCCAATAATTCAGGCGTCCAAGTAGATGCATTGGTTGGATTGTGGCGTTCTACCTCTGCCATTACTTCAATTATTGTTTATTCATCTAGTGGTAATTTTGATACAGGCTCAACCTTCACTCTCTACGGCATCAAGGCGGCATAATGGCTAATACTTATGAAGCAATTGCGACTGTGACTGTGGGTGCAGGTGGGGCTAGTAATATTGAGTTCACGTCAATTCCTGCAACCTTCACGGATATAAAAATTGTTGTATCTGCAAGAACAGACGTAGCAGACGTGGCAGATGATTTGGCTGTTCAAATAAATAGTGATGGCACGGCTGGTCGCCATAGCTGGCGGATTATATGGGGTAATGGCAGTTCTGCTAATAGTGGAAATAGTACTTCTGACTCAAGAGGTCACGGGGGTTGGGTGAGTGCTGCAAATGGAACAACATCAACATTTAGCAGCAATGAAATTTATATTCCAAATTATGCAGGTTCAACCCAAAAATCGTTTAGCACAGAAGGTGCGCAGGAAAACAACACCTCAAGCGCACTTATTTCTATGGCTGCTAATCTATACAATCAAACAACAGCGGTAACTTCCGTAAAATTATTTAGTAGAAGTTATCCATCAAGCAAATTTGTTCAATACTCAACCGCTACCCTTTACGGAATCAAGAACTCATAAGGAGAAAACAATGCCAACAAAACTCGTAGTAGATTGCTCAACAGGTGCGGTAGAGGAAATCGAACTAACCGCAGAAGAAATCGCTGAAATGGAACTAGCAGCACAACAGGCTGAAGAACAGAAAGCCCGTGAGGAAGAAGAAAAGGCTGCTAAAGAAGCCGCTCGCGCTGAGATTTTGGCAAAGCTCGGATTAACCGCCGAAGAAGCTGCGGTGCTGCTTGGCTAAGTTGTGTAAAGCGGGGCAACAGCTGAGAGAGCAGATTGACGATGCGTTCCCCGATAGAGATCGAACTTCAGACGGCTGGATCGGTGATGCGAAGCATGCTGCTCGTCACTCCGATCACAATCCTACTGTTGAAGGCATTGTACGTGCCATCGACATTGATGCTGATCTTAGATCCCACAAATCCGAAGCGTTCGACCTTGCTGATCAACTTCGATTACTTGCCAGATCTGATAAACGAATTTCTTACATAATCTTTAATGGCAAAATTGCCTCATGGCGTGGCAATTACAAGTGGAGAGTTTACAAAGGCATCAACCCACACAAAACGCACATACATTGTAGTTTTACTGCCAAGGGCGATCATGATGGCAGCATGTTCAGAATCCCCTTACTAACAGGAGAACCTATCAATGGGACAACTAAAAGCAGTAGCCGCAAGTTGGGCAAGATCCTTTCTAGCAGCCGGAATAGCAACATACCTAGCGGTAGGTTGGGATGCACCTGCAATTGTCAATGCGGCTCTGGTCGCGAGTCTGCCGGTCATCCTGCGGTATTTAAACCCTAACGACACCGCTTTCGGAAGGCGATGACACCGGCAGAATGGGCAGCTTTTGTTGCTGCCATACTTTCATGCTGCGCCCTTATTGTCGGGGGACTGCGTTACATTATTCGTCATGAAGTGCCGGGTATTTTGGAAGCATCAAACATCGTGTCGCGCATCGATAAACTTGAGCGCATGGTCTTAGAATTGCTTACTAATGAGCGCAAGAAAACCAACAAAAAGCGAACTAGCCGCTAAGCGCAAGCGCAAGGAAAGCGCAGCGCGTAAGACAGGCGAACCGCTAAAGCCCATCGATATTTGGGCTACACAAATTGTTGAGTGTTATGAAGCTCTAGTCAGGGCTGGTTATGGTGAAGATAAGTCGCGCTGGTACATAGAGGAACAGATGCGCCTTCCCGATTGGATTATCCCTAATCCAGATCAGTCGCCCTACGAGGATGAGGATGAAGACGATTAAGCGCATTGTCGTTATATCGGATTTACAGGTTCCCTACGAAGATAAGAAAGCAGTAAAGAATGTCGCCCAATTCATCAGAAAATACAAGCCTGATGACGTTTTATGCGTGGGCGATGAAATCGACTTCCAAACAATTAGCCGATGGAGTTCCGGTCGGGATGAGTGGTCTGGAACCATTGGTCGAGATCGTGACAGAACTGTCGAAGTTTTATCCGAACTGCAAGTTCAACATCTCAGTAGATCAAACCACAGCGCAAGACTCTACAACTCCCTAAGCAAGCGCCTTCCGGGACTCATTGGTCTGCCTGAACTAACCATCGAGCGGTTTCTACGGCTTGACGAATTAGGCATTACCTACCATCACAAGCCTTATCAGTTTCACGAGAATTGGGTGATGGTTCACGGGGACGAGCAGAGCACTAAGCCACAAGGGGGTTTAACAGCCCTAGAAGCCGCCAAGAGGCATGGTAAGTCGGTGGTATGTGGTCACACCCATAGGCAGGGTATTTCGTCCTTTACAACGGCTTCTGGGGGCGTTTTAACGGGTATCCTGACAGGCTTTGAAGTAGGTCATTTGATGGATGTTACAAAAGCCAGCTACACACGTGGGACTTTCAATTGGCAGCAAGGATTTGGCATTATTTACATTGATCGTAAACGTGTGCAACCGGTCGCCATTCCAATTGAACGAGATGGCAGTTTCATAGTTGAAGGTAAACGTTTCGGCTAACGGCGTGTCGCTGTTTGACAAATAGCAATTAAACCCTTCAAAATAGGATTTGAAATCCTATTTGAAAGGGGATATTCATGGGCACAATACGGTTCGACCGTAAGTCCGGTGCATATACGGACGGTAAACACTATGTGAAGGCATCCTTCATTAGAGAATATGCAAAATCAAAGCTAGGCATAAGCCAACAGCGCGGCAGATTAAGCCGTGAAGTATTGGCTGCGTATTTCCTTGATGTTCATGGGGTGAGCGCAGATGTCGAATAACTTAACTGCCGAACAAATCGCTTACATCATTGCATGGTTATTTGTTGGGCTTCTATTAGTGTGGTACTTAGCAAGCAAAATCTATGAGAAGGGCTATCAAGATGGATGGGCAAAAGGGTACGTCAGAGGCAAAGTCGTTCAAAGCGAAAGATTTATTGACTAATGCAGCCGACATTATTGACGAGCGAGGATTTGAGTACGGACATCCCGCAGTTAATATCAAGCGCATCGCTGAGTTATGGTCTAGCTATTTCCAACGGGAAATTGATCCGTTGGACGTGTGCATCGCAATGGCATTGGTCAAGGTATCGCGGATCATTGAAACTCCAAAAAGGGATAGTTTTATTGATCTCATCGCCTATGCGGCACTTGCCGGTGAAGCGGCGCTTGGAACGGATTGGGCTGATTATGGCAAAGATTACGCCGAGTAAAAGAGGAACTTGGTGCGATTACTGCAAACAAAGATGGGGCGTAAGTGATGTTCGGGGTCAAACGCAAGCGGTTTGGACGATCACGTCATTTGTCCACGGGAAGGTCATTGACAGGCATTACTGTTTTACTTGCGCTAGGGAAGTCCAAACGTGGCACGATGGCACGACATGGACTTTTAAAGAGCAACTTGACTACAAAGAAGGGAAACAAAAACTAGATGTTCAACTTGGAGAACTATGAAGATGTTGATACGCGCATCCATGCTTTTTACTCACAATTTGAGGATGGGGCGATACTTACAGAGCTTATTAGTAATGATGAAGAAAAAGGAATCGTTGTCTTTAAGGCGGTTGCTTATCGTACCCATGTCGATAGCAGTCCTTCCGCTATTGGTTATGCGCGTGGCGCTCGCAAGGATCGTGGCGTTGATCGTGATTTTTGGTTTGAAAACTGTGAAACTTCTGCAATTGGGCGATGCTTGGCAAATCTCGGACTATCTGCTAAAGGAAAGCGAGCAAGCAGTCTGGAAATGGCTAAGGTTAATGACGCTAAAGCAAATCCTGCACCCATACGCGTACGCACCGAAGAACAAAAGGAATTTCTAAGTGCTACCAACAAAGAAGCTGAAATCATCTGGGATACAACAATTGAGCCACCGGCTGACATTGAACCCGCTTTTAAGGATGCAGTTGATCTTGTTCAGCAGACATTTTCTGCCGAGCCTGTGCCGCAATGTAAGCATGGTTCTCGTGTCTTGCGTGAAGGCGTTGGTAAAAATGGTGCTTATCGCGGTTGGGGTTGCAGTCTTCCTATGAAGCGTAAAGCCGAACAATGCAAGATGTTATGGATGGTCATCGATGCTAGTGGCAAATGGCATTTCAGACCTGAAGATGAAGATTTGGTAGCGGGGTGATGAAATGTTGGTATTAGATAAAGCGATTGACGTGTGCGACAATTGTAACGAGCCTATAACTGCGGGGGCAGTAAAGCCGTGCGAATGTCGCACCTGTCATGTGAGGACTAACTAATGAAGCGTTCACGTAAAGTTCGGGGTCGTGAAAGCGAGCGTATATTAGCACAATATCTACGTGATCATGGATGGGAACACGCTCACCAAGTAGGATCAGGCGCGGCAGGCAGCGATATTCAAGGAATCGAAGGTCTTGATATTGAAGTCAAATCTCGTACTAAATTTGATCCCGCTGCGACAATGAAGCAACTACGTGACAGAAAGACCACGGGACTAGGCGTAGCCGTCATGCGCCTAAATGGTCAAGGGGAAGCTGCCATCGATGATTGGGTGGCAGTTCTCCGAGTTGAAGATCTTGTCTACTTACTCAAGGCAAATGGCTACTGAACCTAATTTAATTCACCGATGCACAGGCTGTGGGTTATGGATCTACGGCAATCGTGAGAAATGTGAGTCATGCACAAATGTCGATAAATAGACAACGACACGCCGCTCTGACCTGCGGTTTTGTTAAACCCCTTGACATGGCTGGTATGATCAGACCGCTTGCGCGCCTGAGAGGCAGCGCACTTCGCGGACGATCATTAGGCAGAGCTATTGTCATTTTAGCGTTGCTAATGACGATAAGCCTCGGCATACCATATAAAACAAATGCTAATCAAAAGCCGTTTAACGTTATGAATATCAAGTTATATGCATACAACAAACTAAGTTGGGCACAGTTTGAGTGTTATAACTGGCTTATACATCATGAGAGTAGATGGAACTATAAGGCTAAGAATGGTAGCCATTATGGTTTAGGTCAGATGAGATCTCAATGGTATGGAACACTTAACCCATTAAGACAAGTAGATGTGCATTTAGAATATATAAAGCACAGATACAATGGAAA
>Ga0315899_10009334_pt1 | contig 10526 bp, 5 predicted proteins | sample LakEriMetagenome_2_FD_203518 | JGI IMG/M metagenome (GOLD analysis project Ga0315899, IMG submission 203518) | Freshwater fungal communities from buoy surface, Lake Erie, Ohio, United States - Buoy 4 MA112 | ecosystem: Environmental > Aquatic > Freshwater > Lake | place: USA: Lake Erie, Ohio...
TGTCACAAGGAAGCCTGTGCGAGCGCATTATCATGGGATCCACAACGTATGGTCTTCGTTCGTGCACGGCTAGCAGCGAAGTGATCAAGAAAATTGAGCTTCAAGCTTCGCGATTGCACCAAGCTCTGAAGCCGCAGGGGGCTGGAAGCTTTGCCTTTCATACTTCGAGCGATGGAGAACTTCTCCTCACTGACATCCACACGCAGTTTGGTGTTGAACACTTCACAAAGCTGTTCGTCGACATGTACGGAGGCGACGACAAGGTCTACGCCTCGTGGTCCATTTGTCCAAACGCATCGCTGGATATCTGGACATTGTGGACACGATTGTGTGATCAGAACATCGGTTTCACTCCTGGGACGAGCGCGAAAGGCGTCTTTCCTCTGCTCTTCCTCAAAGGCACGACTGGAACGCTGATTGCCCTTGCAAATAATGACGCTGAGGTGTCTGAATTGCGCATAAAAGCAGACCAGCTTGTGCGACTCGTCGAGACTCCCTTCAAGATGGAATCCGTTGCCTTGTGTGAGTCGCGCAATCAAATTTGGTGCCAAAGCCCGAGAATCGAGTACAGGATGCAAACTCAGCGCTTCAATCTGCCGTCACGGTGCATTGGTCTGTTGCGTCCAGGACGCGATGTGATTGTGCTCCCGGGAGGCCATGAGCCCACCAAGGAGTATTGGGAATTTGCAAAGGACATCCTAGGTTTTGAGGATGATCAAGCCATTTTTACCACCGGGGACTCGTTTTGCCTCGATCATGACATGGACGATGTGGTGTTGAGCAAAATGAGGTCTCTCATCCAGAATTCAGACAAGGAGTGGACCTTCGTGGTAAGCATCTTGTGTCTCTATGTGCACATGCCCGCAACACTAGCGCCCATGTCGCTGGCGGCGACCCACGGGAAGCGTACCTGGAGCCAGAGATGGAGCGGGCCCCGGCGCAGGTGCCGCGGGAGGCCAACCTTTTTGGGGGGCCTAAACCGTATGAGTGTGCATGCATGCACATGAGCACATCTTGTGCGCACAATCTTATGTTGCGAAGCTAATCATCTAGATTTCTTCCCTCGTGTATTGTGCAGCCCTACATGGTCACGGCCCAGTTTGAGCACTGGGCGACAAAGCTCTCAGACCTCAACCTTGCCGTGTTCGGAGAAAAACTTGAATGGGTCAACAAGTTTGGTTCGAAAGGAATCCTGCACAGGCACATCCAAAGTCTCGACAAGCCTTCCATCATCGAAGACATCGACTCCACCATTCGTGTGGCGAGGGGCTACGGGTGTAGCACGGTGGAAGATCTCGTCGAGGCGTGGCATAAGCTCGAGTGCAAGCAGGTAGTGATTAAGCCCGTCTTCGGGGCTGCTGGCGAGGGTATCCTCTTCTTGAATTCAGTGGAGCAGTTGAAGGTATATGACTTTCCGATGGGCGACGTTTGCCTCGAAGAATTCCTTGACCTTGATAAGGCTTCTGATGGCCTTGTCCTGTCGCCCGCCATGCACTACAATGAGGGCGTGCTATTGGGCAAGGACCTTGTGGATCAGATCATGGTTGGCACCTCATACATGGGATGGAGGAAATCGGAGGTCTCAAAGACATTCCAGAAGACGGCTGATAGATACATGCAAACTTTTATCCAGCACATCAAGCCGAAAGGTCCCGGTGGCGTGGACTTTCTATCTGTGAAAGGGCTTCCGATTCTTTCCGACATCAACACCGGGCGATTCAATGGCGCCCACTTTCCGAAGCTGTTCGTCAATCGCAACGCCCCCGGTTCGGACTTTTTTTGCTGGAAGGCCGCGCCTTCCTCCGTTGTTGATGTTTATGGATACTGGAACAAGCTGGTGGCAGCGGGGATAGCATTTATCCCAGGCAAATCAACCGAGGGAGTCTTTCCCTTGCTGTACCTGCGAGGCATGTCAGGCCTATTTATTGCTGTTGCAGCATCAAACGCCAGGGCCGAGGCGCTTTACCGGCAAGGGGACGCGTTGCTGGAGCGCTTCGACAAAAAGGCTCTCACCCAGCCATCGCCCAGCCTCGTGCCTCGTCCTTCCGCCTTCAAGAAGGCTGACATCACCGGCAAGGCAGCTACTCGCGTATGGGTGACAAGCTCCATCGTTGAGTATCGTCACCCGCAGCTCAGAGTTGACCCGCCATGTCGGTCTGTGTGCTTGGTGAGGCCGGGCCAGGATGCCGTCGTGCTCCCTGGAGGTCAAGAAAACGTTGCCGATTTCTGGGAGTTTGCGAAGGAAGTGCTCCACCTAAATGCCGACCAAGCCATTTGGACATCGAACAGAGAAGCCCTGTGTCTTGATGATGCAGTAGATGACGAAGTCGTCAACCAACTGAAGGACTTTATGAAGTCCAAGGAGATGGGCACAAAGATCGTAGTTGTTCCCAGGGCGGTAAGCGCCAACTTTGAACAATGGATGGGGAAGCTTGATGTTGCAAGTGCCAAAGTGTTTGGCGAAGATTCAGAATGGAGCAGCAAATGGGGGAAGAAAAAAGGCCTGTTCCGTCAGGCAGTGACTCCTGACGAGCCCTCGGCGATTGAAAAGCTGATTGGCAATCGCTGCTCCTTGCGCCGAGGCTACATCTGCCACACTCCCGAGGAGCTGGTTGCTGCCTATCATCTCCTGGAGGTTCAGCCGACAGAAAAGGCGTGGATATGTCCTGTTGACTGTCATGAGGGCCGCTTTTCCAAGACCGTGGGGAGCGTCGAAGAAGTAAAGCTCTATCACTTCTGTGACGGCTCGGTGTGCTTGAGCAAGGTGCAAAAACGTGATAAGCACACAGATGGTCTCCCAATCACATTGACGGTCACCTACATGAAAGGTGCGATCTTTGGACAGGGCTTCAATGATACGGTGTACCTGGGAAATAGGAAACAAGGGATTAGGCCCTCGGTGACCACACTCGAGGTCCAGGCGCAAGTTACCAAGCTCACGGATGCACTTCTGCGCGAGATGAAGCCGCAAGGCCCTGGATCGTTCGAATTCAGCATGATCCAGGGCAAGCTGCACCTGGTGGATATGGAAAGTAACAACATGACCATGATGCACTATGCGAAACTTTTCGGTGAAATGTATGCGCCAGGCAAGATCATCTGCGCGTGGAACTCGCACCCTCCCGCCGATGTCGACGTTTGGACCTTCTGGAGCAGAATGCTGGCTCGCGGAATTGCGTTCGAGCCAGCCTCGACGAAGAGTAAGAAGTTTGGTGTTTTCCCGATTCTCTTTCTGAAAGCATCCTGTACCACCGGACACAACGGCCAGGCCACCTTCATCGCAATCGGTGAGACTCACGATGAGGTGCAGGGGCTGAAGGAGCGTGCTGAAGAAGCCCTACGTGAAGCCCCTGCCCCGGAGATGCGAATGGAACCCCAATCTCTCGACCCTGGGAGGCGTCGAATCTACCTATTAGCAGCCTCCCGCAGTGACCCAGGCTACAAGAGAAAGTTCCAAGTGGCTTCCCGAATCATCCCTTGTCTCCGCCCATCAATGGACCTGGTGATATTGCCGTCTGACTCGAAAGCTATCAATGATTACTGGGAGTTGGCTCAAAACTGCTTTGACCTCGACAACGACCAGGCCATCTTCTCAAACTGGAACACGGAGGACGTCATCGACGAGTCTGTACTGACGCAGCTTAAGGCACACATCATTGGGTCCCCAGAAGACAAATTTGCTCTGGTGCCTTACGTCATGAGCCCTGGAATGGAGAGAGTTGCCGCGGCCCTTGCTGAGTTCGGTGTGGTGGTATTGGGAGAGGAAATTGAGTGGAGCGCGAAGTACGGAACCAAACGCATGCTGCATCGCCACGCCAAATCGCCGGACGTGCCTTCGATCTTAGAGTCCGACGTCGGTCCTGGCATTACGGTTCCCAAGGGATATGTGTGCACAAACACTACCGATCTCCAAACTGCTTGGAACTTGCTCAAGTGCGATGAATGCATCATAAAGCCCACAGCGGTTTCAAATGGTGAGTCCATCGTTGAGATCAAAGAATTTGAACAGCTGTCATTGTACGACTTCGCACATGGCGACGCAATTTTGCAGGAGAAGCTCATCTTGGATCGCGCACCGGATGGCATGGTGCTGAACACCACGCTGCACTACATGGGTGGTCAGTTCATAGGACCGCACCACGGAATGATGGACGAGATTCTGGTTGGTCATGTGTGTATGGGCTTTCGTAAGTCGACAACCAGCAAAATCTTCCAAAAGACGGCGCTCCGCATGGGAAGTACTATCATCGCCAAGCTTAAGCCGACAGGTCCAGGTCGCCTTCAGTTTGCGTCCGTCAACGGATTTCCCGTCCTAATCAGCTTCATTGGCGGCCGATTTACGAATGGTCATGTGCCCAAGCTCTTCTACGATATGTACTGTAAGGGACGGTCCGTGTACTATGTAGAAAAAATGCCCGGCGATGACGTGGATGCGACTGGCTTCTGGCGGCGCCTGAAGCACGCGGGTATGCAATTCCAGCCTGGCCGTACTGGGGGGGTGGGCGGTATTTTCCCGCTCCAGTATCTGCGCGGGATGTCGGGGATGTTCGTTGCCGTCGGCAACGACGAAAACGAGTGCAGGGTCCTTGTCGACAACCTCACAAACCTCCTCAAGCCTACTACTCCACTCCTTCCCCAGATCACACAGCAGATGCAGTCACGCTTCGAGCTCACGCTGATCAAGAATGCAGAGGCCATCTTTGCGCCTCAGCACATCAACGCAAGGCACATCCTGGTCGGTGGAACGCAAATTGTCGGACTGCTTGACGATGACGGGGCTAGAGCTGTGGAAATGCTGTCCTCCGACATTTCTACGCGCATCATCGATGCTTCAGGATGCATAATTACCCCAGGTACCCAATGCGCGAGCGCACGCACATGACTGTCAAATGCTGACATGCGAGCGCACAGACAAGCACTTACGCTCGCACGCACCCGCCAAATGTGCACATGGGCCCTTCCTTGTTTTTGCAGGCTTCGTTGATTGTCAAGTGCACATTACCGGCGGCGGTGGCGATCTGGGTCCTGCATCTAGAACTCCGGAGGCAACGGTTGGCGCGCTCATCGAGGGCGGCCTCACCACTGTAGTCGGTGTGCTTGGCACCGATTGCATCAGCCGCAGCCTCGAGAACGTCGTCGTCAAGTGCCGTGGCTTGAATGACGAAGGCATCACGGCATTCATGTGGACAGGTGCGTTCCTGATTTACATCTTCTTTATTCTGGAAACGCCCACCTTTGTTGTACGTGTCGGTGCACGTGATGCGCGCAACTAGATTGACGTGAGGCGTAACAACAGGCGCACATAGGCTGCCATGTCCGACCGTCACAGGCTCTATTCGCCGCGACATAGTCCTCATTGAGCAGTGCATTGGCGCTGGACCGATCGCCATATCTGACCACTACGGCTCGCAGCCCCACCTCGGCGTCATCTCCGATGCAGCTTCTGATTGCAGAGTAGGTGGTGTTCTGGCGGGGAAAGCAGGCGTCATGTTTTGCCACATTGGAAATGGTCCCGACCTTCTTGGCCCGCTGTGGAAAGTGGTCAAAGAGACTCAAATTCCCATCCAGACCTTCCTGCCCACTCACATGGAGCGTAGTGAAGCGCTTATCAACGACGGGGTAAACTGGGTGAAGGCAGGCGGGTATGTCGACTTCAGCTGCCGCACCCTGAAGGTTTCCCCACCCCCCTCTGTGTGTGTGTTTCTCTCTCTCTCTCTCTCTCTTTCTCTCTCTCTCTGTATCTGTCTCTCTTCTCTCTCTGTCTCTGTCTCTCTCTTTCCTGCTTCAGAATCTGCGCGGCACAACAGGCGAGTTTTTTTCCGCCCTTGTGCAGATCTTCTCCTCAGCATCCTCTGGTGGTCTAACGGTTGTCTGTGTGACTGTGGACGTATACGCATGATGCAGTGTCGGTTGGCCTTGAAGAAGTTCGATCTTGAGGGACTTCCGTTGGAGCAGGTCATGGTTTCTTCAGACTCTTACGGCTCCATCCCCACGTTCGACGAGGATGGTAATCTCGTCAAGTATTCCTTCGGAAAGACAAAGGCCTTCCTCCAATTTCTTTTCAAGATGTACTTCCAAGACATGTGGCCTCTGGAAAAAATTCTGCCCTTAATGACAAGCAACCCCGCCAGTTTCCTCAAGCTCAAGGGTAAGGGAAAGCTCGAGGTCGGCTCCGACGCCGATATTCTCTTGCTGGACAAGAACACGCTAAAATTGAAAAGCGTGATTGCAAAGGGTCGCGTGGTCATGACACCCAAGTGGACGCACCAAGGCATGTTCGGGATGTCGAATAATACCAAATCGGACCGCGCCCCGAGCAGCGCGGGGGATAAAAGATTATCCCTGCGGGAGCAGGGATCCCGGAGCCCGGACTGTTTCTGAATGGCAAGGCGCAACGCGGATAGGTTGCCTTTTGCAGCAATTGTTAGCCGCTCGCCGTTACCGATTCCTCCTAGGGGAGGATGACATGCGTGGGACACACACGGTGTATGCTCAAGATCTGAGGCGTTCCATGTTCAATCGATGGCAACAGTGCTTAAAATTCTCCCGTTGTCGGCGCTGCCCTGCCTTGTGCAGCAGGGCGCAGCACGAGGGTGCTATAAAACGAAATAAGTTCGTAACGTCGAAATAAACACAAGGCTTTCTCCAAGCCTAGAGCAGAAACCCGCTGGCTGGGGTGGCAGTGTCTTAATTGTTCATAGAAACAACGCTGGCAGGCTGGGTCGCTGACTTCATCTATGTGTGCTTAGAGCTCTTAGAAACACGCTTCTTTTTCTACAGGGCCACCGGCACCTCACTGCCGCTGGAATGCCAGCGCAAACAATGACTGTCTCGTTCCGTTTGTCGCTGAAAAGCAAAGTCGGACTCGCGGCGGCCAAAGCAGCGGCATTACGGATCAACCTCAGATGTCGAGGGCTGTGGCATAGTAGCAGCCCCAGTGCACGCTCCCTCTCGCGCTCCCCTTCTTATCCCTCTCCTTTCCCACAATCTCCCTCTCCCCCGCGTACACTGGTGCATGATGGGCAGACTAGTCCACACAGGCCTTGGCTCGTTGTCTCTCGTAGCACATGTCCTCCCCTCTCCCCCTCCCCCCACGCGAACAGCTTTGTAATAGGTACTGCAGTAATAAACAGCTTTGTAATGGGTACTGCAGTAACAAACACACACATAAACAAACACACGCTGGCTGGGTCAAAAACCGTGGTTTCTATCTCCCGGAATGACACTGAAGTAGTGAATAGCGGCGCAATTTTTCTTTTTTTATGCTCCATAAACTAAATTTTGCAAAAGCAAATTCTTCAAGTTTACAGTTTTCCCCTTCAAGTTCTTCAGTGATTTTCGATGTAAAACTTTACAGTCGTGTGCAGATAACTTGACACGCCGAGAATTTCGGCAGCAGGAAGCAGGTTGCCTTATTAGGTCTCTTTTGGAGACACCGTAGTAAAAGTCACATTGAACAAAATGCTGCTTCCTGCCGAAATTCTTGATGTAAGCCTGAGTTATTTGCACACGACGACTGCACATGCCAGTGGGGAGAGAGAGTCTCTTGAAAAATCTGTATGTTCCGGACGCCCCGTCGCAGCTCCGGACGCGCAGCTTCCGCCCGCTACAGTGCGAGCAAATGGATCGGTGAACGTGAAGAACTTCAACGGCAATATGAGTGAACTTCATGTCATTGAGTCGAAGAGGAATTCGATTTGAAAGGGCTTCGCCTTTGAGCTGCTGAACGCGCAAGACACAGTTCTATGTTCGTATTTTGCGCAAAGGTCGGGAGAGCGGAATGAACGTCAAAACCAAAAAGTATATGGGAACGATGTATTCAAAGAGACCAGAGACTGAATAAATTTGATTCACACCTGCGTCAGAGATGTGCTAAAGAGGAAGGAGTGCGATCGGCGGGTAGTGAGGTGCAATAATGTGAAAATGGCATTGGCAAGGTGACTAGGTGGAGGGAACACAGGAAGAGGCACAGTGGGGTCTGGTAAGCCCTAGAACAAGGAGGGCGAGCCTCGGAAGGACAGAGCACTCGCAGCCCCAACCCTGTCTGGAACTTAAGACAGACAAGGAAGGAGGTAAGGTGAGGGTCACGGCGCGAAGGCGGGTGAGACCCAGAAGCAGGGGGTGATTTGTGTCAAGGGACGGCACGTAGGAGTACTGTAAAAGGTGAGGATCCAGGGACTGGCAACCCCGTCACTGAGTTGTTGAAGTAGCCCGGGTTGCACTCGCACTTCCTGGATCACGGGGGTGCGATGGGAGGTTCAGTTACACACCCGACCCTGTCTAAGGTCAAGAGTAAGACAGGGATGGAAGGAAGGTAAGGAATACGGTAAGGATCAAGACGTGAAAACGGGCTAGATCCATATTAGTTAAGTTAGGTAGAAAGATGACATCAGTGTCGATTATTTGTATAAATGGGAACTGAGGCTGGTGAAAGGGTGCGTGCACAGTGCAACTTTGGCACTTGGTCAACCTAAGGGGGGAAAAAGAAGCACCATGATACCAAGGTATTCACGATAGAAACATCGTCACACGTGCTTTCTTCTATCTCTCACGGGTGTACGCAAATGGGTATATATAAATAGTCGGTAGGGAGAGAGTGTGTTGTTTATTGGTACTCAATTTAGTATCCTCTACACTTCCATGTATTCGCCAGCCGGGGCCGCGTCTCCGTGTGCTTGGTGTTTGTGATTTCGTGTAGGTATGCACACAGGCGTTCATAGGTTTCTTAGCCTTTGAACTCCTGGTTGATAATGCCTCCTTGCCACTTTGGCTTTTGCACTTCGCCTTGTGCCCTTCCTCCCTGCCGCAGACTCTCCCGCGACTCGCGCGGGCTATTTTTGTTTCTGTAAGAACAAATAAAAGCCACATGATCAACCCGGTACCGTGACTAATACGGGCATGGACCTATGAGTATGAGTGTCTACTGTGTCTGATTAGTAATACGCGTATGGACGTATGAGTACGGGCAAGATCGTGACTATTACATACACGTAGGGGGATTTTACACTTGGAATCGCCCACCGGTTTCCCCCCTGATTGTGCTTTATAGAAGGTGGAAATTCCTCGAAGGTTGAAAAACCTTCACAATGTCACGGTTGTATCCCGTTATTGGACACACGTGCTTGCGGCTTTAGCCGTTAGTGAGTCATCCGCGGCCCTGCGGCGATGGGGCTCTTCAAACACCTCATGATATTTGGGAAATCTGGGCTGCAGGGGCTTCCCACGCGGGTGCCTCTTCTTCTCCGGGACATTCAGCTGCGGCTGTCCAAAGGGGCTACTAGGGTCCCCCTATTCACAATATGGGACTCTGTAGCAGGCCCGGGGAGGACCCCAATGCCTGGAAACAATTCGGGCCGGATCCGGTCCGAAATGTTTCCAGGTATTGGGTCCCTCCCCGAGCCTGCTACTGGGTCCCATGTTGTGAATAGGGGGACTCCAGTAGCCCCCTATCGGCTAATAGACCCGGAGAGGAAGAGTCACCCGCGTGGGAAGCCCCTGCAGCCCAGTTTCCCAAATATCATGAGTTGTTTGAGGAGCCCCATCACCGCAGAGCCGCAGATGACTCACTAACGGCTAAAGCCGCAAGCACTTGGGACTCTTCCCAGTCAGGAACCTGTCCTCCTCGGACATATACTGGGTGGTTTCTGACCGGGAACCACCACCTCACGGTGAGTGATCTTTCCTTAATCAAATAGCCCGAAGAAGCTGAGTGCTGCGATCGCCAGATATCTATCCGTGCAGTGCCTCCCCATGCTTTTACATGAGGAAAGGGCCGGCCCTCGCCTAGTCCCCAGCAAGAGAACCCTGCACTACCGGACACGGGTATATTCACTGACCCATGTTCCGCTCCGTTATGTGATGTGTGCGGTCTTGTCTCGAGCCACGATTTCTCAAGCTCAGGTGTGCGGCGCTGTCTTGTCTCGCTCCACCGGTCACTCTCTCGAGGAGTGGGTGGGTGTTGATGCGGCGGGCTCTGTGAAGCGGCTCGTCACCCGCCCCGATCACCAGGGAGGCCGCAGACGAGTGTAACCTGAATGTTGTTGACTGTAACGCGTCTGTCACTGTCGCACGCCGGTCCGAAGGCTTCCATCTCAGTCAGTGGGGGTCTCAGTCTGGGGGGTACCCCCAGCCGCCGGAGGGTCACCCTTGCGGGGAGTAAGTGCGGCCTGTTCCCTCGTCACCGGTCACCCTTGCGGGGAGTAAGTGCGGTCTGCGGTATGTCACCCTTTCGGGAAGTGGGTGTCCTATCACCGGTCATCCTTGCGGGGAGTAAGTGCGTCCTGCTCAGCACACAGTCATCATCTAATCCCTGCAGCGTCGCGCGTTCTACCCTCGACCCCGCCTCCCGCATACAGCAACCCCATCGTTCGGAATTACCGAATCGAGAATCGATAACTTTGATCATCGCCCCGGCAGCGGCTGGCGTGCCGTTGCGCGACACGGCCCCGGCGAGGACGCCAGCCAATAGCTACGCGCTCAAGAGTCGCTCGCCCATGGAGATCTCCGAGCTCTTCTACTTCGCCACG
>Ga0315899_10009335_pt1 | contig 10525 bp, 9 predicted proteins | sample LakEriMetagenome_2_FD_203518 | JGI IMG/M metagenome (GOLD analysis project Ga0315899, IMG submission 203518) | Freshwater fungal communities from buoy surface, Lake Erie, Ohio, United States - Buoy 4 MA112 | ecosystem: Environmental > Aquatic > Freshwater > Lake | place: USA: Lake Erie, Ohio...
GCGAAAAGTCCTAAGATTGCCGAGATCATGGATGGCGACGTGATGCATCCGGAAATGCTGGCGGTGTCCGCCAGTCCTGGGCTATCGCAAAACTAACTTTAACTCCAGGAGTGTTTGCCTCAACTCCTCGAAGCTAATTTTCTGACGAGTAAACCGCAGGCTTGTATTATGTGATCTTTCTTTTAGTACAAACACATTTGCGTTTTCGGTGTGCTTAGTTCTCAATATAGTAACAGTTCCTTCGTCAGCAATACTGGAATGGTATTCCTCGGCCGACAACGAGTATGTGTGAGATGCCTTGATTTCCTCTTCGGTCACCGAAACGATAGAAGCAAAATCTTCTAATGGTGTAAGCTCGGAAACTTCACCCTTATATTTGATCCTGAACCGCCGGAGTGCACCCTGCTCGCAAGACTTCAAGCAATACCTCTTATTTAAGACTCTACCAACCAAAACGCGACTTTCGAATGAAAAAAGGTGGTTGTGTATGGTGGGGAACCTCGACTGAGGAGGGGCCTTCGATGGCCCAGGCCAAATATGAATGCGGATGTTTGCTAATTTTCTCGGACTAATATGGAAGAATCCGAGTGGATGCCTATACGCAGGGAAGTCATCGGTACCTAAAAGTGGCAAAACACACTGGAAGATATCACTAAGACTGGGAGAACTAGTCACACTCTCTCCTGCGGTTTTGAAGCTGTAAATGCCCTCATAATTCCAGAAGTGAACTTTGCAGTGCGTTCGGACTTTGGGGAGTTGAATATATGTTCCGGATCTCCTATATCAGTTATCGCACCATCTACAAGCACTATGATGCTGTTTGAAATCTCTCGAGCGAAGGGGAGGTGGTGCGTAGCAAGTATAAGCGTGGTTCCCGAACCGACTAATGAATAAATTATGTTCATGACGTCCAAAATGGCTTCAGGATCCAATGCGGAAGTCACTTCGTCAAGCAACAGAACTTGATATTCCATGAGTAGTGCCCTCGCAAGAGCAACTCGCTGCCGCTCTCCACCGGAAAGCTTGCTTGGTGTCTTGTCTAAATGACGGGAAAGCCCAAGTTTGCCCATCGTTTCCTTTGCTCTTTCGATGGCTGTACCTCGAGAGAATCCGCGTGCATGAATCATACCGAGAATTACGTTTTCAAGGACATTCATTGAAGGCCAGAGGGTATAGTCTTGAAGTACCATTCCCACTTTTCGCCGATATTCAGGTTCATCCACCAAAATTCTTACTGGTGAATGCATCTTCTCTTCAATCGTCCTTTTCGGAGATATGGGGCTGGAAACTACTGGTGCACTATTAAATAGTATCTCCCCCTCATCGATATAGTCTAGTAGGCACATACAACGCAATAACGTAGTTTTTCCTGATCCACTTGGTCCAATGATACTCGTGACTGTACCAGGCTTTATCTTTAGACCTACTCCATCAATGACTCTTCTCGATCCATATACTTTCGCGACATCCCTAAGCTCTAACAAATTAACACTCATTTACAACCTCACCTCTCGCTGTCATAATTGCCGGTCTCGCGATTTCCAAGCTGTCGACACAGGTACGAGAACGGTAAAGTAAGAGATAGATATGCTATAGCAATCACAACATACATTTCCAACGACCGCATGGACATCGAAGTGACGAGTCCTGCAGTGTGAGTAAGTTCACCAACGGATAGAATCGATGCAAGCGAAGTGAGTTTAAACATTGATATGTATAGCAAGCTGATTGTTGGAAGTACCGCCCTAAGAACTTCGGGAAACACGATGTACTTTTGAATTTGAAAATGCGTTAACCCCAAAGCTTTTCCTGCATCGATGAAATTTACAGGGACGTTGATTATTGCACCTCGTAACACATCTGACATATATGCACCAAGATTGGTGGCGAGTGCTAGAACTGCGATAGCAAATGGCGGAATGGATATCCCGGGAATGGCATATGGAATCAGGTAGTAGGTAAGCATAAGAAGGACAATCGCGGGAAGCCCTCGAATCACATCTGTAAGAGTTTGCATTGGCATTCTTACTAGTTTTTGCTTACTACAAAGCATGACCCCCCAAATCACTCCTAGAACACTTCCAAGCACTATGACGCAAATGGTAAGAACAACCGTGAGGAGTAGTCCATGAAAAATTGCTGGCCAGTATTCTGACAGAAATCTAAAGTTCCAATCGTATTCCATACTCGCCTGTCTATTTCACCCGTAGGTCTTCAATGTGGTATTTCTCGGCTAAACGTTTCAGCTGTCCAGTTGACTCAAGATACTCAATCGAAACGTTCACAAATTCCGTGAACTTGAAGTCTCCCTGCGGAAGTAGAACACCGGCAGGAACTATTACCGGTGGGGATTCTACGAAACGGCCATCAACCACTGATTCATGTGTGCTTAGAAACCTCTTTACTGTTGCCAAATCACCTAAAGCGATATCGCAGTGCCCTGCCAGTACATCCTGCAATGCTACGTCTAAACTTGAGTTCGGCAAAGTCTTTATCGTAGCAAGTGGGCAATTTACTTTTACGTACTCATGACTCCCACCTGCTTGAGCAACCGATATCACGACGCCCGCTTGGTTCATATCAAGAGGAACACCAAACCTCTTATCGCCTTTGCGTACCACACCAACTCCATACGCAAACGAAGCATAAGAGTTTGAGAAACCAACCTCTTTGGCTCGAGAAATTGTCCGCCAAACAGGATCAGCTAGCAGGTGAATACGCTCGCTGTTTACATCAAGTTTCATTCGGTCCCAAGTCGTTTCTATCCATTCAATCTTAACTTCCCCGCCCCAGTTTTTGAAAATTAGTTCAATAAGTTCGACTGAAAAACCAGTTACGGATCCGCTTGCGGGATCCTTTGTCACGTAGGGAGGGTAACCGCAGTATCCAACTTTAACGACACCAGACGTTTTAATAGTGTCCAACACGGAAGTTGATTTCGCACCCTGTGTCGGCCTGTAACAACCGGTGATATTAGCAAGCGAAAAAACAATTGACGCTATGAGGATAGTTACAACGCATACCCTTTTCGTAGTTTGAATCATTGGTTGTTCTCACGCGTTATTAGCAAAGTTAAGCGACTTTGGATCGATGACGTTTTCTAGGGATAGTTTATGCAAGTCACTACGAAGTTGCTCATCGAATACAAATGAAAAAAAACCATTTGAGTGCATCAGTGAAATACAACGATTAATGGCAGTGAGTAACTCAGGTTCATTTTTGTGAATTGCAAAACCAATTGGATATCTATCATTGAACAGGTCGCCAGTTAGGGACGAAAGCGGGCGGTAAGACAAAACAGAATTCATAGCCACATGCGACTTGCAAATCACCTCGTCAGCTATGTAGCACCTTGGTTGATCTTGTGGATCCGAGACTAAGAGGTCAATAGCTTGCGTCATGTAATCCACTTCTCGCAGGCGGTAGTTTGGGAGAAGTGCTTGTGCTTGCAAAGAGGCGGTGCCACCACGGGTAACGAGAATCTCCAAATTTTTCGGAATCACCTCACCTGTACTTGTATGAAACAAGCATCCCAGGCCGATCGTAATCCCTGGTATAGGATCCGAAAACTCTACATCATAAAGTCGCCAAGGAATTTGTAGCCAACTCGGTGCAATCATATCCAACTCACGAAGTTCCAGTTTGCCCATCAGTTCGTACGCTGGTAGCGAGTGAAATTCAACTCCGTGCCTACCGAGGTATCCGCAAACGCGGCGAATTATCTTCTCAAGGGGACCGTCGAACTCTGGTTTTAGGATTGTCGGGGATTCGTTCTTCAGTTGCTTGGAGGTAAACGGTCCCCAAGAAAGATGTCCGACCTTAATAGGACGAACTCGATCAGCTTCTAAGCGGCTTTCTAAATCCAACGATGAGGGATGGGCGAATTTCTGCGTCCAAATGTAGTCAGAATCAGTGAATGGTGAATAACCAGCCGATCGAAGAAGTTCACCTAATAGAATTTCGAGTCCACCAATTGAACTAGTGGCGTTTTTGTCTTCTGGCGAAAAGCAGGATTCTATCCGCTCTGTTTTTTGATGAGATTTGACGAGAACTCCATCGAGTGCACCAGCAATAGCCCAAGCGATTTTGCAGACATCGTCTCGATTTACACGCCGCTTACTTGTCCCGATCCACTCCGAGATTTGGTTCTTACCCAACCCGGTTGCGTAGGCTAAGTCCGCTTGAGTCCATCCCACTGAATTCAGAAGCTCGTTTACCAGAGCTGAGAAATCCCTCGGAGTGGGGGGCGGTGTAAGCGATTCGTTTGATTTGGTTCGTATGCTCAACGCGTACTCCTTTCTGCTCTTTATCGATGATTCCACGCGAAAAGATAGGTCAATCTTATACCGAAAATCCAAACAGTCCGCAATTTTGAGTTCGTACCGAAAAAAGGGATCGTCCGTTTTTTCGGGATTTTTTTCTTGACGGCTGGTTTTGACCCGTTTATCTTTGATGGTAAGTCAATGAGCCAGCTGCCCAGTGTCATCCATCGTTTCAAGGTGCAGGGAGATCGAAATGAAGAACGGGGTGAATTCAACTGTTCCAAAATCGACGGCTCTCGTTCCAATAACGAACGAAGAGCCGGCCCAAGGTAACGGGGAGGTCGCGGCTCGAACCAATACGACGAATCCCAAGGCTGCCGGAACTGAGGGAGACCTAGCCAATTTTTTGGCGGAGCTCGACACACTTTATAACAGATTTGTGGCCGCACGATCTGGCCTCGAGCGAGTCAATGTCAGGCGGATCGGGGGAGATCGGGTCGAGCTGAGTGTGACAAGCAGCGGGTGTCTGGTCGTTGAGCGTGATCAGGTGCTGCTCGACGCAATGCAACTGCACGGGTCTGAGTTTGCTCGTCGCCTGCTAAAGATCCTTCGTGGGTCGGGATACGGAACGGTGGAGCTGATTGTGGAACCCAACGGAAGGCGTGTTAGAGCCCGCTGGATATCGATGTTCACAGAGCTGTGTAACGCCTAGTCAACGTTGCCGTCGGACACGTTTTTTTCTTCGGCGGCGAAGTACCCGAACAGCACGGCTCAAAAGAGCTGGCTTTTTACGGAAATATTTTCTGAGTCCGACGATGTGGCTAAGCCATGCGACGGGTTCCCTTGAGGGGATCATCCATGGACACTTCCCGGAGTTTTTTGACCGATCTTTTTGAACAACTCACCAACACCAACTGGAGTGCACTGTTCAAGACTCGCGTTAATCCAACCACAGCAATGGCGATTGCCGATGCTTTTGAAGTGGCAGAGCATTCACCTGAATGCTCACACACTCAGGCGGCCTATAGTGCACTTTGCACAGAGACGGCACTACAGTTCGCGGCCCTCTTGGATGCGGGAATTGAAGTGATACCACACCTTGGTGAAGGGCAGCCGTATCCTAAATCCTCGCTGATGTTCGAAGATGTTGGGGAGAGGCGGATCCGTTTCTTTCCTACCATTTCCGGGCACGGCGACGGAAGTCTGGAATTGGATCAGACACAGAACCCTCTGATGGCCGATAGCGGCGTCCGACTTGGAGAAACATCGCTTTGCTTCAACGATCTGTTCAGAGTCGTCCACGACATTTTTGGCCATGCGATGGAGCAGAATAACTTCTATCCGAATGGAGAAGAAAACGCCTGGCGGTCCCATCTCCGAATGTTTTCGACTCTGGCTGCCAGAGCATTGACAACAGAAACCCGCGGGCAGAATTCGTGGGTCAACTATGGCCCGAACATGCGGTCGAAATTGACTGGCCGGCTTCTGCATGAAGGAGACCCCGGCTGGCTGCCGATTGCGAAGCGGCCGTACGCGAAGCAAAAAATGCTGCTTCTCGCTCAAGAATTTTGCGGAATCGGTTGACCTGGCGCACCATATTTTGGGTTCAATACCCAAAAAGTTGGATGAAACAGACGCGAAAAAAGGGGATTTTGGGTAAGCGCCAACCAGCACGATTTTTACCCCCCACGCACCCAGACCGTTTTCGGGGCGTGGCCCCGGGTTACGGTTCAGGAGAGCGGCGATTCAGTGGTGGTTGAGTGCGGAGTGGCGTAAGCGGCTGGTACGGTTTCGGGGCTGGACGGGGACATCCTGCGAATTCTGTCGGAGCGAGGGGATCACCCGGTCGTCGCTTGGCTTTTTGGCCAAACGGTTGCCGGCATCGGCCGAAGCCCCCCCAGCAAGTTTTCCTGGCGAACGGGGCCCTGCTGGGGGTTCCGGAGCACATCGGCACTAGGGCACTAGGGCACTAGGGCACCCTAGGCCGCCCGTGACACTTTACCCCGGCCGACAATCTTCAGGGAACCGAACAGGTGCTCCATCAGGAATGTGACCGCAAATTGGAGGGGCTTGACTGCGATGCCAGATGGCTCGCCAACATGGGCCGCCTCCGGCAGAGGTTGCCAGATGACTGTTCACAGGTGACAATCACCGATGGCTGGGGCGGAGGGTACGGCTCTGCAGAGGCGCATACGATGTGCCGTCCCAATGGCCAATCCTGAAGCCGGGCGGTCCCCCGACAGCTCGGCCTCGGGCTTGGACCAATGCGTCGAACCTTCGATGCACTGCGGCGCTGCAGGACATTTTGGAAAAACGCGTTCGAAAACTCGGCGGAGAGCTCGGACCGAAACTCGAAATGTAGTCAAGGATCGCTTTCCCAATCGTTTCCGGGACCTTTTGACTGGCCCTGATCGGTCTCGAACTGGCTTTCTGCTAAGCAGATTTTCCGTAACGCGGCACACGGATACAGGTCGACCGAATCGGTCTCGAACTCCGTAAGCCATTGATGGTGCTGCACTTACGAAAACGACCACTCAGAGATGGTTCGATATCAGGGTCTGTACGGGGAGCGACTTACTCTCAGTTGGGATTGATCGATTCACGAAGCGGGAAGCCTAGCAAACATTTGGAGTTGCTCCGATTGTTTGCTAGGGAACGTGGAATCATGACTTGGTTGTCGCCTGGTGCCTGCCGGCAAAACCGAAAGAAGCGTGAATTGCTCAACAAGTTGCCACCACGGTTCTTCGACATCGAGGGCGAGCCGATCGAGCTAACCGATGATCAAAAGAGCTGGCGATGCCTGTTCAAGGTGCAGAATGAGAACTGAAAGTGCTCGCTGCAGGTTGCTCTTTGATGCTGTAGGAGACTCAGGTGTAAATGCCAAGGAATGGCGAGAATCGGCATCGGATTTGATTACAGAGATAAGTCGTCACCCATTTCAGGATGAATTGAACGAGCTACCGTATCCAATCCCTTCGCGTGCTCTTCTGCGGCAGCCTGCTGGAACATCTCCTCCAACATTTCGGTTCGTTGCGAGTCTTTCCGCACGTTCTCCCAGTACTCTTTTTCAATGCCATACCTCTGCGCCCGAGATACTGGGTATAGTCGTAATGTTACGTCTCTTTGCCGAAACCAAAAACGGTTGCGAATCGGATGGAATACGAGATCGATCCGAGTATTCGCAAAATGTAACTTAGGTCCATCGTTTGAAAATTCCAAAGGGAACCCGGAGTCTGGATCCTTCGACCAACTGCGAAGTATACTGGCGAGCTCTTCGAATCCTTTCTTAAAGTATGATGTCAGCTTCAATTCTTCGATACCTGTTTCCCAGGCTTTTTCAAGTTTTTTTTGCACCACTTCAGGGCCATTTACCGCTGGACAATTGAATCTCATGTTTAGTGGGCAAAAGCCGAGGAACTCCTCATAATAGTCCACTCCCTCTACCGTTGAAAACCGTAGAGTTATAGCCGTAAAGATTGGGAGATTCGTTGAATGCTCCTGGGCGTAACGCTCAAGTTTATCCTTTATTTCGCCTTCAGTACCGGTCGCGATCGCAAGTATTACCTCTTCTTTCAAGAACAAAGGCATAGGTAACTCAGGGTTTACAGTTGCTAACCTAAGTATTGCGTCCGTATAGACCTTGTTACCTTCGGATTGTCCAAAGTCAAATTCGCTTATGTCTGTGAATCCCTTAACATCGAAAATAATTTGCGTTTCGCCATCCTTTGTGTATGACTGCATTGCTTCAAAATCACCAACGGACCATTCTGAATGAACAATCTGGCATACTGCGGATTGCTTATTTGGTTGTCGAGTAGAGATCGCCACCGAGAGACATTTGTTTGAGTCGTTATTTGTAAGTTGTCCGCCGAAGATCCTAATCGATTTAGCAGAGCGATCGTAGTCGATACCCAATCGAAGCGATATCTTTGGCACGATCAGTGGACTCGAAGGACCAAATGAAATCGCGATCGGATCCTCACTCGTTATACCTCTCGAATCACTTTCTGATATTTTCCCTTGATCATTTTCTCGAAGTTTGAAAGGCGCTTGCCATGTATTGTGCACAGTGACGTGCATACCAGCACGAATAGATGCAAGCCATACATTTGAGATGGACCAATGCTTCTTATTAACTGGAAATTGCTGAGAGATCGAGAGGCTGACCACTTGCTGATCAGATGACCATTCCGGTTCATCAGCAGGACTTATCATTTCAGTGAGTTCATCGAAGTTGAGTCTGTTTATGATCGCCAACTCCTTGGTGAAACGAAGGAATTCAGCGAGCCGACCTGCGGCATGAAAGAAAAGTGTGTCGACTGATTTGCGGAAATATGTATCGAGAATTAATTCTGGATCGTTGAGCAAATCAGCGCAGACTCCCGCAACCGCAGAGAACTCGAGAAGATCGGTGTGTGCCATAACGCTCGGCGGTGGTGAAACTTGGTGGGCGACCCGAGCCGCAGTCGGCGAGTACTGAAGCACAGTCTTGAGCGGTTCGTTTACCAGCGGATTGCTAAACGGTGATTGAAATTTATGCTCCCACTCGGGAAAAAGGTAGGACGTAAGGTACTCCTTTCCATATGATGACTTGTAAAGGCGATATTCATGACTGGGTTGATCTCGATTCTCGAATGCACTGTCAAATTTATCGACAAATTTGGCGAGATCTAAAAAATACTCTCCGGCTTTTCGTGAGAGCTGCAGAGTAAGATTTCCATCTTTTGCTGCAAGAAAGCTTCGTGTCTTGAAGTTCGAAATAGCTCTCAGGACTTCCTTTTCGGCCGCCGCAGTATCAAACGGAGCGTTACACAGTGCGATGTCAATTGCCTCACGTGTTGAGCTAGAAAACTGCTCTTGAACAAGCTGCACGATATCACGCTCAGATCGTGGGATGAGGTCGTCGCATACTTGTACAACCAACAGGCTCCACAGATCGCTTCGCTTGAAGTTCATACTCACGTACGGCACGCTTGTTTTGATTCCATGCGTCGAAAGCTGTATTTTCAGGTCGTGCAATGCATCGATCGCTTTACTGATGGCTTGGCGAAGATCAATCTCGCTCGCAATCGTCTTGATGTTGACGTCGAATTGAAGTTTTCCGTCGACTACTGCAGGCCCGTTTATCGATTGATGACGCCGCCAATGACGAAGCGACTCAAGAGACTTTATCTCACCAAATTCCTCTTCTCGTGCGGGAGCGCGGTCTTCGCCAAGGTGCAATTCGTCAGCAGCATAAATCATGGCCGCGATCAATCGGGGTCTCACAGTGCGATCTGGGCCTATAATGCTCAATTGATCGAGATCATCCCATGTTGCTCGTTCGCTAACTTTATTTGGACGATGTCCTCGACAAATCTCACCTAAAACCTGAGAGTCGTTCTCGTTTTGGAATCCAAAGGCGCGCCAGTGTAGTCGTATTCTGTTTCCAACTGACACCGCGTGTTCTCTTCGGACTTGCTCTCTCGTGGTGGCGTCTTGGTTATCATCTTCCGTACCCGCCATGCCCAGGTCATGAAAATGGCATGCGAGAATTAGAAAGGCTATCTCGTCGTCAGTAAGTTGATCGAGCAACTCGCGCGAGTACAAGTGCCCCGCGATTTTCTCAACCATCATCGTATGCTCAGACGTATGCCGAGTTCCACTGGGAAATGTCGCGTATGTATGCCACAACTGCGGAATGGCTCGGTCGACGATCGACTTTATCTGCTCCGCTAGTTGGTGATTCCTTTTGTTTAAGTATTCTCGCAGCAACAAAGCCGACTCCGTCTTCTTATTTGAAAGATGATAGTAAGGATTGCAGTCTAGTTTTTTCCGCAATCCAATCCGTCATTTCGAACCTTCACCGTGTATTTCTAAATATAGACGTTGCTTTGGTTTGGCCGAAATGTCTGTCTACAAGCCGCCAATTATACCGGCCTTGATCATGGAGGTGCGAGTTGCTCTCGACCTTTCCGCCGTCTTCCTTGACGGCCTCAGCACGGCGATCAGGCATGCAAAACTCCGCGGCAGGACCGCACTTTTGCGTTCGAGAACTCGGGGCTAGTAGTAGTCGCGTTAATTCTGGCTGCTTCGAGGCTCTCAACCGATCGACGGATTTGTGGACTTTACTAGTGTTTTTCATAGTTCGCCCGGTATTCCCAAAACAGAGCAAGGTTGCGAGTTTAGGACGCCGCCTCCATCACCCAGGCCACCGCAAGGTGACCAATGGCAATCAGACCCGCTGGACAACCCCAGCGGGTCTTTGCGTTTCTACCCAATAA
>Ga0315899_10009337_pt1 | contig 10524 bp, 7 predicted proteins | sample LakEriMetagenome_2_FD_203518 | JGI IMG/M metagenome (GOLD analysis project Ga0315899, IMG submission 203518) | Freshwater fungal communities from buoy surface, Lake Erie, Ohio, United States - Buoy 4 MA112 | ecosystem: Environmental > Aquatic > Freshwater > Lake | place: USA: Lake Erie, Ohio...
TTTTTCTTACCCATTTTTGATCTTTCTAAAAATTTATTCAAGACAGAACTCACAACTGAATCTGGTTTATAATCATCAAAATTTTCCATTTTATATTATATCTTTTATATTTTGTATATTATTATAAATATGTTTATTTATTTAAACTTTTATAAAAAAACATATTACTTTGACGTATTAACAACTTGGTCAAATAAACCAGTACTAATCTGGTGAGCAACCATAATAATTCTTTTATCTGAAAGGTTTTCTTTTAATTTTTCTAAAATATCATTAGTTAAATCTGAATCTAAACTTGATATAGATTCATCTAAAAGTATCATACTACTTTTACAAATATTATTAAAAGCTAACATGATTGCAAGAGATACTCTATCATGTTCTCCTCCACTTAAAGAAGATAATTCAACTTCTTCTCCTTTATAACAAATTTTTATATCAATTCCAGGTTTAACATCATTTTTATCACTCTTATCATTTTTTCCTTTCTCTTTAAAAGGAACAATATCAACAATAATAGAATCATTTGGAAAGAATTTTTCTAGATAATCATTTATATAATAATTAATAGTATCAATACAATTAGTTAAAGATATACTTTCAGATTCATTTATTTTATTTAAAAACATTTCATGAACTACTATTTCACTTGATACAGTATCAAATAAATATTTTTGAATTCTTTTTTCATTTGAAAGTCTTTTCCATTCTTCATATATTTTTTTTAAATTTATATATTTATTATATTCTTCCTCTAATTTATAAGATTTATTTATTTCATTTTCAATATTAATATATCTATCATTTATATCAATATTTTCTTTTATAAATTCTTGAATTGAATTTATAAGATTATTTAGTTCTTTTAATTTTAAATTTAATTTTAAATTTTTAGATTTTACTTTTTCTAATTTGTCTTTATTATTTAAAAATTCTTCTTTCAGTACAGTTTGTTTTAATAACAATTCATCAAGTTCTTGTTCAGGTACTTCTGGAAATTTTAATAAATTTAAATTAGTTTTATTTAAATTTTCAATATCTTTTATGTCTTTCTTTAGTTTGTTTATTGATTTTATTTTTTGATTTATTGTAATATTATTTATATTAGAATTTTTATGAGATTTTATATCCGAATGAATTTGAGAGAATTCATTTATTTTATCTATTAAATCGTTTATTTCTTTTTTATAAAGAGTATCATTATCAATTAATTTAATTATTTCATTTAGTTTACTTTGTAATTCTAATTGTGTACTTTTTTCATAATTATTTAAATTAAAATCAATATATTTTAAAAAAATAGTATCTGCATTATTTATTCTTTTTGTATAATTTTTTAGTTTATTATCATAATTTAACATTTCATTTTTTAAACATTCATTTTCATATAATTTCTTTTGAGTATCACTTATTTCTTTATTTAATTTGATTTCTTCATCTTGTAAAGTGTTTAATTTATTTTTATATAAAATTGGATCAATTGGGTCATTTGAATCTACTTTTAAATTTTGATTTTCAAAACGAAGAGAAATATTACATTTAGGACATTTATGTATTTGATTTTTTAATTTCCATTCCTGTTTTAAATCATTTATTTCTTTTTGTTTATCTTTAATAGATATATTTAATGTATCCAATTTATCTTTGTAAATATTAAATTCACTTTCTATTATATCTTCATTTAATTTTTCATATTTTTTATTTTCTTTTTTAAAATTTAAAAACTCTATAATTGTTTGAAAACTTTTTTTCCATTTATCTAAATTATTTATTATAAAATTTATATCAGTATGAATATAACTTAATTTATCATTGTTTACATTATGTTTTGATTTTATTTTTTCTTTTTCGTTTTCTAAAAATTCTATTTGTTCTTTGATAAAAATATCTAAATTATTTTCTTCATTTGACAATTTATCTTTTAATGTATTTAATTCTTTTTCATTTTTAAATTTTAATTTTAAATTTTTTAAAAACTCATAATATTCATCTCCTTTATATAAATTTAATTGTAATTTATCTTCAATGTTTAATATTTCTTTATTATATTCATCTATTTCTTTTAAAATTTCATCTTTATTTTTTAGATAATCTTTTTCTTTTGTTTCATAATTTGTAAATTTATTATACAAATTTAATATTTCACTTTGTTCTATTCTTAACTTTTTTAATTTATTTGGATCATAATCTATATGTTTTATATTTCTAAAATAATCTTCAATAAAATGTTGAAATTTCTCTTTAAAATTTTCATATTTATTTTGATTAATATGACTAATTATTTTTTTTTCTTGTATATTTAATTCATCTTCATATAAATTTAATTTACTTTTATGTTCAATTAATTGTTTTTTAAAATCAGATAATTTTTCTTTACATCTTTTTTTTACTTCCTGAATATTACTAGTAGTGTCATCAAGAATTATTTTTTGAAGAAAATTCATCTTTTCAGTTACTGAAAATCCTAAAAATGAATGAACCATTTTTTGTGTCATATAAGAAGTTTGTTGAAAATTAGTACCATAAACAGAGTCAATTAATTTCTGACCTTCTTCGTCTTCTAATGTTTCATAATTATCTTCATTATTATTATTAATATCATCATTATTATCTTCATGTATATCATCATAGTGTTTAGATTTAATCTTTACAGTTAAACGTCCTGGACCTTTTGTTCGTGTTATTTCTTTAATAAATCCTTTTTCAAAAGTTAATTTCACACTACATTTTTTTTCACCATAAGATTGTATTTTATTTCCTATACCAGTTATTGCAAAAAAAATAGAATTTAAAATAGAACTTTTACCAGATCCACTTGTTCCATTTAATAAAATAATACCTTTATCTTTAAATGCAACAGAGTGTCTTTTCCAACAACGAAAATTTTGAATTTCAACTTGCATTTTTAATTAATTAATATTTTTAATTCAATTAATAAAATCAATTTTTAATTTTAAATTAAAAATTAAAAAATATATATAATAAAAAATGAACATTAGTGTACCATATTATAAAGAATATTATATATTAACTAATACAAATATACTTAATACTATAAAAATAATATTCCCTTCTAAATACTCTAAATATTAATTTTAATATAAATATATTTATAAATTAAAAAAATAAAAAATAAAAACCTAAATTTTTATAAAATATACATTTCTAAAAATTTATATCTCTGGAAAATATTTTTGTTATAAAAATTATAGAATTATTTTATTACATCAAAAAATATATCTCCAAGAATATTTTTTGTCAACTCTCACACAAAATTTTTCAATAAAAAATTTATTTTCTAAAACTACTATTTAACCTGATTTTATACCTGTAAAATCAACAGTTTATAAAAATGATAAATTTAAACTGTATTCAGTTTGACTTATTATCCTTTTTTATACTGATTTTATCCCATTTATGTAAAAAGTTTACATTATTGGGATAATTAAACTGTTTTGGTGTGGAATTATAGGAATATTATAAATTTTAAATTTATTTTTTATAAATGTATGTTTTCTAAAAATTTATATCTCTGGAAAATATTTTTGTTATAAAAATTATAGAATTATTTTATTACATCAAAAAATATATCTCTAAGAATATTTTTTGTCAACTCTCACACAAATTGTAAGATTTTTTTTACTATAAAAAAATCATATTTTTTATAGTAATTCCATCTGTACATACTTTGAAAAATGTATAAAAAAATGAATAATTAAATCAATGTGTTCTCTCTTTAAAAAGTTATCCATTTTATGTCATATTTTTACATATTTGGGATAAATTTTACATTCTTGGGATAAACAATCTAAATACAACTTGTTATATAAAAAAAATGAGTTATAAATGTGAATATTGTGAAAATTCATTTATTAATAAATGTCATTTAACAAGACATCAAAAAAGTGAAACTTGTTTAAAGATACAAAAGATAATTCATTCATTAAAAGAAACATATCAAAATAAAATAAATTCTCTTGTTGAAGAAAATAGTCAATTGAAACAAACAGTGTTTTCATTGGAAATTAAATTAAATGAAACAACTGATAAATATGAAGATTTAAGAAAAATAGTTGAAAAGGCGGCAACAAAAACTACTGTGAAAAATAATTACACACATAATAATTATTTAAATTATATATCATCAGATCCACTTAGATTGAGTGAAATACCAGAACAGTTAAAACAAATAGTAAATTGTGAAACAATTATGTATGATGATACTGAATTTCACAATCATATAGTGGATAATATACTTAAAGATGAAAATGGAAAAGATAAAGTTCTTTGTACAGATATTAACAGAAAAAACTTTTCATATAAAGATGAGAGAAGTGGAGAATTGATTAGTGATCCAGAACTGGAAAAGTTAAGAGAACAATTAAAAAAAGGAGCAGATATGAAATCAGTAAAAAGAGATTTATTAAATAATTTAATAAAACAATGTGAAGAAACAGGAGGAGATCCATATAAAAAGTTTTATGATATATTACAAAAATTAGAATTTGGAACACCTTTTATAGAACATGTCGCTAAAAAAACTTATATTAAAACAAAAGGTATTCAATCTGTTCAAGATGTATAAAGTTTATTTTTTTTGTAATTTTTATTTTGTAGTTTTTATAATTTAAATTTTAAATTATAAAAAAATTATTGATTGTTTAATTGAATAAATTTAATAAATGACAATATGTATCATTATTTGTATTTGTAAAAATACTGGTGGTATTATAATTAGAATATCCATTATTTAATGAACATATATAAAAACATAGATCTTTCTTTTCTATCCATCTTATATATTCTATATTTAATATTTTATTATCAAACTTTTATAAATTTTTTTTGATATTCACTAGAATTTAGTATTGAATTTTAATTTGAATTTTAATTTTAATTTTAATTTTCCATTTTAAATTTAATATTCTTTTAAATTAAAATATAATTAATAAGCAAGTGTCATTTTATTAACATTACTTAAATTAGGTAACATAACATCCATTGATTTTCTAGAAATACCATTAGCGGTATCAATAATACCACCAATATAACCCATACCTCTTGCTTTTGACATAGATTGAGATTCATAATCATATTCAATTGCTTTATTAGAAACAGTCATTGAACGATCATTAATATTTGACATAGCAGATGTTTGTATTTTAGAATCAAGTTCAATTTGTCCATTATTTTCATATTGTTTCTTAAAATTTGGAGAAACACTAGAAGATGCAGTGTGAAGTGGCATGTTTCTAGAAAGTTGAATGTTATCTTCGTTGTTATTAAGATGAAGAATGATAGAATCACCACCAGTTCCACTTGTATTTGTTTGTACAACTTTAGATATATAATCTTTAATACGAATAGGAGTACCATCTTCTCTGTTTATAGTAATAGGTTTACCTAAACGAGATTGTACAGCAATATTTAATTTTTCTTTTATAGAACCTTGTACTTCAGTAAGATCGTTTCCGTTTTGTATATATACTTTTAAATTAGGATTAGAAACAACATTTTCAATCTTGAGGTTATTTTGATTAATTGCATCAGATACAATAGAATTATCAGAAGTATTTTGTAAGTAATCAGGAATATCAAATAAGTTTGTAGAAGGATTTGCATAATGTGCAAATTGAAGTTTATTTTTCTGTATGGCTCTATTTCCAAATACATCAACATCAACAGGAAGACTAATATTAAAAGTTGCACTAGGGCGAATAGATAAATAATTAATCTTTTTCACATCAATTGCATTAGAAATAGTAGTTAAATCAACTTGATTTTGAAGATTAGGAGTAACAAACCCTCCTATGGTTGAAATACCTGGATTAGTAGTAACAGATGTTTCAGGACGACGCATTCTTGATAAAGGTAATAAATCTTCTTGAGTCATAATTGGAGGTCTAAATGCACCATCTTTAATAACTTTGTAAGGATTAGTAGCAGCAGGAGTAGCCATAGTAGTTAATTTTGCACCATTCCCACCATAATTAGAATAAGAAATATCAACCATAGGATTAACACCTCTAGCTAAATAACTAATACCTTCATTGATACGAGAATCATCATTACGAATCATAAAATTTACATCACCCATTTCAACACGTTCTTTCTTTTTAGTATGAATAGATTTAGGAGGTTCCCTTAAAATATTGGGTCTTTCCCATGATGGCATTGTATAACTCTTCCATTTTGGTCTTTGATATGACATTTTATTAAAAGTAAAAGATAATAACTTATTATATTATAATTTTAGAAATATTTTATTTTTTAAATTAAAAAAATGATTTTAATAAATTTTAATTTAAAATAAAAGTTAAATTAAAAATGGATATACTTGATTTAAAAAGAAAAGAACTTCAATTGTTAGAAAAAAGGATTGAAAGACAAAACGAGTTATATAATTATATAAATGAGATAAATGAGATAAATGAGAGTAAGAAGAAACCGGTTCCAATAAATTTAAATATATTAAATAATAGAAATATTAGACAAAAAAAAATAAATGATACTGTTTTTAATTCTATAAAGGAAAAAGATATAAAAAATTTAAATAATTATATAAACATATTAGAGTTGAAAAGAGTATTAGAAGAAACTAATTTAAATTTAGAAGAATTAATTGATAAATGTTCAAAAGATGATATTTTAAATATTATATTATCTGGTAGAATAAGTAAAGTATCAAGTAGACAAGGTTCAACTGATGAATATAATCAATTAAAAGTGTGTAATGATATTTCAGAATTATTTGGAATTAATATTATAAGATTAAACAATAACGAATATCGTCCTTTAAAAGGAAGTGAAGAAATTATTCAAAAAAATGAAATGAAAAAAAGAAAAATATTAAAAGATAACTGTTTAAAATCATTTGATTCAAAAATAACTGGAAATATGAAAGGTTGGATATTTTCTAAAGTAGTAAAAGGTAAAGGAGGACACCAAGATAACGTATTTGAAGAAGCAGATATTTTATGCAAATGGGTAGAAGAATTTAATAAAAATAAAGAAGAAATATATGTGATTATGATAGATACTGATTTAATTAATAAAATTAATATTTTAAAAACTAAATATAAACATGTTAATAATATATTAATAACTGATCATTATGAATTTCAAAATTATATTATTAATAATTATAAATTAATTTAAAAAAAGTTTAAAAAAATGAGTTTATTTTGTATAATATATTATACAAAATAATTTACATTAAAACATTAAAATAAAATGAGTTCTCAAAATATTGATGAAATGAATAAAAGTGAACTTATTTTAAAATGCAAAGAATTAAAATTAAAAAATTATAGCAATAAAACAAAAATAGAACTTGTAAATTTAATAAAAAATTCAAATAAAAGTACATTGGGTCAATTTTATACAACAAATTATGAATATATACTTAAAAATATGAATATACCAAATGATGTAAAACATATAATAGAACCATTTGCAGGAAATGGTGATTTACTTAATTTTTTAAATAAAGAAGACAAAGATAAATATAAATTAGAATGTTATGATATTGATCCTAAACAAACATTTATAATAAAAAGAGATACATTACTTGATCCTCCAGATTATGATGGAAAATTTATTTTAACAAATCCACCATATTTTGCAAGAAATAAAAGTAAAATTAAAACAATATATGATAAATATGATTGTAACGATTTATATAAATGTTTTTTAAAACAATTATTAGAAAGTGATTGTTATGGAGGAATTATAATAATTCCATTAAATTTTATATCATCAATTAGAAAAAATGATATAGAATTAAGAAGAAATTTTTTCAACAAATTTCATATAGAAATAATTAATATATTTGAAGAACAAGTATTTGAAGACACAAGCTATTCAATATGTAGTATACAATTTAAAAAAAATAACATTTTATCTACATGTCAATATGTAAAATGTTATATATATCCATCAAACAAAATAATAGAATTTTCTTTTAACAGTGTAAATAATTATACAATAGGTGGTGAAATTTATAATTTACAACAAAATAATACTTACAAAATAGAAAGAGCAACAAGAAATACAACTAATAAAGATTGTATAACAAATATATTATTAAAATGTATTGATGATAATATTAATAATAAAATACAACTAAAGATTGTTAATGATGACGAAATATATATAGACGATACACCTAATTTATCAGCAAGAAGTTATGCAAGTTTAGTTATAACACCTAAAATTAATATAGAAACACAAAAAAAATTAATTGAAAATTTCAATGAATTTTTAAATTCACAAAGAGAGAAATTTAATTCATTATTTTTAACAAATTATAGGGAAAGTAATAATATTGCACGTAAAAGAATTTCATTTGAACTTGCATTTCATATATGTAATTATTTATTAACTCAATTTATTATAAAACAATAATATCATTCTCTTTAATATTCATTTCTGAACCATCTTCCATCATAAAATTTAAACTTTTTTGTTTTAAATGTTTTGGTTTTAAGATTATTCCGTAAAAATCATTATTTGGTCCCATTAAATCAATAATATTTTGTGTTATATCTTCTTCTTCATTATTCAATATCATTAAAGGTGGTTGTTTTGTATTATAAAAATTCTTATTTACAACAATTGGAATTTTGTAATTTGTACCATTTAAATAAAATGGTACACAATATACTTCTTCCTTGTTTGTTTCGGTCAATAATACAGGATTAAATAAATAATTTTTGTATTCTGTATACTTTTTTACAAGTTTCATTTTTGTTAGATTATATGTAAACTTTAATAAAAATTGTGTATTTTTACTAAAAAAATAATCTAGGAAATTATTTAATAATAGATTTACTTGTTGATGCATAAAGTCAACACCATTTTTCAATTGTAAACTTCCAATAGTATATATCTTATATTCACTTTCTACTAATACATCACTATTTGAATTATAAAATACAAACATTAAAAAATTTAAAATAAACAGAGATAAATTGTTTCTGTTAAATTCATATAATAAATTATATAATTCATATAAAACTAAAGTTAACAATGTCATATTTGTAAACTTATAAATTGAACTATAATAACTATTATCTAATTTACTGACTAAATCGTTTTCCTTTTTATTTAAATTTTCACTTGATGGTTCATTTGATGGTTCACTTGATGGTTCATTTGATGGTTCACTTGATGGTTCATTTGATGGTTCATTTGATGGTTCACTTGATGGTTCACTTGATGGTTCATCATCATAAAGACAATCTGATTTATTAGAAAGTAAATCGTTTAATTCTTCTAAATTATTTGACATTTTTTTGATTTGAATAAGTGAATATTAGTGAATATTATATAAAATTAATTCTTTAAAAAGAATTAATTTTTAATAAAAATTTTAAATTTAACAAAAAATATAAATAAATATAAATAAATTAAATAAATTAACTTACACCAGTAGATCCAAAACCACCATCTGAACGACTTGTTTCTGTAATTGAAGATACTTCTTTAAACATTGGAAATTTAAAAGATTCAAATATAATTTGAGCAATTCTATCTCCTCTTTGAACTTCAAATTTTACATTTGAAGTGTTATATAACAATACCTTAACTTCACCAGTATAATCAGGATCAATTACTCCAGCCATTACATCAATTCCATGTTTAAGAGCTAAACCACTTCTTGGAGCAATTCTTCCATAAACGTTTTGTGGAAATTGTAATTTTAAACCAGTTGAAATTAAACAACGGGAATTAGGTTCAATTATATAATCTTCAACTGAATGTAAATCAGCACCAGCAGATAAAGAACTTCCACATTTTGGTAAAAGAGCATGTTCGTGACATTTTAAAACATTAACATTGACAACAGTCTCCATTTTTAATAAATTTAAATATATTAAATATCTTTACATAAAGTTTATATTTAAATCTTTTATTTTGATTATTTTTAATTTTAAAATTAAATTAAAAAATGATTTTAGTATAAAATATAATTTTAAATATAAATTACATATAAAAAATGATTTTAGTATAAAATATAATTTTAAATATAAATTACATATAAAAAATGAATGAAATAAATATAATGAAAAATAAGATCAAAAGTGAACATTTAACAAATAAAGAAAATCAAAATAAAATCCAAGGACAATTTGAAGAAAAAGAATGTATTGTACCAACTTTTGGATTTATAAATAATGGAAATATATGTTATTTTAATTCTTTGTTGCAAAATATATTAAATTGTAAATATATTATGTATTATTTGATAAATGAACAAGTACCTAAAAATGATTTTCAAATGTATTTTAAAAATAAATTTATACAATTTATAAAATTGTATAATATCAGAGAAGATAATGTTTCTAATAATTTAGAAAATAATATTTTTGAAAAAGAAGTTTCAACATTTTCATATAATTTATTAAATTTATTATTAAAAAAATATAAAAATATAAATGTAAATGAACAACAAAGTAGTAGTGAATTTTTTTTATATATAATAGAAGAACTTGGAATTGAACATTTTTTTAAAATAAGACA
>Ga0315899_10009338_pt1:5000-10523 | contig 10523 bp, 11 predicted proteins | sample LakEriMetagenome_2_FD_203518 | JGI IMG/M metagenome (GOLD analysis project Ga0315899, IMG submission 203518) | Freshwater fungal communities from buoy surface, Lake Erie, Ohio, United States - Buoy 4 MA112 | ecosystem: Environmental > Aquatic > Freshwater > Lake | place: USA: Lake...
TCCTGTCGCGCATGGCTGCGACGTGGTGTGATGCCATTACGCGCGATAGGCACACTTTCTCAAAAGTCCTCTGTATAGTGAATTTATATAGTAAATATACTCGGGCACTGACTTTCCAGAATTTGTGTCAGTCTCACCGTCACTCTCCAAGAGGTGCTGGCCGGCCGCCAACCGGGCGTAGTTCTCTTAGCAGTTGTCAAATCCTTCACTCCTCCGCGACACACCGTGCTCACTCCTGCTCAAGGCTCGCGCACAGCGGAGGAGGAGGAGGAACTACTTGGCGGGACAGAACAGCCCGGGTCCGCGTCCTGGGACATTCCGGCGCCGGAGGAGGAGGAGCACAACGTGCAGCAGTTGCAGTCGCTCCTCAACGTATTGCCTAAGCAATGCACGAGCCGCGTGCGCCAGGCGGTATCGCACACGGGCCTGGTAGGATCTCTGCTCCGGCTCATTTGGGCCTCGTATGAGCGTCCTCTTGTGCTGCGACCCCTTGCCACCTCCAACGTTGCTGGTACCTGTGGCGTTGCCGGCGCCAGCGTTCGACGCTGGGCGCGTCCAGATCGAAAGACAGCGCAGGGAGCAGGGGGGGGTAACGCTGGCGGCGCTGCCGCTGCGCCGGCAGCTGGTCAGGCAGCTGGCAATGGCGGGGAGGGCGCGCGGCGCCGCGTGGAGATTCTTGCCAGCAACATCCTCGTGCGTCTTGCCACGCAAGTGGAATGGGAGGCTTCTGAAAAGACGCCAGTACTCGATGAGAGCACAGCGCGGCTGTGCTCGGCCATTCTACACGAGCCAAACAGCGAGAAAGCGGAGAGGGCGGCAGTGTTGTTGGCGGTTATTGCAAACACCATGGTGAATTCCATGGCGTACATGCGCCTCTACGAGCCATCCGCAGAAACAATGCCGCTCCGCCTCGAGCAAGTGCGCCTGGACTTGAAAAAGCTGCGGTCGGAACCCAGCCTTGTGCTACCTCGCGCCCAGACGCTGTTACAGGGCAAGATGCTACACTTCGGGACGTGCTGTGTGCCATGCCTTTCGAGGCTGCTCGTCTCGGATGCGAGCAACACGGCCAAGTCTGCGGCGTCGCTGTGCATCGCCATTATCGCGCTCCTTCGCCCAGCGGTCGCCGTGCCGCATGCTGCGCTTGAGAGCTTGGTCGCGCTTCTAGATGCAGAGGACGGCAGCGCGATCTTGGCGGTGGAGGCACTTGCAGCCCTTGCGCACGTGCCCGCGATGCAGAGTTATTTTGATGAGCAGGGGGTTGTTGAGATGGTGGTGAGGATGGCGCGACGAGGGGGCTCGTCGGAGAGTCAGGCGAGTGCGTCGGGCTTGCTGGAGCTGCTCGCAACGCGGCGCCGTTTGTATCGTGCGCGGTGCCGTCAGGCTGGTGCTGTGGAGGTGCTTCAACAGATGCAGGAGAATGGTCAGGCATCGGTGCGAGAGGCGGCAGGTGCGGCACTTGCTGCGGTGTCGCGGACGATGCAGGATGATGTTACGGCCATGTGCTCATCCACGGGATACCTCGTGCTGGTGGCGTTCTGCTTCTTCGTGCAGCTCGGTGGTGTGCACGCGGTGATGGATGTCATGGAGGTGTGCCGCGACGTTGCACACCTTTTGTCTCGCATCACTTCGGTCCGGAGACAGTTGCCGTCGCCGTCGGCCGTGTCCATAGCGCTCGACTTCCTCATCAATGACCCTGCGGCGTTTATGCTTGTTGGGCTCCTGCTCGCGGTGCTGCCGGGGCTCGTTATCTACCTCTACATAGCTCACTATGTTTCAAACTCCTTGCCGGCCAAAGGAGCCGTGCGTGACGGCGAAAGTGCTCGCGCGCTCCAGCGGCACCGATCCTGGCTGCTCGGCTTCACATTGAGACAAGAGGTCCTGAGTAGCCGCGAGGCTGGTTGCCCCTCGAGCATCTACAGGTATGTGGTGACGGAGGCAATGCCGGATGGCCCGTGCAAGCACCGCGTCGCGGAAGGGGACCAGGTCAAAAATTCTAAAACGTCTGTGTCCTAGGATACTTTCCACATAGCAGCACTATAGAGCTGACTTTTGCGAATGTCTACCAGCTCTTGAGCATCGATGGGCGCGACGCCAGTGTCATGGACCTACGCGCTCTCATTCTCGAAGCTCGCGGCAGTCCACGCCTTACCCTTGCGCAGACGCTTAGCAAGCTCTTGGACCCCCTCCGGCGGCTATGGGGGGTGCGTGTAGTGCCGCTAACCGGCCGCGGTAGTAGAGTCCACCTCAGATTCCTGCGCTGCAAGCGGGACGGGCGGCGACAGGCGCGAGACGTATATTTGATACGCGGGAACTGGAATGGCGTCCTCGATGACACACAGGATCCCGAAAACCCAGCCGGCGCTTCTGGCAATGCTGCCGGTCGCAATGAGTCCAGAGAGCGCATCAGTCTTTTCGAGTGGTTCAATGACTTGCGACAAGGGACGAGGCGCGAAGGATCCTCCGATGGCGACGCGGCTGCGGAGCGCCTCGACGCGCAAGGGAACGCGGCGTTCGGACACGCGCAGGCGGGGGGAATGTCATGGGAGAGGGAGGCAGAGGATGAGAGAGTGTGCCGGATCTGCCAGTGTACGGAAGAAGAGGCGCCCGAAAGTGGCAAGCTGTTTTCACCGTGCCTGTGTCGCGGGACCATGCGCTACATCCACCACGGGTGTCTGGACACGTGGCGGAAAATGTCGGCCAACGCCTCGTCCAACACGCAGTGCGACCAGTGCTCGTATGTGTACCGTGTCGAGCGACGGGGCCTTGCCAAGTTCGTGCGCGTCGCAGGCGTAAGTTGCCTCTTCCTTTTTTTCACTCTGACCAACTCACGCTGCAAGCGCAGGCGCATGCTCGAGCTCTAAGAGGAGCATAGAATGCGCCTGCCCTTTATCAATACCGTGTGTGTGGTGCAGTAAGTATGAGAGAAAATGGATGCGCGCATGCTCCACTCTCCCTCTCCGAGCCACTCCCTCCCTCCCTCCTCCCTCCCTCCCTCTCCCCCCCTCCCCCCTCTTTGCACATACCCGGTGGCCAATATTTTGCATTGTTTGACTATTATTGTTTTTGTCAAATAATATTATTTGCATGGCAGGTGCTGGAGGTAGCAGCTCTTATTGTCCTCTTTTTGACCATTGTGCTCGCTGGTTTCATTGTCAAGTGGGGCAGACTTGCGCTCGATCTCCCTCTCTCCGTCGGCGCACTCGCAGACGCCGGCGAGGAAGCTGAGGCTGCTGCTGTCGAGGCACAACGCATTTTGGTACACAAACCCTAAACATAAAGCAGGCGAGGAAAGTGAGGATGTACACACACACACACACACAAACACAAAAACACACATACACACATTAGCTGCCAAATGCAAGCATTGGAGCGCCAGCGGCCGACGGAAGATTTAGGCAGGACTTTTGCCACCACCTCTTGCTGGGGAGCACAGGTGTAGGTATTGTCGGGTTTTCTACACTCGTCATCCTGTTGCCGATGCGCGGCCTGGGATTTGTCGGTAAGAACGAAGGAGGAGGAGGGGGGGGGACACACAGACACAAACAAACGTGCGCGCGCACACCCACATGCATGTCTCAACCCAAAAAAGTGTTGATTCAGTGAGTGGTACGATGAGTGTGCATACAAACGTGTGTGTGTGTGTGTGCGTGTGTGTCTGTGCATGCATGCGTGCATGCATGCGTGCATGCATGCATGCATGCGTGCGCGTGTGTGCGCGGGCGCCTTCTCGCGTGCACGTGTGTGCGCCCGCCTTGCTCCTGCAGGCTATCACCCGAATATTCTACGGGGCGCGATCGGGCCCCAGGGCGACCCTTCAGCCTCCATTGTTTTAGGCATCGTCGTGATCGCAGGGCTGGTGAGGAGTCTGGGCGTGCTTGCTTGTGTCTAGATGAATTCGACAGAGATAGAGCGTGCGCGCGTGCGCGCGCGAGCGGGAGAGACAACATAGTTTTCTAGGAACGAGAATGCTTCCAGAACGGTGCATTGGTGCAAGCGAGAGAATGTCAATGGAAGGGCACGCGCGGTGCGGCAGAAAGTAGGCAACAGTTGAGTGCGGATAGCACACAGGGCGCATGCATGCACATGGCCAAAACTGACGTCCATACGCTGCGGCCTCTCGCTCGCTCGTGCGCGCGCGCTCTGACCCTGTGCCCCTGTCCCCATTTTTCCTTCCTGTACGCAGGTACGCGCGCTGTACCTTGCCCATAAACTCATGTTACACTTGGCTGGCATCATCGCGGAGAGATCTGGCACCGTGATTTTGCCTGCCGACATGAGCAGCGGCTCAAGGATTGGCGTGTCAAAGGCGGGTCGCCGCAACCATGCGCTTCGCTTCGCTTGACTGCTCGCCGTGCACGAGTACTAGCTCCTGTCGCTGAATAACACATTTTCACGCCTGATGGCGCTAGCCAGACCTCGTAATAGCGTAACATGCCAGCCATTCTCCGTCAGGTGTGAAATTTGTAATTCAGATCCGCTCCGGACGTTCTGATATTTTTAACCTTAAAGTAGCCACCCTACTAAGTAAATCACTACTTGCTCCAGATCGCTCCAGATCTGCGGGATGCCGCCGTTTGTTCGCCACGTTTGTTCGCCAGTAAGTGCAATACCAAACGTGCTATGGTACGCCGTAAGCGAACACTAAGCCCCCACCTATGCTGATGCTTGGCGCACATGATATGTAGCCCGGCTCACACATCTCAAGGCACGTCATGCGAAGGAGCATGAGCTGCAAATCAGCTCCCTGCAAGTGCTGCTCAAGCACGACAAGAGGAAATGTTTCCTGTATAAGGCGGAAAGGCGCCTCCGAATGTCCCCTCACACACAGCAAAACAAGATTGAAGCCTCTCTCACACTTCTCTCAGTGTTTGGAATTACATCCCAAACTGCTTCGAATATTGTCTTCGTCTTATCGCAAATTGCAGGTGCAATCATAGAGTTCACCATAGTTGCATGTTCTGAGCCGAAGTCCAAATATATATTCCGAACATTGCTATTGTTAGCAAACATCACATCATGTTACTCAAGTCTTGAATGGCCTTTTCGGACACGCCGATGCTGTGATGCTCACCACACGGAACATTTACGTGGTTTACTCCTTTGTGTCTGAGATCAGCTACGCTCAGAGCGAAGATAGACCTCCGAGTCAAGCGACCGTGACCGTTTCAAGCAAGGTTCAAGAAACACCTTGTTTCCAAGGTTCCACATTCAAGGACCGACTATGGAGGTTCGACTGATCGAAGGGAGCGGCCAAACGATTGCCTCGTTGCAGCGTTCATGTCCGCGACCGGCGTTCGCCTCGATGCGGCGCTCATGTCGACCGACCAACCAGACCGAAGCTTCTACGCTGAAATGGGCATGATGTTCGCCGAACCTTCCAGAAGCATCTGCAAGTCCTTCACACCTAAGTCAACCCAAGTTTGCGCAGTTCCAGAGCGTGGGAATCAAGGACAAACTCAACACAAGGGCACTGCAGCTGGCACAGCTTACGCCGCCCTCGTAGCTCGTCGGCGCTCGCGACGA
>Ga0315899_10009339_pt1 | contig 10523 bp, 8 predicted proteins | sample LakEriMetagenome_2_FD_203518 | JGI IMG/M metagenome (GOLD analysis project Ga0315899, IMG submission 203518) | Freshwater fungal communities from buoy surface, Lake Erie, Ohio, United States - Buoy 4 MA112 | ecosystem: Environmental > Aquatic > Freshwater > Lake | place: USA: Lake Erie, Ohio...
CCGTTCGTTTTACTTATGGAAATAATGAAATAAATTTCAATGCTGCAGAGGTAAATAAAGCAGTAGATAAACTTCAAGTTACCTTTGGAGGAAGTAGAGGGAAAAACAATCAATGGGCAAAACCATGGTTGCTTCAAGGCACTGGTAAACCTTGGTAATTTTTCTTTTTGCCATTACATAAAATTAATGTCAAATATTTGAACACCAAACACCCTATTTTATTACTAAATAGGGTGTTTTTTTTGTATCATTTTCTACAGATATGGAGTATTAATAATAGTCCTTAAAATGTGCTGATGCTTGTCATTCAATAGTAAAATTTCATGAGGACATTTTACTTGAATGCTTCGTTTGATTAGAAGCAAACCTTATTTTAATTTTAAAACCCTTTGAGAAAATTCGACGATGAGTCAATTTATTTTTGAATAAAAAATTCAAAATTTAGGGATGATAGGACTTAATAGCATGTTTTACTACATCTGATTGATAAAAATAGACCTCCTTGAATTTTCCTTCGGAATACATTTGGCCTTGATCAAAAAAATGAGGGGAACTAGGATTTCCATTTTCACCACCTGCCAACAATGAATAGGCCTTTATTTTAGGGCCAAATTCTACTGCGGCAATAAAACTATTTCCATTGACGCCATACCATTTTTTTGATCCTTGGATCGAGCGACTTGTATAGGAGGGGAGTTGGCCCCAAGCAGAGGAGGTAAAGGGAACTGAGATACTCGGCTTTTCATCATCTACTATATTAACATCTTGATTAGAAATTCGTTGGAAACGATTCAATTCTCCCCAAGCCAATCGCCATGTCCCAAAATCCTTTTCTAAATCAGCCATCACTTCTCTGAGTGTTTGGACCATTTCCTGTTTTGAACCCGAGCGCGCATATTTTTCAATGTCTTGAACAACATCCGTTTCACCTCCAAATAGTTTGGTTTTGGGAATTTTAGTCATGATTTTTTGACCCCAGCGAACGGCTATTGTTTGCGCAATGGAAGATGTGGAGGCATTGAAATCCCAATTTTTTAATTCTTTCAAGACCTCAGTCAAATCCGATTCTTGGGAAGCTGCTTGTACAAGTGATGGGATTAATACCTCAAAAGCCATTAACCGTCGGTCATATCCTAGACTGATTAAAGACGTTAAGTCTAATTTACTGGTTTGAGAAAATAGACGAACCGCATTGCGATCACGAAAATTTTCTCCATCTGGTGCCATATAGACCGGATATTGGGCTTTTTTTGGGCTAGATGAACCCGAAACTGTAAACGGGGTGGAGTTGCAGTTTTGAATCCAAGCCGTGGTAGGATTATAGCTGTGCACGATTTCTTCCAAAGGGTGAAGTCCTTTCCAATCATTCTTGGATGTGGATCCATCTTGGGGTAAGCCCCAATCCAAAGTGGGCTCTCTACGTGGTACAAAATTACCATGCCAATATGCGATATTTCCCCTATTATCCGCATATATGGTATTGTTAGAGGTGTTCGCACGCATTTCCATGATGCGTTTGAAGTCGGCAAAACCGGTTGATTTGGTTCTGAGCCAACTTTGAATCAGACTTTTTCTGGCCCGATTATATGAGCGAACGGAAATCCATTTTCCATTTCTAGCGGCTAAAATGGGACCTCGGTGATTGTAATAAGTTTTAATTCTCCGTGCGCCGAGGGAAACCCATTTCGTTTTAAATGGAATCCATTTCCCATCTAAGCGGTATTCCATGGTTCCTCGGTTATTTCTTGTCGTTTCAACGTATGAATCTGCCACATCTACTTGCGATGAGGTATGCATCCATCCGTTAAATTTATTGAATCCTTGATAGACAAAGAATTGGCCCCAAGTTACGGCTCCGTACACAGATAATCCTTCTTCACTGTTGACATGCACCTCAGGCCTAAAATAAAAAGTTACATGTGGATTAATGTACAATAGAGAATTTCCAGTTGACGAAAGGGTAGGGCCCACCGCAAAACCGTTTGAGCCGGTTAATTTTTCATCAGGGTTTTGGTATTTTACTTGGGCCGATTGCTTTGTCAAACCATAAAAAAGGGCGGTTTCATTTTCTGTTATGTCGCCAGTCGATATGGCGCCGATGGAACCATCTGTCCATAACAAAGGGAACCAAGGCTCAAAATGGGTGATTAACCGCGGTTTAATTTCAGGATGTTTCTTTAAAAAGTAATTGATCCCATCAGCATAGGCATTCAACAATTTTTTTAGCCAAAGAGGGCTTGTTTTGTATTCTTCTTTGGCCTCATTTGCGTCAATGATCAATTTGATATATAAATCATAGGCCTGCTCTTTTTCTCCTTTGACCTCAGACATTCGTCCTAATTTTTCAATATAATTCATTTCTACTCGCGCAAAATCATCTTCACATTGTGCAAACATTAGGCCAAATACGGCATCCGCATCTGTCTTCCCATATATGTGTGGAATTCCCCATTCATCTCGGTGAATGATCACTCTTTTCGCTTGGGCGTCATATTGACCTTTGATTTCAGTTAGGCTCGTTAAGGAGAAAAACAGAAAAATAAGTGTAAATAATTTATGCATGGCTTGATGATAATTGTATAAAAATAGGAATAAAATCCGGTCGGCTTACTGGCACTATCTAAAATTATCGGAGCGTTAGACGCAACTATGAAGAGTTGATTGCTATTCTTTAAAACTATCTTTTAATCGTTTGAAAGCTCATTCAATGCTTTTCTTTGAATTTTTCGGATGGCTGACTCAATGGATTTTTCAGGCTCTATGATATTATATTCTCCCCAAAAATCTGGATCAGCTAAACTGGAAACTTTATCTGAGATAATGATATTGGAGTTCAATTTTTGAGTATTTTGAATCTCTTTGGTATCCTGTTTTTTCCAATCGGTGACGGCCATTTCAAATGTGGTGTTGTAGATCGTGTTGAATATTTTCTTGTCCCAATTTAATTTAAACGTCAAATCCCCACGGGAATAGGCATAAATCCATTGGCCATTTTGTTGTTGATAGTTAATCTGATAGCGGACTTCTGTGGGATAAATATCAACGCCAACAGGTTTTTTGCGCGTAAATTGAAGTCCTGACTTGACTTTATCAGCCACATTGAGATGGAACGTAGCACTGATGACGGCAAGACTCTTCACATCGATGTACATTTTGCCGTAATATAGCGGGTTTTCGTTGGTTGGTTTTTGTTTGAAACCTAAAACCAACACTTGCTTATCATTTATTTGGGTAATATCCTCTACATTAAAATCATAAAATTCGAATGCATCTTCTGAAAAGATAAAACTGGGATATTTAATTAAATCAAGGTATAAAGAGGAAAAAGGACCTCCTTGTAACTTGAAATTTACGGTGTCTAATTTAATGTAATCAGTATTTTTTCGACCCTTAAAGAGATTAATTTGTTCTTGCGCAGCTATTGAAAAGGGCTGTTTTTGAATATTGACGATGGATTCAGTAAGGGAAACGTAGGTACGCCTTTTTCGAATGGTTTCTCGATAAAAACCAGTCATTTGAATGGGATCATCTCCATAATTTTGTAATCGATTTTTCAAAACCCCTAAAAATATATTTTTTGCATCCCTCACATTGACAACTACTTCTTCGAGTATGGTATTACTGGGTTCTAAATACAGCACATTTTTTTCTGGCTTTAATTCTTTGATGGGGACAACTTTATTGTTGTACCCCAAAAATGAAATGATAAGGTTTGAATTTTGCTTCTCTGTTGGAATTTTAATCGAAAAATTTCCTTCACTATTGCTAATGGTCGAGATGCTTGTTCCGGAAACTGTAACACTCGCAAAGATTAGTTCATTTTTTGTTTTACTGTCTAAAATAGATCCCTTGAATTGTTTGAACGAACTGGAGTCTGCCGTGTTAAAGACTGAGAAACGAGCTTCTGATTGCATTTGAGCCAGCATGATGAACACTAATCCAATGAATCCTCGAAAATACAAGTGTAGCTTAGTTTTCATTATATGAATACAATAAAATTAATTATCAAAATTGTAATCTTTTACATTCTTTTTCTTTCCCTTTTTTAATCGACATATCAACGAATCAGAAAAAATATTTGAAACTCAAATATAGGAAATGAATTTATACGAAAATATGTAATCGGTGTCAATTTATACGTCGTCAAACAAATTTCTCACTTGCATTGAAATCATCAGGTTTGTGAATTTTTTCGATTGTTGATTAAAAAGAACGCCAAAATTGAGAAGGCAAAGCCAATAAAAATCAGGAAATAATTGACAGGTTTTTCAGCGGTCAGTGACATGCGAAGTAAGATGGTCGTAATGATAAAACTTGCATTTCGAAAGATCAAATAAAACGAAAAGTGATACATGAAGGAAACAATAAGCAAGAAGACATCCATGAAAATCATCACGGAGAAAAAATCATCGTAAAAGACGGTGTTGGGATTTGGGTAATTATGATTCGATTGCATGGCGGCAAACAAATCTTGTAGCCACATGGACAAACTTGAAAAGCTTAGAACAAACAAAATAATGATCATTAAAAATGACATGATTTTCTTGATAGCTACAAAATGTTGAATGTCATTAATCGCATCGGAGCGTTGGGAATTTTTGTAAAGTTTGTAGTAAAACATCGTAGCCGCCAACATAAGTAAGGAGGCAATTAAATCATATACAAGACTTAATAAATGGACATCTTGGATGGAAAGGGATTTTTCAAAATCTAAATCTGCAATGTCATGAAAAAAGCTTCGTAAGGTGATTAGGGTGATTACTTCAAATTGCTTGCCTATAAACTCTGAAATTGACTTAGGAATGATGATGACTAACAACAAAACCTCATAAAATAATATAAAACTGAAGGGCGTGTAGATGGCCTTCAGGTAACTATGTTGGAAGTCTTTGAAATATAAAACGTTGTTCGCCAAAAATATAAAACCCAAATGCAGAACAAATGCCAGTAATGCGAGCCTCAAGATAAAAAGTTCCACCATTCTAACATGCTTAGGACTTACTAAGCGATCGAACAGTTGGCTGTATTTAGCTAAAAAACTCAACATATAACATTGGGTTTAAAAAACTCAACACCTAATAAAATAGGTATTTTTTATTTTGAAGTTGTTTTTTTGGACGCTGACACAGCTTTTTGCTCATCTTTACCCAAAGTATCCATTTGATTTTCAACAATTTCCTTAAAAGAATTATCAAAATACACTCCATCAGATTCCATGTCCGCGATGTTGCGGTGCATGGCTTTATAGATTACTTTCTTTTCTTCTTTAGTTAGGGACTTGTTTACGGCAAGATTTCCTATGAAATTGACTAAACCCGCTCGAGGACCCGACTCTTTTTGGTAAACATAGGTCTCGTTCTCCATGACGGAGAATTCTCTGTATACCGCTATCATGAAAACGATAAATAAAGTCGATATCACTGCGGTGAGTAAAATAATATCTATGTCCATTATTTTTTTAGTTTAGAGTTTATAAAATTCAATAAACCAAGGATTGTTGGCGGCCATAAGCCAATAAAAATGGCTTTATCCTTGTCTCCGACTACCAAGTAAAGGTATTCACTAACAAAGATGACAATGATGACAACAACGATGATCAGAATTTCTGAGGCTTTAAAGTTTTTAAACATGATGTGTTATTTTAAGTATTAAACTGACGTTGGTAAAGAGGATTAAGGTAAAAAATATATATAGGCTTATTCCTTAATTAACAAAATTAAAGCCACAGAAAATCTGTGGCTTTAAAATTAAATTAACCCCAATTTTATTTAGGAAGTACAACTGAATCAATCACGTGGATGATTCCGTTACCTGCCTTTAAATCTGTAGCAACAACTGTAGCTGTTCCTCCTTTTTCGTCAGTCAATATAACTTTTCCGTTTTTCAACGAAGCTGTTACTGTACCTCCACTAACTGTTTTCAATGCTAAAGATCCGTTTGCAGCAGTAATCGCTTTTACGACCGTAGCGGCATCGAATGTGCCCGAAATAACGTGGTAAGTAAGAACTTTTGCTAGCGTAGCCTTGTTTTCAGGCTTCAATAAATAATCAACAGTTCCTGCAGGTAACTTAGCAAATGCTGCATTTACAGGTGCAAAAACAGTAAAAGGACCTGCACTCTGTAATGTCTCAACTAAGCCTGCTGCCTTTACAGCTGCAACCAAAGTAGTATGATCTGCTGATCCAATCGCAATATCTACTACTGTTTTTTGAGCGTTTGATGCAAAACTCATGCCGATCAAAGCGATTAATGTCAAAGTAATTGATTTTAATTTCATTTTTGTTTTTTTTGTTTTAGTACAATGCCATAACTCATTAATTGTGAAATAGTTTTAAAAAAAATAAAATGCAAGGTCTACCTTGTGCGCGCTTGCTGCTTGGATTAAAATGGGATGTGTTTTATTTTACATGTATTGAATGCATCGTTTGAATTCGTATAGTAATACGAAGTGCACGCTCATGTTGATTAGTCAATTTAATCTACTTTAGTATTTGATGATTTTTAATTAATGCTTCACGTAATTCTTGGTAGGGAACTTCATGTGTTTGGCAATTTTTGTCAATAGCGATACTTGCTGCAATGGCAGCAGATTGACCCAGTACCATAAATACCGGCTCCATTCGAATGGAACCATAAGCGATATGGGAAGATGAAAGGCAAACGGGGATAAACAAATTACTTATTTCAGATTTTTTAGGGATGATGGATTTATAGCTAATTGGAAAGGGTGCATCGACATGCGCCTCCACATTTCCTTCGTTTTTAACATATCCGTTTAAGTCGACGTATCTCTGAATGGGATGAGAGTCCATTTGGTATGCGCCTAAGCCTATCACGTCTTGGGCAACAGCCAACGCTTCACAATCACGCTGGGTCATTACATAATCACTGACTAAGCGCCTTGCCTCTCTAATGTATAATTGGTCAGTCCAACCTTCATTTTGGCTAAATTCGTCTTTACACATTCCCCATTTGGAAACTACATCACGCACTTGTTTAGGAATTCTTGGATGATATGCCAAAGTCCACATTAAGCCTTGTTGGTACTTTTTATGTAAGGATGCAATTTTCAAACGGTCTTCATAACTAGCTTCGGGGTAGAGATAATTTTGGCCAACAAAATCGGTTGAAAAGCCCTTTTGATTATTTGTATCCGTCTTTCGGTTTGGCATTTCCGAATTTATCCAAGGCACTAAAGGGTCCCCATAATCATACATTTTACTAATTTCACCTTTTGCGGCTTCGTAATTGCGAAACAATAATTCATATTCTATTTCCTTGTAACCTATTGGTTTTTTAAATGGAATCCGATTATCAGGATGATCTGTTAGAGTCATTCGATAACAATAGGCTTGAATTTTATGATCGGCTTGCCCATCAATTCCGGGCTTTCCAGGATTGACAAATGGCAATAATCCACTTTTGGGATTATCCTTGACTAGATAAGGACTTACTCCCTCGATAAAATTATGGTGCATTGAGTTCCTGGATATTTTTTTATGCAAGGTCAAGCTGACATTGTTTGCCTGAACTCCATTTAAAGATTCTCCATATTGGCTATTTGCCTCCCGGCCTACGGTATAGCTGACCCCGGAGGCGGCCATCAAATCTCCTTCATAAGTACAATCCATAAACATTTTACCTTGATAAATCTGACCCGTTTCCATCTGTATCGATTTAATCACGTGTCCGTCCTTTTTTACACCCGTTTTTCGATTCAACCGCTGTTGATAGACAATCCGAATGTTAGGTTCCTTTTCTAGCATTTCATGATATACTTTTAAAGCTGCGGAAGGCTCAAAAGCCCACATGGCATCTTCCTCGAAGGTATTATATCCGACGCCGCGATACGACTCCCTGTTTTGATAAATCCAGTTTTCTGGCTTCAAATAATACTTTTTGATATTTTGATAAAACTCACGGGAAAGGCCGCCAATGGCTTGCTTATTTCCAATATCAGTCTTGCCTAATCCTCCGGTAGTTAGTCCTCCTATTCGCTTAAAAGGTTCAATTAAAATTACTTTTTTACCCATCCTAGAGGCTTGAATTGCGGCAGAAACGCCAGCTGAGGTGCCTCCATAAATCACCACATCATAGAATTGAATGTTTTGAGCAATGCACAGATTTTGTATTAAAAAAGTCGACAAAATAAGACAAATGGTGCGTAGATGACCAAATATTGAAACTGAATGAGCGATTAGCATATATTGATATTCAAATGATTTTTTGAAGATACGTTTTAAAGCAAAAAATTAATGCAACCAATAGAAATAATTTTTTAAAGACGATTCATGACAATTTGAAGTCATTAATTTAAAAAAGGATTCGTCTTTACTTAGATACTTAAATCTCGTTATATGAAATTTGGATTAAATTATAGTTGCGGATGGGTTTGTAAATCAATAGCAAAATTGGATCAATTGGCCATTTCTATTGGCAAACGATTGGATTTCAATCGGATCAAAAAACCGAATTTGAGTAAGTAATGGATTAAAATAAAAAGCTGATCCGTTTAAAAAGGGAGCTGCTTTTTATTTCAACTTGGTCGTATCTACGCGGCTAGGGGTATCTTCCCCTGAAATGATACTCGTCGCGCTCTTAGCAATTGCCTTAATAATTTCGGTCATATTATCTAAGTCCAACGTCTGTACTTCATCGCTCGCCTTGTGGTAATTGGGTTCACTGTCCATTTTAGAGGTGGAAATGGTATGCGCAGGGACGCCTAATTCGGCTAAAGTCGCATTATCTGAACGGTAAAATAAGTTTTGGTCTGGGTAAGGATCTGGATAAAAAGTAAATGGAGATCCTGTTAAGTTCTTTTTCAGAATTTCACCCATCGACGACTTCTCGTAGCCCGTGATGTAGGCGCTATTTTTTCCCCACTTACTTTCTGTGCCAATCATCTCCAAATTAAACATGGCCATCACTTGGTCTGGATTAAATTGCTTAGAGAAATAAGAACTTCCGTGGCCACCGCTTTCTTCGGCTGTAAAGGCCGCAAAAATTAGCGTGCGCTCGTTATCATGCTTTTTAGCGTAGTATTTTGCCAGCATCATCACAGCGGTTGTTCCAGCAGCATCGTCATTGGCTCCGTTGTAGATGGAATCTCCTTGCACGGCTTTCCCGATTCCTAAGTGATCATAGTGGCCAGAGAAAATAACATATTCATTCGGACGAGATTTGCCAGGAATGATCCCCACGACGTTGGCTAATTCGAGGCGTTCAACTTGTTGGGCCGCGGTGATTTTAAACTTGGTAGGGATGGTATTGGCAATCACGAAAACGATGTTGGCCTGCGTTTCTCTGAGCGGTCCTCTGCCTGACAGGCGAGGAATATATTTAGCAAAGCTTTCGTGCAAAAAAGCGATGGTTGGCTTTTTGGCATTCATAATCTGATAGGCTTTTTGGCCAAAATTTGCTCCCTCTAGAATGCTCGCCAATTCATAACCGGATTTTTCGTCAAGTTCAATCGAAGATTCTTTGGAAATTATTGCCATGTTTTTAGCCTCTAAAGGTTTTTCATCCATGTTTCCGGAAGCGGAAATTAGTGAAGATTTAAACATAGGGAATGCCTGTAAATACGTCCCGTTGGTCTTTTGTAATTTTGCCTTTTTGAATTCCCCTGCAATGAAATTTGCGGCTTTTTCAATGCCCGGTGTAAAGGGTTTTCTGCCCGCTAGCTCGTCTGAGGCTAAATAAGTTTCGATTCGCTCCGTTTCTGCGCGGGTAATGATTTTGTCAATTTTCTGCGCCTGAACCAACAAGGGGAGCGCTATGAGTAGTAAGATTTTTTTCATTGGAAAATATTTATTCCGACAATATTACAAAATTACCTAATGAGATGATGTAGAACCATTTTGTATTTTTTGAGGTGCTGATCGGATTATTGTTTGATGAAATCATAGCCTTGTGCGCGCTGGTTTGCTTCTTGGTCCTAAAGGTGCTTGTTTTATTAAAATGAATTTAATGCTAAATTTGAATCAAAATTAATCACTCCTTAGTGACTATGAATTAGTTCGACGGCGCACTAAAAAATGCTAATTTGTGCTTTGATAAATCCTTTTAGTGCCTATAATTATTTTTTATAATGTATTTGATTTTTTGTTGACATGAGGTTTAAATTATTTTTGGTATTACTATTCATTAATTATCAAGTTGCATTCGCTCAAAACAATCGCTTAGAAACGACCAATAAAATTGGTTGGTACAGTTACACGGGAACTTTTAAAGTTTCAGAAAATATAGGAATACATACGGAATATCAATGGCGAAGAAATAACCTGATTACAAGTTGGCAACAAAGCCTTTTAAGAACAGGTTTAAATTACACTTTAAACCCAAGAGTATTTTTTAGATTAGGTTATGCATGGGCAGAAACCTACCCATATGGGGAGTACCCCCTGAATGGATTGGGTAGGAGTTTTACCGAACATAGGACTTTTGAAATGGTTCAGCTCTCGCATAAAGAGGGTATAGTCGATTTTTCACACCGGTTTATGTTGGAACAAAGATTTATCGGAAGA
>Ga0315899_10009342_pt1 | contig 10522 bp, 8 predicted proteins | sample LakEriMetagenome_2_FD_203518 | JGI IMG/M metagenome (GOLD analysis project Ga0315899, IMG submission 203518) | Freshwater fungal communities from buoy surface, Lake Erie, Ohio, United States - Buoy 4 MA112 | ecosystem: Environmental > Aquatic > Freshwater > Lake | place: USA: Lake Erie, Ohio...
TTCGGTGTTTGATTCGGTGCACACGTGGGCTAAGCTCAACGGGTGTCCGGAGACGGCGGTGATTGTGGAGGAAGCGGATCGTGAGCCGGGGGATGGGACCCGGGTGACGCGGCATCAATGGGGGCCAGGGAAGGGAGGGGCGGAGGTGGTGCTGCTGCAGGTGACTGGGGGCGGGCACACGTGGCCAGGTCAGGATCCCGGGGTGAACTTCATCGGCAAGGCGACGATGGACATTGATGGGAACGCGGTGATCTGGGATTTTTTCCGGAAGCACCCGATGGTGCGGGAAGTCAGCGGTAAATGACGACGAGGATGGCGAGGGATTCGCCTTTGGATTCGTTGACGATGGCGTGGGAGACGTCGGCGCGGTAGTTGGCGGAATCGCCGGCGAGGAGGACGTCGGAATCGCCGCCGCTTTCGATGCGGATGCTGCCGGAGACGACGGTCAGGTATTCGCGGGTACCTGCGAAGTGCGGGGCGCTGCGGAGGGCTCCGCCGGGTTCGAGTTTGAGCTCGTAGAGTTCGACGTCTTTTTCGAGATTGAGCGGGCTGAGCGTGCGGAGGCGGCAGTGTTCGTCCGAGCGGTAGTGGTAGGCGCGGTCGTCGTGGCGGATGACTTGGACGGTGGCGGCGGCTCCGGGTGCGTCGACGAGTTCTGCGAGGGGCATGCCGAAGGCTTGGGCGATGCGGAGGGTGACGGCGAGGGTAGGGTTGGCCTGTTCGCGTTCGATCTGAGAGATCATGGAGCGGCTGACGCCGCTGCGGCCTGCGAGGGTTTCGAGGGACCATGCGCGTTCTGCGCGCAATTGCCGGAGCCGGCGGCCGAAACGGCGGGAAACCATTTCGGCCGGCCGGGCCGGGTCAGAGGAAGCATCGGGGCGTTTTGCTGGCATGCTGGGACGATGGCGGCTAGGATGCCGGGGACAACCATGAATCCGGCGATGCGAGGGCGGCGATGCTGAGAGTTGGTCGGGTTAGTTGCGGGTGCCGAAGCTGACGAAGCAACCTTTTTTGTTACCGACGACGACATCGGGGACCCCGTTGCCATCGACGTCGACGGCGGTGACCTGGGTGCCGACGCCGCTGTCGTTGTGGATGAGGTGGGGGATGAATTCGGCTTTGCCGCTGGCTTTGCCGGGTTTCACTTCATACCAGTAGAGGACGGCGGGGTCGTGGGTGCCTTCTTCGCCGCCGGTGCCGTCGGCGCGCGGGGCGTGGGACCAGAAGCGTTTGCCGGTGACGAAGTCGCGGACGCCGTCGCCGTTGAAGTCGGCGTTATCGATGGCGTGGATTTCGCTGAAGCGAGGTTTGGCGGGGTCGTCTTTGGAGTCGCCCATGAGGTCGTGGCGGGTCCATTTGCCGTCATTCTGTTCGTACCATGCGAGCCCGTAGCCGTGAGCGGCGAGGGAGGTGAAGACATCCTGATCGCCGTCGCCGTCGAGGTCCTGAGCGAACATTTGAGCGCCGCCGGGGCCGGAGAACCCCTGTTCGTGGAATTTCCATTCCGGGCTGGTGCGGGTGTCGGCTGGTTGTTCCCACCAACCGTTCTTTTCGAGGAGGTCGGGGCGTTTGTCGCCGTTGACGTCGCCGACGCCGAGGCCGTGGGTGAAGCGCTGGAGTTTGATGTCGCCGGTGACCTTGGTGAAGGGCCATTCAGCGGAAGGGTCGTCGGATGGGCTGGCGAAGCCGAAGGCTCCGGCGGTGGAGCAGACGATTTCGGGTTTTCCGTCGCCGGTGATGTCGGTCCAGTGGGGGGATTCGTTGTCGGTGACTTTGAAGACGTCGTGGCGTTTCCAGAGACCGTCAGCGCCCTTGGGGTTTTCGAACCAGTAGGAGACGTCGCCGGGGAAGCCGAGGACGAGGACATCGGCCCAGCCGTCTTTGTTGAGGTCCGGGGTGTAGTTGAAGAAGTTTTTGGAGTAGCCGCGTGGGTCGAAGGGTTGGCTTTCGTAGATGGAGTGGCGTTTTTCGAGGGTCGGGCCTTCCCACCAGTAGGGTCCGTAGACGACGTCCATTTTTCCGTCCTTGTTGAAGTCGCCGGCGGCGGCGCCTTCGGCGTGGAATTCGTCGCAGAGCCGCTGAGTTTTCCATGTGACGTCAGCGGAGGCGGAGACGGCGAGGGAGGCGAGGACGAGAGAGATGCGGAGAGGAGGCATGAGAGGGGGTGTGGTGGGGGAATGGGGAGAGAGGGCAAACGCGCGGGGCGGGGGAATATTTCGCCCGGGAACGCGCGGGAGGGGTCAGTTCCAGCCCTGAGTCCATGTTCCGAAGGGATCTTTGCTGAAGTGGTCGATGTAGACGTCGATTTGTTTGGCGCGGGTTTCTGGGAACGGGTGGGTGCTGAGGATTTCGGGTGGTCTGGCACCGCCCATGGACTGGCCGAGGACCTTCATGACATCGAGGAGGGCTTCTGGTTTGTAGCCTGCGACGATGAGGAGCTGGACGCCGATGCGGTCGGACTGGGATTCGTCTTCGCGGCCGTAGCGCGTCTGGAGGAGTTGGCCGACCATCTGTCCGATGGCAGCGCCGTTGCTGCGTTCGCTGGCGGTGGCTGCGGCGGCGGCGCCGGCGATGCTCTGGAGGAGGCCGCTTTTGGCCATTTGCTTATTGGAATGCCATGCGAGGACGTGGCCGACCTCGTGTCCGAGGACGCCTGCGACGGCGTCTTCTGAGGGGAGTTGTTCGAGGAGGGCGCGGGTGATGAAGACCTGGCCGCCGGGGAGGGCGAAGGCGTTGATGGTTTTGCGGTCGTCGAGGACGTGGAAGGCGAAGGGGTAATTGAAGTCCTTGGAGCCGCGGCGTGCGACGATCTGGTCTTTGGCGCGGAGGAGGCGGGCGCCGATTTCGTTGATTTTGTTGGCGAGGATGGGTTCGCGGTATTCGCCGCCGAATTCCTTCATCATTTGGGGGGCGGACTGGAGGCCCATGGCGACTTCCTGATCCGGGGTGAGTTTGACGCGGACTTTTTCACCGGTGAAGGGATTGACCTCCTCGCGGGTGGAGGACATGTAGGTGAAGTAGCCCATGACGAGGAGGACGAGGGCACCCATGATGCGCGGGTTGCCGAGGAGGATGCCGAGGCAGCCTGAGCGTCTTGCGGGAGAGGAAGGTTGGCCGTACATGGGCCAGAGTTAGCACGATCAGATGGCGACCGTCAACTTGGGACGTCCCCATGCTGGTTCCGGTTCTGCGGCTTCCGGGCGGCTCTGGCGGAAGATGCCGAGGAGGAGGCCGACTGCGCAGAGACAGGAGCAGAGATTGGAGCCTCCGTAGGAGAGGAAGGGGAGGGGCATGCCTTTATTGGGCATGCAGGCGGTGGTGACGCCGATATTGATGATGGCCTGGATGGTGATGAGGAGGACGATGCCTGAGCCGAGGAGGGCACCGAAGCGGTCGGGGGCGCGAGCGGCGACGGAGAGGCCTGCGAGGGCGAGGGCGGTGAAGAGGGCGGCGGTGCCGAGGGTGCCGGGGAGGCCGAGTTCTTCGCCGACGACGGGGAAGATGAAGTCGGTGTGGCAGTAGGGGAGGTAGAAGCGTTTCTGGCGGCCGTCGCCGAGGCCCATGCCGCGAGGGCCGCCTGCGCCGAGGGCGATGAGGCCCTGTTCCTGCTGGTGGTTGAGGCTGAGGATTTCCGAGGGGACGTCCTTGGGGACGGAGTCCTGCCAGAGGAGGGTGAAGGCGGTGAAGCGTGCGGCGCGGTTGGGGATGAGTTTGACGGCGGAGAAGAGGAGGGCTGCGCCGAGGAGAGCCATTGAGGCGACGTAGATGAGGCGGGTGCCTGCGAGGAAGAGGATGGCGGTGCCTGTGGTGAAGAGGAGAGCGGCGGCACCGAGATCGACTTCGAGGGCGATGAGGCCGACGGGCAGAGCGAGGATGAGGAGCGGGAAGAGGAAGCCGTGGAGGAATTCTGTGCGTCGGTGGGAGAAGGTGGCGCACCATGCGGCGAGGGCGATGAGGACGCCGAGGCGGGCTGGTTCGGAGGGTTGGAAGACGAGTGGGCCGAGGCCGATCCAGCGGGTGGCGCCGTTGATGTTTTTGCCGATGCCAGGGATGAAGCAGAGGGCGAGGAGGACGACGGAGACGGCGAGGATGGTGCGGGCGTGGGTTTTCCAGCGTCGGTAGTCGAGGAGCATGAGGGTGGTGCCGCCGACGAGGCCGAGGGCGCACCAGATTCCCTGACGGCGGAGGGCGGACCACGTGTCGTGACGCGTTTCTGCGCTGAAGCCTGCGGTACTCAGCTGCATGATGAAGCCGAGGACCGTGAGGAGGATGACGCAGGCGAGGAGGACGAACGGGGCGCGGCGGGACACGGTGGAGAGGTGCTAGGGTTTCAGCGGCGGACGGGGATTTTGAGTTGTTCGCCTGGGCGGATGACGCTGGAGTCGCTGAGACCGTTGAGGCGCATGATTTCGCCGGCAGGGAAGCCGTAGCGGCGGGCGACATTGTAGACCGTGTCGCCGCGGACGACGACGTGGGTGCGCTGGCCTGCGGATCTGGCTGGGGTTTCGGCTTTGGGTTTGGTGGCGACGGCGGATTCGTCGTCGGTTTTTTTGGTAGAGGGTTTTGGTGAGGTTTTGACCGGAACGGGAGCTGCTTTTGGTTCAGCGGGTTCGGTGCGGGCGGCCTTGGGTTTGGTGGCCGGGGTGGCCTTGACGACAACGGCGGGTTGTTTCTGGGCGGCGGGTTTCGTGGAGGGTTTGGAGGAAGGTTGAGCGGCTGGAGGAGTGGCGGCCGGGGTGACGCGGCGGCCTTTATCCTGGACCCATGTGTCCGGCTGGCGCGAGGCGACGGTGGTGGGTTCCGGCTCGGCTGGCTGGGCGTGTTCGAGCGGTTGTTCTTCCTGAGCGATGGATTCTTCCGGGGTGGCGTCGGGGGTTTCGGCTGGGGCTGGGGAAGGGTCGAAGGGAGCGGTGCGCTGGGTGAGTTTTGCGGAAGGGTTGGCGGTGGCACCGATGACGTGAGGGGCGTCGGGGATGAGGATGCGGGAGCCGGCTTCCCATGAGGCGTCCGGGTTGGCGTCTTGGAGCTGTTCGACACTGCGCTCGTAGCGGGTGGAGACGAGGAGCTTGGTTTCGCCAGGTTGGAGCGTGTGGAAGGTGCCGGGAGTGGAGGGTTCGGGGGCGGCTTCGGGTTCGGCGACCTCGTCTTCCGGGACGACTTCGGCGCGCGGGATGGGAGGTTCTGCGCCTGCGAGGGAGGCTGGGGCACCTTGTCTGGGCAGGGTGGCGAGCTGGGTGGCGGGTGGGGCGGTGGCGGCGTCCGGGGCGTTAGGGTCGTGAGCGACGGCTCCGGAGTTTTCGCTGTCGCGGCCCCATGTGTGGAAGGCGAAGAGCCCGCCGACGGCGACGAGGTGGAGGGCGAGCATGACGACGAAGGCGCGTGACATGCGGATCTGGGGGACCTCGACTTCCCAGTCGTCGGAGGTGCTCATGTGAGCTGGGAGACGGTGGGTTTTGCCGAAACGTTCGGTGATGGCACCGAAGAGGTTTTTGCTGCGGCGGCGGAGAGGCCGGGATTTTTGATCGGGCAGATTTCTCATGGTGTGATCAGCTGGTTGACGGATTGGATGAAGGAGTCGCCGCGGTGGTCGTAGCCTGTGAACATGTCGAAGGACGAAGTGCCAGGGGCGAAGAGGACGGACTGGCCTGGGGAGGCGGCTGCGAGGGCGGAGCGGACGGCGTCGTCGAGGGAGGAGCAGACGGTGCAGGGGACGGCGTGGCCCCAGAGGGCGGCGAGGCGCGGGCCGATTTCGCCGATGGTGAAGACGGCGGAGGTTTTGGCGGCGATGAGGTTGGTGACTGGGAGGTAGTCGAGGCCTTTTTCCTTGCCGCCGGCGATGAGGACGACCTTATCGTCCATGCCGCGGAGAGCGGATTCCATGGCGTGGACGTTAGTGGCTTTGGAGTCGTTGATGAAGTCGACCCCGTTGATGGAGCCTGCGGGTTCGCAGCGGTGGCGAGGTGCGGGGATGGACTTGAGGGAGTCGGTTAGTGCGGGGATGGGGATGCCCCATGCGTGGCAGGCGGCCATGGCGGCCATGAGATTTTCTGCGTTGTGGCGGCCGCGGAGCCTTGTGTCGCGCATGGCGAGGACGGGTTGGCCGTGGCGGAGGATGGTGCCGTCGGCGAGGGACCAGTCGGCGTTCTGGTCCCATGCGGAGAAGGTGATTTTCCGGGCTGGGAATTCCGGATAGGATTCGGCGGCGTTGACGACGGCGAAGTCTTCCGGGGAGAGGTTTTCGAAGATGCGAGCTTTGGCGCGGTAGTAGGTGTTGAGGTCGGGGTGGCGGTCGAGGTGATCTTCTGCGAAGTTCATCCAGACGGCGACGCGCGGGTGGAAGGAGTCGATGAGTTCGAGCTGGAAGGAACTGACCTCGAGGGTGAAGACGTCGAGGGGGGTGTCGGCGAGGACGATGCTGGCGAGGGCGGTGCCGAAGTTGCCGCAGGGGAGTGTGCGGATGCCTGCTGCGGAGAGGGCGGCGGCGGTGAGGGCGGTGGTGGTGGTTTTTCCGTTAGTGCCGGTGATGGCGATGACGGGGATGGACGACTGCTGGATGGCGAATTCGATTTCGCTGATGGCCTTGGTGCCTGTGTCGATGACGAGCCTTGCGAGGGGCCATGAGGGGTCGATGGCGGGGCTGAGGACGGCGAGGTCGAAGCGGGTGGGGCAGGCGAGGGCGGCGGGGCCGGTGAGGGAGTGGATGCCTTCGGAAATGAGGGTAGCTGCGCTGGCGGCGGCGGCTGGGCTGGTGCCGCTGTCGAGGGCGGTGACGTCGGCACCGAGACGTGCGGCGAGCCTAGCGGCGGCGAGACCGCTCTGGCCGAGGCCGAGGATGGCGACGCGCTGACCGCTATATTTTCCGGAGGCGGGGATCACGGCGAGGGGTTCAGCGGAGTTTGAGGGTGGCGAGGCCGATGAGGGCGCACATGAGACTGAGGACCCAGAAGCGGACGATGACCTGACTTTCCTTCCAGCCTTTGAGTTCGAAGTGGTGGTGGATGGGGGTCATGCGGAAGAGGCGGCGAGGTTCGCCGTAGAGGCGGCGGGAGATTTTGAACCATGCGACCTGGAGCATGACGGAGAGGGCTTCGGCGACGAAGACGAAGCCGACGATGATGAGGAGGACCTCCTGGCGGCAGCAGATGGCGACGGCGGCGATGCAACCGCCGATGGCCATGCTGCCGGTGTCGCCCATGAAGACGCGGGCAGGGAAGCAGTTGAACCAGAGGAAGCCGAGACAGGCACCGACGAGGCCCATGCAGACGGGTGCGAGTTCGCCGGCGTTCTGGTTATGGTCGATGAGGAGGAATTTGGCGGCACCGGCGTGGCCGGTGACGTAGCAGAAGACGGCGTAGGCGAGGCCGACGCTGACGGTGCAGCCGGCGGCGAGTCCGTCGAGGCCATCGGTTAGATTGACGGCGTTGGAGCAGCCGACGATGACGATGGCGAAGAAGAACGGGGTGAAGTAGCCCATGTGTTCGACCTCGAAGAGTTCCTTCTTGATGAAGGGGAGCTGGAGGTGGTCGAAGTAGTCGCGCTGGCCTGGGAGCTGCCAGAGAGCGTAGCCTGCGGCGAGGCCGACGACCCACTGGACGACAAGTTTGGTGCGAGCGTTGACGCCTTTGGAGTTTTTCTTACTGACCTTGAGGTAATCGTCGGCGTAGCCGAGAGCGCCGAGGCCGAGTGTGACGCCGAGGACGACCCAGAGGAAGGGATTGTCCCAGCGGGAGCAGAGGAGACTGGCGGCGACGAGCGCGCCGATGATGAGGACACCGCCCATGGTGGGGGTGCCGGCCTTTTTGCCGTGGAGTTCGAAGAGCTTGTGGACTTCTTCGGCGGTGCGGACGGGCTGGCCGATTTTGAGGGAGATGAGTTTGCGGATGACGCGGTCGCCGAGGAGGATGCTGAGGGCGAAGGCGACGATGCAGGCGGCGAGACTCCGGAACGTCTGGTACTGGAAGACGTTAGTGATCTTTGCGGCGAAGTGTTCCGCGGAGCCGGGAGCGGCCTCCATGAGCTGGTAGAAGCGGTAGAGCATAGGTCAGGGCGCGGAGAGGAAGTGGAGGACGCGTTCCATGCCTGCGGAACGGCTGCCTTTGAGGAGGATGAGGTCGTCCGGGGAGGCGGACTGGCGGAGGAACGCGGCGCAGGATTCGGCGTCGGGGACGAGGTGGACTTGTGAGGGTGAGCCGCCTGCGGCGAGGAAGCCGTCGGCGATGAGCTGGGCGTCGCCGGAGTTGACGACGATGAGGAGATTGATGCCTGAGGAGTGGGCGGCGGCTCCGGTGCGGCGGTGGCCGTCGGGGGAGTGGGGGCCGAGTTCGCCCATGCGGCCGAGGACGGCGATGCGGCGGCCTTTGGTTTCGAGCCCGCGGAGGGTTTCGAGGGCGGCGACCATGGAGTCCGGGTTGGCGTTGTAGGAGTCGTCGAGGAAAGAGAGGCCGGCGACGGAGCGGAGTTGGACGCGTCCGGCGGTGAGGGCGACGTTGGCGAGACCGTCGGCGATGGCGTCGGCGGAGAGCCCGTGGGACCATCCGGCGGCGGCGGCGAGGGCGGCGTTAGCGGCCATGTGGCGGCCGGGGAGGGCGAGGGAGGCGTGGGTGTGCTGACCGTCCGGGAAGTGGAGGTGGAAGCGTGACCCTTCGGGAGAGGAAGTGAGGTTTTCGATGCGGACATCGCCGGTGCCGATGCCTGCGGTGAGGATGCGGGCGGAGGTGCGGGAGATGATGAAGGGAGTGAAGTCGTCCGAGGCGTTGAGGATGACGGTGCCGTCTGGCGGGATGGCGGAGGCGAGGGCGCTTTTTTCGAGGGCGATGCCTTCGCGTGAGCCGAGGTGTTCGATGTGAGCGGTGCCGATGTTGGTGATGATGGCGGTCTGGGGGGCGGCGATGGCGGCGAGGGGAGCGATTTCGCCGTGATGGTTCATGCCCATTTCGACGACAGCGGCGGCGTGTTCCGGATTGATGGCGAGGAGAGTCAGGGGGACGCCGATGTGGTTATTGAGATTGCCTTTGGTGGCGGCGGTGGGGAACTGGCGTGAGAGGATGGCGCTGGTGATGTCCTTTGTGGAAGTTTTGCCATTGCTGCCGGTCAGGCCGGTGATGCGGCCGGCCCAGACCCGGCGCCATGAGGCGGCGAGCTGCTGGAGAGCGGTTAGGGAATCCGTAGCGAGGATGACGGGGAAGCCGTCGGGGACGGAGACGGGGCGGGAGGCGAGGATGGCGGCGGCGCCGGCTTTGACGGCATCTGCGGCCATGGTGTGGCCGTCGAAGCGTTCACCGGTCAGGGCGACGAAGAGGGCGCCCTTGGGGAGGGAACGGGTGTCGGTGGAGACGGACGAGACGATCGTGCCGTGGGCGCCGGAAGTTAGGGTGCCGCCGGACCATGCGGCGACTGTGGCGGCGTCGATGGGTTTCATCTGTCGTGGTCGCGCTGGGATGGACGGGAGCGGTCCGGCATGACCCAGTTGCGGAGGATGGATTGGGCGACTTTGACGTCGTCGAATGGGAGCGTGAAGTTGCCGGTGATCTGGCCTTGTTCGTGGCCTTTGCCGGCGATGAGGACGACATCGCCGCCGCCGGGGCGAGCGCCTGCGAGGTCGATGGCGCGGGCGATGGCGGCCTGGCGGTCGGGGATGATTTCGCAGCGGTCGCCGCGCATGCCGGCGCGGATTTCCTGGAGGATGGCTTCGGGGTTTTCGGAGCGGGGGTTATCGCTGGTGAGGATGGTGTAGGTGGAGAGGGATTCAGCGGCAGCGCCCATGAGCGGGCGTTTGGAGCGATCGCGGTCGCCGCCGCAGCCGAAGACGGTGATGATGCTGCGGGGTTCGAGTTCCTTGATAGTGCGGAGGGCGTTTTCGAGGGCGTCGGGGGTGTGGGCGTAGTCGACGTAGACGCGGAAGGGTTTGGCGTCGGCGACGCTCTGCATGCGGCCGGGGATTTGGGGAGCGCGGAGGACGCTGGTGATGGCTTCGCGGAGATTGAGGTCCATGGACCATGCGGCGGCGAGAGCGCCGAGGACGTTGAAGACGTTGAAGCGCCCGATGTAGGGCGTGCGGACGAGGAATTCGCGGCCGCGGGCGTGGAGGGTGAACTGGGTGCCCTGGATGGAGACGCGGATGGCGGAGGCGCGGAAGTCTGCCTGGACGCCCATGCCGAATTTGAGGACGGGGAGACGGCCTTCGAGGGAGCGGGCGAGGCGTTTGCCCCATGGGTCGTCGATATTGATGACGGCGGTGGGTTTTTTGGGGCCGCCCTGGGAGACGAGGTGTTCGAAGAAGGAGGCTTTGGCCATGAAGTAGTCCTCCATGGTGCCGTGGTAGTCGAGGTGGTCCTGGGTGAGGTTGGTGAAGATGGCGGAGTCGAAGCGGATCCCGTGGACGCGGGATTGGGAGAGGGCGTGGGAGCTGACTTCCATGGCGACGCCCTTGCAGGCGTTGGCGCGCATTTCGGAGAGGAGACGCTGGAGGGCGATCCAGTCCGGGGTGGTGTGAGAGGAGGGGAGTTGGCCGAGACCGTTGTCG
>Ga0315899_10009344_pt1 | contig 10521 bp, 11 predicted proteins | sample LakEriMetagenome_2_FD_203518 | JGI IMG/M metagenome (GOLD analysis project Ga0315899, IMG submission 203518) | Freshwater fungal communities from buoy surface, Lake Erie, Ohio, United States - Buoy 4 MA112 | ecosystem: Environmental > Aquatic > Freshwater > Lake | place: USA: Lake Erie, Ohio...
TTCATCGACCGTGACCACATTTGACAGCGACAGTCGCACACTCGCGAGTTCGCGAGCAAGGAATTCTGCGTTTGCCTGGGTGCTCGCGGCGATGGCACGGTCGTTCTCTGCCTGACGACGGTCACGTTCTTCTTGCCGGTTTTGGGCGAGGAGGATCAACGGAGCGGCATAGGCGGCCTGCACCGAGAACATGAGGTTCAACAAGATGAACGGGTAGGGGTCCCACCGCAGCGCCACCGAGGCGATGTTGATGATGATCCACAGGATGACGAGTGCCGTCTGCACGATAAGAAAGCGCGCAGTGCCGAGATAGCGGGCGATGGTCTCCGAGAAGCGACCGAATGCTTCTGGGTCGTAATGCACACCGAGTGGTTGAGTGCTGCGCGGACGTGCGAGGTTCTGTCCCTTCCTCATGACACCACCGCCGTGCTCGGGTGGCGGCGCCAGTTGGCCGGCAACATGCGGTCGAGGACGTCGTCGACGGTGATTGCTCCGAGGAGTCGATTGTTCTGATCACACACCGCAACGGCAAGGAGGTTGTACGAGGCGAGGCGCTCAGCAACTTCACGATCGGACATCGTTGGCGGAATCGTTGGTTCCATCTCCACGCACTGGCTGAGCGTCATTTGTGGTGATTCACGAAGCAAGCGCTGGAAGTGGACGACGCCGAGGTACGTGCCGGTCGGCGGATAGTGCGGGGCGTGAGCCACGAATACCTGTGCCGCGATGGAGACGAGAATCTCTGGCTCACGGATACGCGCGAGTGCATCGGCGACGGTCGAATCGGGTGACATCACGAGGATGTCTGGGGTCATGAGTGATCCAGCGGTGCCTTCCGCGTGCGACAACAGTTGGCGCATCGTCTCGGCGTCTTCGTCATCCATTGCCTCGAGCACGCGGCTGCGTTGCTCTCCAGGCATCTGCACCAGAAGGTCGGCGAGGTCGTCGAACTCCATCTCTTCGAAGACGTTTGTCAGACGCTCCATGTCGAGTCCCTCGATCAAGCGGAGCTGTTCGTCCTCGGGCATTTCTTCGAGCACGTCGGCAAGTCGCTCGTCATCCATTGCAGCGGCAAGCAGACGACGCTGCTCGAGTGGCAGTGCGCGGACGACTGCGGCCACGTCACTCGGGTGCATATCACGGAGGCGTGCAGCCTCGGCGTCGATCGGAGTCTGCGGAGCGAACAGCGAAGGGATGTGATCCCACTCGACGAGTCGATAACTGGCGCGAGGGTTGAGGAGTCCACGCTTGGCGAGACGCACCTTGGTGACGTTCCAACCACTGCTCTTTCCGGTCGACTGGGCCAAGGCGACGTCGCTCACCACTTCGTCGCCGATCCGCTTATCGAGGACGTCTTTGCCGATCAGTCGCTCACCAGGGCGGGGATGGAAGGGGTTCAAGTCGACGTCCCAGGACTTGAGGCGGACGCCCTCGTTGTCCACGGTGGCGATCCGAGAGGTGCTGACAAAGATGCGGCGGCGCTGGCTGCTGACGACGAAACCCAACACCCGAGGGGCTTCCAGGGCGCGACCGGGCACGACGACGATGTCGTCGATCTTGCCGATTGCGCCTCCACCCGCATCCAGGAGTGGCAGGCGCATCACGCGGAATGCATACATCAATTCGCCAACCATGCAACGAAGGCTACCCCCGTGTCATTTGTGAGCCTTTCCGCTTTTACGGCACCACATCAGAGCCGATAGCCTGAGCCTCGCCATACGGGGACGTAGCTCAGCTGGCTAGAGCACCTGCTTTGCAAGCAGGGGGTCGTGGGTTCGATTCCCATCGTCTCCACCAACACGAAAGGGGTAGTCGCCATGACCACCGCAGTAATCGTCGACGCAGTCCGCAGCCCGTTGGGCAAGCGCAACGGACGCCTCAAGAACTGGCACCCAGTTGATCTTGCAGCCGAGGTGATGAACACCCTCGTCGAGCGCACGGGTGTTGACCCGGCTCGCATCGATGACGTCGTCATGGGATGCGTGATGCAGGTTGGCGAGCAGGCCTTGAACGTCGCTCGCAACGCGGTTCTCGCAGCGGGTTGGCCCGACACGGTTCCCGGCACGACCGTCGATCGTCAGTGTGGCTCCAGCCAGCAGGCTGCGCACTTTGCTGCTCAAGGCGTCATCGCAGGTGCATACGACATCGTCGTCGCAGGTGGTGTCGAAGTGATGTCGCGAGTGCCGATGGGTTCCTCGGTTGCCGATCGCAACTTCGGATTTCCATTCGGTCCCCGCGTACAGACTCGTTACGCACCGCAAGGCGGACTCGTTGGCCAGGGCATCTCGGCCGAATTGATTGCTGAAAAGTGGAACATCTCCCGAGAAGACCTCGATGCGTTCGGCGTGCGCTCCCAAGAGTTCGCCCAGCGTGCGACGCGCGAGGGTCGTTTCCAGAACGAGATCATTCCCGTGCTCGATGCAGAGGGAAACATGATGTCCACCGACGAAGGTCTGCGTGAGACGTCAATGGAAAAGCTCGCCTCACTCAAGCCGTCGTTCAAGCCGGTTGAGGAAGGTGGCCGCGTTACCGCAGGCAACTCGTCGCAGATCACCGACGGTGCGACTGCAGTGTTGATCATGAGCGAAGAGATGGCCAAGAAGCTCGGCCTCAAGCCACGCGCACGGTTCGTCAACTTTGCGATGGCCGCAGAGGACCCACGCTTCATGTTGACCGCACCAATCCCGGCCACCAAGAAGGTGCTCGAGCGTGCGGGTCTGACCATGGACGACATCGACCTCGTTGAAATCAACGAAGCGTTTGCTTCCGTCGTGCTCGCATGGGAGAAGGAACTCCACCCAGACATGGACAAGGTGAACGTCAACGGCGGAGCGATTGCCCTTGGCCACCCCCTCGGCGCTTCGGGAACGCGTTTGATGACCACGTTGCTCAATGAACTCGAGCGCACCGGTGGTCGCTACGGGTTGCAGACGATGTGTGAAGGTGGCGGCATGGCCAATGCCACCATCATCGAACGCCTCTAGACGGACCGTTCGTCATGTTCGGAACCATCATTTGGTTCCTCGTCGGGGCAGTGCTGTTCGTCGTCATCTGGCGTGTCGGGATCGGCATGCTCTCGAGCATGACGTCACCACTTCCTCCACCTCCACCACCAGGTGAGATGCGCCGGATCAACGTGCGTTACCGCTGCGGAGTATGTGGCGTAGAACTTCGCGTCGTAATGGCTCCGGACCAAGACCCGCCACCGCCGAAGCACTGTCTCGAAGACATGGAGCTCGTAGCTCCTATTGAGTAGCGAGTAGGTAGCCCGTTCGATTCGCCGAATCCCAAAGCGATGCCTTGATCGTGCTGTGACACTCAATCACTTCACAGACCTCGGACCAGTCTTTGACGAACCCAATTGGGTTCTCCGGTAGGTAGAGCGAGATACAGACACCCGATGAGTAACTGAAGACGACTTCAATCAACTTCTGCCACTTCTCAATGTAAGACAAGACCTGAGACATCACCACAATGTCAATTTTCCCCAACTCTTGTCGCGACTCGAAGAGATACTGAACAAGCGAATAAAGCGATGCATCAGGAAGTCGGGTATACGCAACATGTGGGTCGCGTGCTCGAGCTATGGAAAGCGCGGTCTCTGAGACGTCGCAGCCAATGACGTTTCGACCTGGTGCGTCAAGAAAAGACGTGAGTAGTCCTTTTCCGCTACCGATGTCGACGATTCTCTTCGGGTCCAGAGAGTCAACCAACATCTTCGTGATGCGAAGATCCAATCGTCGATCATTGTCTTGGCCCCACGAGTCGAACTGTTCAACTAACTCAGCTCGATACATTTCCTCGAACTGGCCGCGAAACTCACGTTTGTGTTCGTCAAAGACGAACTCGTGATAGCCGTTCATGAAGGCTCAGTGATACTTGGTGGCAGTGAAGAGACCGCCAAGAACGGAGGCGAGTCCCACGAAGAGATACCAGTTGTTGCGCCCGCCAGGGACGAACCCGAGGTAATAGAAGAGGATGACGAGCGCACCTACGCCGAGAAGGACGAACATCAAAACGGGAACCCACTGCGGGCTGACCTTGATATCTCGGGCAACCGGTGGTGTGTAACGCGATGAGGCATCTGCGACTGTCGTGCCGTGCATCGACTTGGGATCGGCGTGATCCAATCGGTGAGTCTCATGCAGGTGACCCGGTTTGGTGCCCTTTGGGGTGACTCGCCCACCAGTACGGCGTTTGCGCTGTGCCATGCGCTTTCCAGTGTACGTCCCAAAACAGGTTTCTTCCCTGCATGGCGAGCAGGCAGGATACATGTGTGGCACGGATCCTCGTCATCGACAACTACGACTCGTTCGTGTACAACCTGGTTCAATACATCGGCGAGTTGGGTGCCGAGCCGATCGTCGTGCGCAACAATGAGATCACCGTCGATCAAGCAGTGGCGATCAAACCAGATGGAGTACTTTTGTCCCCCGGTCCCGGTCGACCTGAAGAGGCGGGAATCCTGTGCGATGCAATCACCGCATTCGCTGGTCAAGTTCCTGTTTTCGGTGTCTGTCTCGGCCATCAAGCGATTGGCCACGTGTATGGCGGCCGTGTCATTCGTGCCCCACACCTTGTGCACGGCAAGACTTCACAGATCATTCACGACGGAACTGGCGTGTTCGAAAACCTTCCCACCCCGCTGACCGCAACCCGCTACCACAGCCTTGTGGTCGAACGTGAGACATTGCCATCAACACTTCGTGTCACTGCTTCCACAGAAGACGACCTCATCATGGGAATGCGTCATCGCGACTACGACATCGAAGGAGTGCAATTTCATCCCGAGAGCGTCCTGACAGAACACGGGCATGAACTCGTGGCGAACTTCCTTCGCCGCGCCGGGCTCGTGATGAGTCGCTAAGACGACGGAACTTTGCCGACGACGAGGACAACTCGCGAACCGGGGTCGACGAGATCATCGGGCTGACGGCTCTGTGAGATCACTCGGCCGTCGCTGGCATCGCCAGCGGGGACGTTCTGATACTTGATCTCCCAGATCAAGCCGGCGGCATTCAACGCACCTCGTGCTTCTGTCTCCGTGAGGCCCTCGACGAGCGGCACGGTGACCTGGGTCGATGCTCCCGAAACGAAGACGGTGATTGATGAACCTCGTGGAAGAGCTGAACCGATGATCGGTTCGGTCCGGGTGACGCGTCCCTTGTCCACCGTTGTGCTTGCTTCTTCCGCCACGCTGACGATGAAGACATACGGCTCCGCGGACAACAACTGCGTGGCTGCGTCCGCCGTTTGTCCTTGAACGTTCGGGATGCTGAGCGATGACGCCCCGCTGGAGACGACGACGGTCACCTCCGAACCAGCTGCAACGAGAGTTGTTGCAGCCGGAGACTGACTGATGATCTGATTCACCGGAATCGATGGATCCTCACGAGTCTCGGAGATGACGAGCGTGAGGTCGACGGAAGCCAGAAGTTCCGTCGCATCGGCGATCAGCAGTCCCTGGATTGCTGGAACCGTGACGGTTTCGGTGGGTTGATAGGTGATGAGGATTCGCGTACCCGTATCGACTCTTTCCCCAGTGCCGGGTTCTTGTGCGTAGACCACACCCGGCTCAATGCCATCAGATGGTTGTGGGTTTCCGACGGGGGTGAGGCCGGCATCAATGATGACTTGCTCAGCCTGCGCGTACTGCATGCCGACCGTGTCGGGCACATCCACCAAGCCACCGCCGTTGGTTAGGGCCCTGATTCCGATGACGATCACTGCAAGGAGGATCACGAATCCAACTGCTGAACCGAAAACGTAGCGAGCGGTTCGGCGTGCCGAATTGTCGAAGACTTCGTTTTCTGCTGTTGGTTGCTCGGACAGCGTCGGCGTGACAACGGGTATCGCTTGGGTGGTGAGCGGTGATTCGTCTCTCGCCGTCGAACGCAGGGTGCTGAGGGCTTGGACATCGCTTCCCTCCTCGACGCGTCGAAGGTCGTCGATCAAGGCTTGTCCCGTTTGGTACCGCTTGTCTGCGGACTTGGCCATGCACTTGGCGACGACGGCTTCAAATTCCAGAGGAACGAATTGGTTGAGCTTCTTTAGTGGTTCTGGTACGGCATGGACGTGTTGGTATGCGACGCTGAGCGAACTGTCCCCAACGTACGGTGGTCGTCCCCCAACCATTTCGTACATCACGACACCGAGCGAGTACAGGTCGCTTCGCGGATCGGGCTGCGCGCCTTGCGCTTGTTCCGGCGACAGATATGCAGCGGTTCCCATGACGAGACCTGTTTGGGTGAGTGCCTCATCGGTCGATGAATCGAGTGCCCGAGCGATACCGAAATCGGCAACCTTCACGACGCCGTCAGCGCGAACGAGGATGTTGCCCGGCTTGATGTCGCGATGGACCACACCGTTGTCGTGGGCGAAAGCAATTGCGCTTGCAACGTCACGAGCAATGTCAGCCGCTTGGGTATGGGTCAGTTGCTTTCGGTCCTTGAGGATCTCCGCGAGCGTCTTTCCACTCACGTACTCCATGGCGATGAAGTACGTGTTGTTGACCTTGCCCCAGTCGTAGACCGCGACGATGTGCGGGTGTTGTAGACCTGCTGCAGCCTGAGCTTCGCGACGGAAACGCTCGACGAATGCTGGGTCGGTCGCATACTCAGGGAATAAGACCTTGAGGGCGATCGGGCGATCAAGCAGGGTGTCGTGGGCGAGAAAGACTTCTGCCATACCTCCACGACCAACGCTGCGCTCGACGCGGTAGCGACCGTTGACGATCGGCTGAGCCTCGTCAGTCACGGCCACTCACGTTTTCAAGAGCCGTAACGAAACGTTGTGCTTCGACAAGTGAGTCGAACGAACGCACGCGGTCCAGATCTGCCACGAATGCGGGGAGGAGATCAGAACGTCTGAGCGTCGTCTCCTCCTCGATTCGTGGGTCGAACCACCAGGTTCCACCAGGCTTTCCGTGGAGGATGACGACCTGTGATGTCGTGGACTTGTCGCCAAAGGTGACGTAGTAGCCACGGTGTGCACCTCGCCACACTCCGATCGTGATGAGCACGGCGAACAGCCCGAGCACGACGAGGCCACCGAGCACGTCGCCGACAACCGATGGAACATGTGGTGTCGGAGTGGAAGGAACACTCGACGGCTGGAAGTCGACGACGACCACGGTGATGTTGTCTCTTCCTCCTGCGGTCTTTGCAGCAGAGACGAGACGGGATGCACAGGACGAAGGGTCTTCGACCGATTGCGCGATGCCGGCGATCGCCGCATCGTCGATCTCGTCGACGAGCCCATCGCTACAGAGAACGAAACGATCACCGGGCATCGTGTCGATGACGAATGTGTCGACGAGCACTGAGCGATCGATGCCAAGTGCACGCGTCACGATGTTGCGCTGTGGGTGGGTCCGTGCCTCTTCACGGCTGACGTAGCCCTGGGCGATGAGATCCTGGACGTAGGAGTGGTCGACCGACACCTGGCGAAGCTCCCCATTTCGCAATAGGTAGGTCCGTGAGTCACCGACATTGGCAACCGCGACCGTAGAGAAGGAGTCGTCAAGCACCGCGAGCGCGGTAATTGTGGTTCCCATGCCGTGTTGTCCGGTCGTCGTGGTTGCCGCGTCAAAGATTGCGACGTTTGCTTCGGTGACGAATTCAGACAGGTCTTGGGCACTGCGAACTCGACCCGCACGCGCGACTTCAGCGGCTCGGGAGCACGCAAGTGCGCTGGCGATCTCACCGGCGTTGTGTCCACCCATGCCGTCCGCGACGACGAAAAGCCGCTCGCTCGTGTGCGAGGAGTCCTCGTTTTGTGGGCGGAAATTCCCGGTGTCGGTCGCCGAGCCGAACCGTGCGGTGAGCATCAAGTTTTAGGCACTCTCGAATCGAACAGTCACCGAACCAAACACAATCGTGTCACCGTGGTTCAGTTCGACGGGGTCGATGACCGGTGCACCATTGACGGTCGTGCCGTTGGTGCTGCCTTTGTCGGCGAGCCACCAACCACCATCTCGGCGCACAATTTCTGCATGGACCCGACTTACTGAAGGGTCGGCGATGACGACCCCACACGTCGGCTGGCGACCAACCGACGTCGATGCGCTGTCGAGTGAGTGCGACGATCGGTCGGGCAGGGTGAGTGCGGCAACTGGGGTCAATGCCTCTGTGGGTTCGGGTGCGGGCTTGCTCTTCTGCAACGGTCGCTGGTGTGGAGTTACTTTGCAGGCCCCACGCTCCACCGTGCGGTCGATGACGATGTCGACGTGTGGTTCGCGCAGCAGCTCGTAGCCCTCAAACTTGGCGTGGTTACCAATTGCCTGCCGGAGCTCGTGGGCAAGGGATTTCTTGGCGTAGTCGAGCGCCCGAGCATCGGGATCGCTGATCGCGATGACATACGCGTGTGGCAGCGGAGAGACATCTGCGTCCGCCAAGCGATCCATCTCGGCAATCACTGCTCGGCCGATGGCGATGGGTCGCAGGTCGCCAGAGCGCTTCAGCGAAAACACATCTTTCAGTGTATTCGCAGTCAGCGGGAATAGACCTCGTTGTTGTAGAAGCGCTTCCATCGTCGCTCCAAGGCGAGGCCCTCTTCCTGCGTCACCGTCTTGTCGCGTGTCAATGACTCGAAGTGATAGAGGCGAGCAAGTGGCGTCCACAGGATCTTGAGATCACTCTCGAGAACTTTGTTGCCAAGATCGACGTCGTTGAAGCTCACCGGATAGTCGAGCGACATTCCCCCAACGGCCATGTAGGTCTTCTTGCGCATCGCAACGCACGCACCAGTGACTCCACTCACGCACCGCGTCACGAGATACGCACCGAACTTGCCTGGAGCATTTCCGCGGTCGCCTGCACCAAGGTGGCGCGGCGTGGGGTCGTTGATGTGGCCCGCGCTCTGGATTCGTCCATCTTCAAGCAGCAGCATCGGGCCGACCATGCCCACGGAGTCGTCCTCGAGAAGAGCGGTGAGCGACTCCAACCAGTCGGGAGAGATCACCTGCGTGTCATCGTTCAACAGGATGATGACATCACCTTCGGCATACAGCACACCGACATTGCACTTGTCGGCGAAGTTGAAGGGGAACGGATAGTCGATCACCCTCACCCGTGGATCGTTGACGAAACCCCACGATGCAGGCTCACCCCCAGTTGGCGGAACGTCGCGCATCACGATGACTTCGTAGTTGTCATACGTCGACAGGGTCAAGATGCTGTTCACCGCGTTGCTCACGATGCAGGTAGTGACACCCCACACTCGTTTCATGTCGCCGCGTGTCGGGATGATGATGCTGATCTTTGGCCGAGAGGTGAGCTCTCGCCGAACGAGGGTGAAGCCCGGTCTGATGCTCGATGCGCTTGCCTTCACACCGGTTCGAACCAGGTGTTGCTCGATTGCCTTCTGAGCAGAGATGAACGCGTATGGCTTGGCACTCACCTCGGCTGCCGCAGAACCAGGCACGACCCGCCAGTGATAGAGCACGGTCGGGAGATGGAGAACCTTGCGCGCCTTTTCCGTGGCACGCAGGATCAAGTCGTAGTCCTGTGAACCATCGAATCCCGGCCTGAATCCACCGATCAGATCGAGGAGTTCGGCACGAAACACCGAGAAGTGGCAACAGTAGTTCTGGCCCTGCAAGCGATAGGGATCGAACGGGGGCTTGCGGAAGACGTCGTAGTGATTCCCGTGTTCGTCGATCTTGTCCTCGTCGGTGTACACGTAGTCGACGTTCTCATTGCCTTCTTCGCGCAGCCGTCTATCGACGCGCTGGAGTGCTTCCGGGTGCAACATGTCGTCGTGGTCGAGCAAGCCAATGAACTCACCGGTAGCGAGATCTAAGGAGTCTTGACTTGCGGCGACGATTCCACCGTTTGTTTCACGGAAGTGCAGGCGGATGCGTGGATCTCGAGCGGCTGCTTTCTTGAGTTCCCGACGCACGCCAGGGTTTGGCGAGCAGTCATCGGTGATGCACCACTCCCAGTCCTGGAAGTGTTGATTTCGGACCGAATCAATGCAGTCGCGGAGAGCGTCGATCGGGGGGTTGTAGACCGGCGTGACGAGGCTGAAGCGGGGCATAGCTGCGCGATCAGCCCCGCCGCAGGACTCGCTTGGCGAGTCTCACGGGCAGCATCACCATTCGCCCCAACTTCCAGGTCGTGCTTTCATGGGCTCGCTTTAACTGATTTCTCGCCCGCTTGAGTTGCTGTTGAATCTCGGCGACGTGGATGTGAAGTTCGCCAAGTTCGGCCGCTTTGCCCATCGCGTAGTCGCGTGAATGGATGAGCTGCGTCGTGAGATCGTTGATGTGTCGCTCGAGATCGTTGATGACACCCTGGAGCCGAGCAACTTCGGTTCGCAATTCGGGAACTTCGCTGATGCGAAATTGATGCTGAATCGTTCCGATTTCAGCGAGAAGTCGTTCGCGCGAGGCGTCTTTCAAGTGAGAGGGCATGTCGAGAGGCGCTCCCTGTTGCGACATACACCACGATGTTACAGGAGCACCTGAGCGTGGTTGGAGTGTCTGAGTGGTGTTGCTAGCGTCAAGTTGTTACTCGGGCG
>Ga0315899_10009347_pt1 | contig 10519 bp, 9 predicted proteins | sample LakEriMetagenome_2_FD_203518 | JGI IMG/M metagenome (GOLD analysis project Ga0315899, IMG submission 203518) | Freshwater fungal communities from buoy surface, Lake Erie, Ohio, United States - Buoy 4 MA112 | ecosystem: Environmental > Aquatic > Freshwater > Lake | place: USA: Lake Erie, Ohio...
AATTTTCCTCATAATTAGAGATTAATTTTTATGGGCTTATTTTTCAAAAAGCCCATGGAAATTAATATTCGTCTTCATTAAACATGAAGTCGTCATTACTTGGGTAATCTGGCCAAATATCATCAATGCTTTCATATACTTCTCCTTCGTCTTCCAACTCTTGCAAATTCTCAACCACATCTAATGGTGCTCCACTACGAATAGAGTAATCGATCAATTCATCTTTTGTAGCCGGCCAAGGTGCTTCCTCTAAATAACTGGCTAATTCTAAAGTCCAAAACATAGGTTTCTTTTTTGCAAAAGTAGCCGTATAAATGATACTACCAAATGTGTTTTTTCTACAGGATGTAAACAAATTGTGAAATTTTGCCAAAATTGGGCCGGTAATCGTAGGTTTGTATCATGGAAAAGCAGCCTGCACTATTAGTTGCGACAGACATATATAAGAATTATGGCAATATTTCAGTCTTAAAAGGGGTATCCCTTGAGGTAAAGAAGGCGGAGATGGTTTCCATTGTGGGTGCATCCGGGGCTGGCAAATCGACGCTATTATATATTGTAAGCAGTCTTGAAAAAGCCGACAAAGGGCAAATTTTATTTCAAAATCAGGACATTAGCGCGCTTTCAAATAAGCAACTCGCCCATTACAGAAATAACCAAATTGGCTTCGTTTTTCAATTTCATCATTTGTTACCTGAATTCACGGCACTTGAGAATATTTGTATCCCAGCTTGGATAGGTCAAAAACCAAAAAAACAAGTGGAAACAAAGGCTATAGAATTATTGGATTTTATGGGTTTGGCTGATCAAAAAGATAAAAAGCCCCATAGTTTATCTGGTGGGGAACAACAAAGAATTGCAGTAGCCCGTGCTTTGATTAATAGTCCAGCTTTAATTTTTGCGGATGAACCTACTGGTAATTTAGATAGTGCCAATGCAGCTGCTTTGCACCATTTATTTATTAAATGTCGCGACACTTTTCAACAAAGCTTTTTAATTGTAACGCACAATGAATCATTAGCTGAAATGAGCAATCGCACACTTCACATGAAGGATGGGCAAATTATTTAATTACACCCTTGCTTTCCAAGGCATATCTGCCACGCCATTCAAATGCCCAATATACCTAGCTAATACAAATAAGTAATCACTTAATCTATTTAGGTATTTGATAACAATGGGTTCAACGAATAAATTCTCCTCTTGTAAGTTAACACACCATCTTTCCGCACGGCGACAAACGCATCTCGCAACATGGGTCATTGAAATAGCACTATGCCCTACTGGTAAAATAAAAGATTTCATGGGTTCCAAAACAGCGTTCATTGTATCAATCTCTTTTTCCAAATTTGTAATATCGATTTCAGTTAAATTAGGAATTTGTATTGCAGATTCTTTATCAGGATCACAAGCTAGGTGAGAACCTACCGTAAATAATCGATCCTGCACCTCATTTAATACTTTTTGAATTTCCGCATTACCACACATATCACTCACTAAACCAATAAATGAGTTTAGCTCATCCACTGTTCCATAGGATTCTATACGAATATGACTTTTTGGAACCCTTGTACCCCCAATTAATGATGTTTTGCCTTCGTCTCCTGCTTTGGTATAAATTTTCATGTGGTAATTTTTTCTTAAGCCCTAATGCTTAATCAATATCTGTCTAACAAATCTAATAAAATAAAGTTCACTCAGGCATAAAAAAGCTCCGCATAAAATTATCGGAGCCTAATTATATATTTTTATTGATCAATTTTTATTTATGACCAACGTTTAAGGTATCAGTTTCCACATTGCCATCCCTTAACCTTACAACACGGTGAGCATATTTCGCAATATCTTCCTCGTGCGTAACTAATATTACGGTATTACCTGATGAATGAATTTTTCCAAATAATTCCATGACTTCTACCGAGGTTTTGGTATCCAAATTACCTGTAGGCTCATCGGCTAATAATATAGATGGGTTATTGACAAGCGCACGCGCAATGGCAACCCTTTGTATTTGACCACCACTTAATTCATTTGATTTATGATGACTTCTATCTGCCAAGCCCACTTTTTCAAGTGCCACCATAGCTCTATCTAATCTTTCCTTTTTCGCGATACCTGCATACACCAATGGCAAGGCTACATTTTCAGCAGCTGATAATCTTGGCAATAAATTAAATTGTTGAAATACAAACCCAATTTCTAAATTACGAATACCTGCCAATTCATCATCTGTCATCTTACTAACATCATGCCCATTTAAATTATACATTCCTTTGGTAGGTGAATCCAAGCAGCCTAATATATTCATTAGCGTACTTTTTCCACTTCCCGAAGGACCCATCAAAGCAACATATTCATTTGACTTAATATCTAAATTAATTCCTTTTAATACTGGTATGGCTTGTCCTGCCATAAAATAACTTTTTTGTAAATCCCTTAATTGAATGACTGATGACATTATATAAATTTATTTATTTATTACTTTAGGTACTTTGAAAAACTCCCCATTATGATCAGGTGCATTTTTTAAAGCTGTAGTTCTATCTATAGATCCTTTTACTTCATCCGAACGCAATACATTGAAACTATCACCCATATGCATTAACGGCTCGGTGCCAGTGGTGTCTAATTCATTGAGCTTTTCAACAAAACCCACCAAATCCTGCATGTCTGCAACTAATTTGTCCATTTTTTCAGGGGCCACATTTAACCTAGATAAATGTGCCAAATGGCTTACTAATTTATTGTCTACTTGCATAATACAAATGTAATCCAAAGGTGGCAACCCCCAAGCCGCATTTGTTAAATGGTCAAAAGAAACAACCAGTGGCAAAAAAAATAGGGGAATTTGGAAGATTTTTTTGAAAATAGTTGCATAACTAACTAATTTTACAAAAATGTGCTTTTATGCAAAGATCAATTAAAAAAGTAGCGGTATTAGGAAGTGGCGTAATGGGTTCTCGTATTGCATGTCACTTTGCAGGGATTGGTGTGGAGGTATTATTATTAGATATGCTTGCACCAGGGTCAAATGAAAGCACAAAAGCAAAAGAAAGAAACCAATTAGTAGATAGTTCCTTGCAAGCAGCGATTAAATCAAACCCTTCCCCTTTATATCTGCAAAAATTTGCACAAAATATAAGTACCGGAAATTTCACGGACGATATTGCAAAAATTAGTACGGCAGATTGGATCATTGAAGTGGTCGTGGAAAGATTAGACATTAAAAAATTAATTTACGACGAGGTTGAAAAATTTAGAAAGCCCGGCACATTAGTGAGTTCAAACACTTCAGGTATTCCCATTCATTTAATGGCGGAAGGACGTAGTGAAGATTTTCAAAAACATTTTTGTGGTACCCACTTTTTTAATCCGCCGCGGTATTTGCGTTTGCTTGAAATTATTCCTACTGCAAAAACAGATCCCAGCATCGTTGATTTTCACATGCATTATGGGGATGTATTTTTAGGTAAAACAACCGTGCTTTGCAAGGATACTCCTGCCTTTATAGCGAACAGAGTTGGGGTTTTCAGCATGATGAGTGTATTACATATCATGGAAAAAATGGAGTTAAGTATTGATGAAATTGAATCCATCACTGGGCCAATTATGGGTCGCCCTAAATCAGCTACTTTTCGCACAGCTGATGTGGTAGGGATTGATACTTTAGTAAAAGTAGCCAATGGGGTTGCAGCAAGCTGTCCAAATGATGAGGCTAAAAATATTTTCACTTTGCCTGCGTGGCTTGAAAAAATGGTCGAACAAAATTGGTTAGGCGATAAAACTGGCCAAGGATTTTTTAAGAAAATAAAAACAGCTAGCTCCAAAGAAATTTTAACACTGAATTTAAAAACTTTCGAATACGAACCCCGCGTCAAAATAAAATTTGCTTCCATTGGTATTGCAAAAGCAATGGAAAGTTTACCCGAACGTTTAAAAAGTTTATACACAGCCAAAGACAAAGCGGGTGAATTTGTACGTCAATTTCATTTTGCATTGTTCTCCTATATCAGCCATCGTATCCCCGAAATTAGTGATGAACTTTACCGTGTTGATGATGCTTTGAAAGCAGGTTTTGGTTGGGAAATTGGGGCATTTGAAACTTGGAACGAATTAGGCGCTACACAAGTGGTTAGCGATATGAAATCAGCTGGATATGCGCTTGCACCCTGGGTGGAAACCATGCTAAGTAAAGGTTTAAGCTTTTATAAAGTACAAGAAGGCAAACGCTATTATTATGATGTTGCTACTGAAACTTATAAATTAATACCAGGCAGCGAGTCCTTCTTAATCTTATCAGATTTAAAGGAAAAGACCATTTGGAAAAACAGCGCTTGTACCCTAGTGGACATGAATGATGGCATTGCAGGATTTAGCTGGAACACCAAAATGAATAGTATTGGCGGAGAGGTTTTAGAAGGAATAAATAAAGCAATTCATATTGCAGAAGATAAATTTAATGGTTTAGTCATTGCCAATGAATCCAATTTATTTAGTGCAGGTGCGAATGTTGGAATGATTTTTATGCTAGCCATTGAACAGGATTACGAGGAACTAGATATGGCCATACGCACTTTTCAAAATAGCATGATGCGTGTGCGCTACTCTTCTATCCCTGTGGTAGTGGCCCCTCATGGACTTTGCTTAGGTGGAGGTTGTGAAATGAATTTACATGCAGATAGTATTTGTGCTGCTGCAGAAACTTATATTGGTTTGGTAGAATTAGGTATTGGTGTAATACCTGGTGGTGGTGGTACTAAGGAATTAGTATTACGCGCTTCAGATGAAATGCATGCAGATGAACCAGAAACCATTACCCTTAATCGCAGGTTTATGCAAATCGCAACTGCTAAAGTAGCTACAAGTGCACAAGAAGCGATGGATATGGGCATTTTAAGAAAATCACAGGATTTTATTTTACTCAATCAATCAAGACGCATTTCCAAAGCCAAAGACCAAGCACTACAATTATTTAATGCTGGATATACCCAGGCACAACAAAGAAAAGATATTAAAGTATTAGGAAAGGCAGGGCTAGGTGCACTATACGCAGGTATTAATGGTATGCACAAAGCTGGATATGCTTCAGACCATGATGTTAAAGTGGCCAAGAAATTAGCATTTGTCATGTGTGGTGGTGATTTAAGTGAACCCACTACTGTAAATGAACAATACTTATTAGATTTAGAACGAGAAGCATTTTTAAGTTTGTGTGGCGAAAAGAAAACCTTGGAGCGCATACAATCAGTGATTACTGCAGGCAGACCAATTAGAAACTAGTTGTAAAATTTTTTTCTTATTTACATTAAAACTGATTACAACAAATCATTCAATGCAGTATGCAATGTAGAATAATCAAATTTGAATCCTGCATGCGCAATTTTATTGGAAGAAACTTTAGCACTCTTTAAAATTTCAATACTCATTTCTCCCAACATTATTTTTAATACGAAAGCGGGAACAGGAATGGGCAAATAAAAGCCGCGTAATTTTTTTGTAATAGCTATAATTAAATCTTTATTACTTGTTGGTTCAGGCGAAACTGCATTATACACACCATGTATTGAATTAGTTTCAATCCCAAATAAAATCATTTTACATAAATCCTTATAATGTACCCAGCTGACCATTTGATTCCCTGTCCCAAAAATAGTTGCTAAGCCGAATTGCGCAGGTTTGATAAACTCAGCCAATGCGCCCCCCTGTTTATTTAAAACGATTCCTATTCTTAAGGTAACTAATCTGATGCCTAAGGTTTCCAAAGGTTTTACACTATCCTCCCATCGTTTACAAGTGTCACCCAAAAATGCAGGATCTACTGGATCCGTTTCAGTAAATCCGTTCTGTAAACTTTGTTCCGTGTCGTATCCATACCAACCAATCGCAGATGCAGCAACCACTGTTTTAACTTGATGTGGGATTTCAGTTAAATACTTCACCAACAATGCGCCCGACATTACTCTGCTATCTACAATTTCTTGTTTGCGTTTTATGGACCATCTTTTATCTGCTACACCTGCCCCTGCCAAATGAACAATCGTATCGGCTTTCCCAATTGCTAATGGATCTATATAACCCTTCCCTATATCCCAAACAGCATAGGTTAAATTAGGTATTTTAGAATCCTGGGGCTTACGTGTTAGTATAATTACCTGATATCCTTTACTTAATAATAATTGCGTAAGCGATGTTCCCACCATTCCAGTTCCACCTGTGATTAATACTGTTTGCATTCGTTAAAGGTACAATTTTTGTTCATTTCGAAAGGATTAGTAAGATTCAAATAGCCATTTTAGTAAGAATATTAAAATGATGTGAAATTCTTCCGCAATAAAAAACCCCGCCTGATGAAGGGCGGGGTTACAACTAAAATCAACTATACATAAAAACTAAATCAATCCGGTTTTTTACCATCCATAAAAGTATTGATGGTTGAAATTTGTGTTTGGTTATTCTCATCCTTATCTACGGTGTACTTACTGTAATAATTTTCAACAGAAGCCAATGTATTACCAAACATTTCCATATTTCTTCTAACATATGCAGGTACTGATTCAAAATCATTGTTAGAATCATTCACATTGTTAATATTAAAAGATAAATTTCTTAATTTCTGAATACGCTCTGCCACTTTTCTTCTTTGCTCCTCGGCATTATCTAATGGCATATCATAATTAGCTTGTTGATTCACATGCGCCACTGGTGTATTGGACTCCTCTCTCATCACCAATTGCATTGAAGGTTCTTCCTCATATCGGAAAGAAGATTCAAATACAACTTCCGCTGGCGCAGGCGTTTCAATGACAGGAGCAGTATACATTTCAACAGTTGCTACTTCTTCTTCCGCAATATTTTCATCGATGGTCATTTCCGCTTCCATCAATTCTTCCTCCATCAATTCTTCCCCCATCAATTCTTCTTCTATGAATTCTTCTTCTATGAGCGTTTCTTCAACTTCTTCCTCGATCGTGATTTCTTCTAACATAAAGTCTTCTTCCATTGCTACACTTGAATCTGTCTCGTTAACTTCAAAAATCACTTCATTGGAGGCAACTACTGGTGCTGAAAATTCTTCTTCAACTTCGTCCGCTTCTTCTACATAAATATTTGTAGGCTTACTTAAAATAAAGTCAGAAACAATAGTAGCTTCTTTCTCTGCTTCCATATTCAAAGTGAACATTTCTTCTTCCACTTCCTCTTCCAAATGCAATTCAACCAATTCATCTAATTCTTCTTCCATAGCCACTTCTACTTCTTCTTCAAATGCAGGCTCCTCCTCTAATACTAAGGTTGGCATTAAATCATTATTCTCAAAAGCCATCACTTCCATTTCTTCTTCAACCTCTTCCTCCGATGCTAACATTTCATCTTCCTCCAACTCTTCTAATTCATCTTCTTCCATCGCTTCTTCAATGCTATCTGCTGCGGCAATAGATGCCTCTGCATTTAACTCCCAAATAGTATCATACTTATCCAATACAACTTCCTTTATTTCTTCTTCGGCCAATTCTTCTTCCGCTACTAATAACGGCGCTTCAATTGCAGGTGCTTGGTCAAATGAAAAATGAATCGGCGTTTCTTCTGTTTGATCTAAAATAAAATGATCTTCCGCTTTTTCATTGACTTCATTACTTACTGGCTCCTGCTTGATTTGTTCAGCTGCAACTGCATCTGTGACCAAGGTCATTACTATTTTTTCCTCAATAGGAGCCTCCGCTTTTTTTGGTGTTTCAGTTTTAAAAGGATCTTTACCTTCAAAACCTGTAGCGATTAATGTGATCCCTAATTTTTTATCAAGGGTAGCATCATAGCCCATACCCATAATTACATCAGAATGTTCACCAGTTCTTTCTCGTAAGAAATTATTGATGGTTTCTAATTCATCCATCGTGCACTCATGTTCCCCTTCCGCACTATTAATATTTAATAAAATCCATTTTGCACCTTTAATATCATTGTCATTTAACAATGGTGAATTCAAGGCTTCTTCAATAGCTCTTTCTGCTCTATTTTCCCCTTCCACTTCGGCCTTACCTAAAATAGCAACACCGCCATTTTTCATTACCGTGCAAACATCAGCAAAGTCAACAATAATGTGACCGCGGCTATTAATAACATCAGTAATACATTTAGCTGCAGTTGCTAAAACATTATCCGCTTTCGTAAACGCCTCTTTCATTTTTAAATTACCATATTGAACACGTAATTTATCATTTGAAATCACCAACAAGGTATCTACTAATGGTTTTAATTGATTGATTCCTTCCTCTGCTTGTTTTTGACGACGAGGCCCTTCAAATCCAAAAGGTGTGGTAACAATACCCACCGTTAATATACCTAAGTCCTTACAAATTTTTGCAATAATTGGCGCACCACCAGTTCCTGTACCACCACCCATACCCACAGTGATAAAGGCCATGCGCGTATTAACTTCTAAAATTTTTCTGATTTCTTCTAATGATTCCTCTGTTGCTAACTTTCCTACAGAAGGATCCGCTCCAGCCCCAAGTCCTTGTGTTAAATGTGGGCCTAATTGAATTTTGTTGGGCACATCGCTTTGTTCAATGGCCTTAGAATCTGTATTACAAATAATAAAATCAACGCCTTCTATATCCTGCTTAAACATAAAGTTTACAGCATTACTACCGCCACCACCTACGCCGAGGACCTTGATAATAGATGATTTTTGTTTAGGCAAGTCAAATTGAATCATTTTTTTGTTTTTAAATGGGTTAGTTAGATGGTTAGTTGTTAGTTAGTTATGTCGAAATTAGCAATTTTAGAATTTATTCTACTTGATATTTATAACCACAATGTGGGTAAATAATATTACAAAGGTTTGTCTGGTTCCTCATTAAATATTTCAATCAAGTTATTCTTAAAGCGATCCCAAAATTTGCTCTTTCTTCTTTCAATTTGTTCTACTGATAAAGTAGTTGCGGGTGCAGGTTTTTCCACTTTTTGACTCGTTAAAGTATTTGCACCATTGGTGTTATTTACAGTCAATGATTTAGGCACTTCCACTCTTTTAAAGTTTTCAGCAAATACCTTATAATTTTGTTCAAAATCGTTATAGCCTTTCAAGATTAATCCAATACATGTTGAATACATTGGCTTTTTCAATTCATCTATATGATTAGGTGCTAAATGTTCATTAGGCAATCCAATTCTTGCATTTAAACCAGTGATATACTCGGTTAATTGAATCAGGTGCTTTAATTGAGATCCGCCACCAGTCAATATCACACCGCCATTTAATTGACGACTATCCAAACCTACTTGCTTTAAATGATAAGTGACAAAATCCAATATTTCACTCATTCTAGCTTGGATAATTCCTGCCAAACTTTTCACACTGATTTCTTTTGCTGGCATTCCTTTTAAACCTGGAATTGTGACATAAGCATTAGCTTTTGCCTCATCTGCCAAAGCGCTTCCAAACTGGACTTTCATTGCCTCTGCTTGACTTTTCAAAACACCTAAACCAAGTCGAATATCATTGGTTATGTTTTCGCCACCGAATGGTATTACTGCAGTATGCTTCAAGATGCCATCATAAAATACGGCCAAATCACTGGTGCCACCACCAATATCTAAGATTGCCACACCCGCTTCTAAATCGATATCACTCATAACCGCACTTGCAGAAGCTAGAGGTTGTAATACTAAATCCTTCGTCACTAAACCACTACGCTCCACTGAACGATTGATATTGCGAATTGCATTTCTATCCCCGGTTAGGATTAAAAAGTTTGCACCCACTTTTACCCCGTTCACGCCAACTGGCTCTTTCACATTTGGGTTATTGTCAACATGAAACTCTTGTGGTATCACGTCAATAATTTGATCCCCTGCTGGAATAAATGTTTTGCGTTGGTTGTTGATTAGTTGCTCAATTTCCCAAGGTTGAATTTCGTTCTCCGCATCCTGGCGAACCATATCACCCCTTGTTTGTAAACTTTTAATATGATGACCTGCAATTCCTACAAATACTTCATTGATTTCTAAATCAGGATTGCTTAATTGACAATTTTGAAGTGCTTGTTGAATTGCTTTAATGGTTTGATCAATGTTTAACACTTGACCATGTTGCACCCCATTACTATTGGCACGACCAAAGCCCAAAATCTCTAATTTGCCAAACTCATTTTTTCTACCAGCTATAGCCGCAATCTTTGTGGTACCAATATCTAGCCCCACAATGATGGGCGAATCGTTTTGACTCATTTTTATGTATTTTAGTTGTTAGTTGTTGTTGTTCTTAGAAGTCGTCTTTGTCGGCATTAAAGCCTTCGCTGATTTCTTCTTATTAATGAACGATTTATTGTTTTGTTTATTGTCTTTTTTCTTGATTTGTTTGTTGATTTTTAATGGAGTGCTTTTTTTATTTGTAACCACTTTAACTGCGGGCTTATTAGCCAGTTTATTTTCAACTATTTTGGCCTCTTTTTTGATAGCCATGGGCGTTACTTTATTCAAGGTATCTTTGACAACCAGCGCTGTTGCAGTATCAGTAGTC
>Ga0315899_10009349_pt1 | contig 10518 bp, 16 predicted proteins | sample LakEriMetagenome_2_FD_203518 | JGI IMG/M metagenome (GOLD analysis project Ga0315899, IMG submission 203518) | Freshwater fungal communities from buoy surface, Lake Erie, Ohio, United States - Buoy 4 MA112 | ecosystem: Environmental > Aquatic > Freshwater > Lake | place: USA: Lake Erie, Ohio...
CGCTGCTGGCATCAACCGGAGGTGGTCTGGATCAATCCACCACCACCGGAACATGCCCCCAATCCAGCTACGTTTGCCATGGCTGCTTGAACAGCAGCAGGGGCGTCATCTTTCCTGGCAGTCACCGCATCAGACAGCAGGCAGAGCGAGATGGACGGGCACAACCAATGGCGAGCGCCTATCTCTACATGTTTCGTGAAGAGTAGTGATAGAAGCCTCAGTCACCAAACTGGCCTCGAAATGATCCATTGCCATTCTTTTCATGGATCGACCAATGCTTAAAGCCTGAACCACCCTCGAAGACGTCATAGAGGATAGCAATGGAAGCACCCGAGTTATAACCAATCATTCTTTTGCCGCTGGGCATGTAAAAGCATCCAGGCGTTTGAATCCGCAGGGGTTCGTGATCTTCAATATAGAGGCTCATCTCGCCTTGGACAAGGCAGGTGATCCCGCCAGAGTCATGAGAATGGATAGGTGTGCGCGTATGCGCCTTGCGTTTCACTAAGAAAACAGATGTTTCCGTGGATCCGTCAACTACTCGATCCAAAAGAGGAGTCACAGAGAGCGGTTTTTCTGGACGTGGCGGGAGGACGCCTATCCGAATCAGATCCTCCAAAGATCCCGCAACTGCTGGAGTGCTGATCAACATGCCCATCAGGGCGGCAGACACGGGGACCCAATTCATGTTAATCCCTTCGGTAAAAAAGATTTCATCGCAAACATCTTACCGAAGTGTCCTTGCAGAGAATCAAAGCTGTGAGATCATTAAGGCTGAATCTCAAAGAAGATCAATACAAAGCTGGATACCAGCGCCAACGGCACTCAAGCAACTGTCGCCAAGTTTTCCTTGCGCCCCACTGCCAATTGGTGTCTGCAGCCTGGCCCTGCAGGCGCTGTTGCGTCAGCAGCCGCTACAGCGCAGCTGGATTGATTACCCCTACGGGGAAGTAGAGATCACGCTGCTGGAGGAGGAGGTGCTGCCGGTGCTGCAGCTGTAGGGCTGGCGGGGGGCTGCAGCCGGCAAGGGCTGACGCAAGCGGAAAAGCCGCCCTGGCCTGCGCTGCAGCGGCCACTGGGGGAGAGGCCTGCTGTTGCTGGTGCTGCCATGGATCCCCTCCACCCGTTTCTGCCTGTGGAAGCTGCCAGGCTGATGGGCCCTGGCCCCTAATCCCAGCGCACCAGACCCTGGCGCAGACCGATCACCGCCGCGTGGGTGCGATCACGGGCCTGCAATTTGCTGAGGATGTGGGCCACATGGGTTTTGATCGTTTCGGCCGACACGGTCAACGCCGCGGCCAGCTCGCGGGGGGAGAGGGGCTCCAGGGGTTCATGCCCACGCCCTCGGCTGGTGGCTCGCAAGGCTTCCACCCCGAGCCGATCGGCGTACACCCCGCCACCGATCACGGCCCGGATCGCCTCCACCATCGCCCCCTGGGCCAGGTGGCTTTCCACCACAACCCCATTGCAGCCCAGCTCCAGAGCCCGCTGGAGCGTCTGCAGGGAGGCTGTCTGGAGAAGCAACAGCGTGCGCAGCTCCGGCAGGGCAGCGTGGGCGCGCCGCACCAAGCCAAACCCATCGCCTGTTTCCAGCCGCTCACTGGCAAACAGAAACGAGGGGCGCTGCCGCAGCACCAGGGCCACACCCTCCTCCTCCGTTGTGGCGGCCCCCAGCAGACTGGCGGGATCGGGTGCGGCACAAACGAACAGCGACAGCAGGGCGCGGCTGCCGAAGCAGGCCACGGTGGTGGTGCCCGCCATCAGCTGCAGCACCTGAGCGCGGCTGGGGCTGAGGGACGGAATGTGGGGAGTGATGTCCATCATCACCACTGCTGGACAGAGGGTCATTGTGAGCGGATGCCGGATCAGACAGACCGTGAGCTGTTCACGCAGACACGGCCGAGGTCAGCAACTTGCGTTTTTCATACATTGGCCACCTGATAGTCGCTCAGAGGCTGCAGTTTGTGTCGTTTCAGGTGCATTACTTCAGCAAATCAATGCCTCTCCCCAGACTGAAGTGGTTATTTCGTTCCAGCACATCGCGATGAACGCTCGTCGTTTCCTGGCTTCTGCCTCCAGCATTGGCGTGCTGATGGCGGCATCCAACGTGTGGGCACCGGCTGCAACGGCCCAGACGGCGGCCGGCCTCAGCTCCACCTGGGGCAAAACCTGCAAAATGCGCGTGGTGCAACAGTTCGACGTGCCGATGTCGGACGCGGTTGTGAATCTTGGCGCCAGCGATCAGCAGGGCCTTGACAACGGCAGCACATCGCTGGCCGATCTCAAGAAATACGGCCTCAGCTACAGCTGGAACATTCGTGGCAAGAACGTGTCTGGCTACTGCAATGTGAATGGCAAAGGGAAGATCACCGAGTTCAAGCAGGGCTTGAATTGATCACAGCGGCCTGAAGCTCAATGGCGGCCGTTGGCGTCGCAGGCCCGATCCAGGGTCTGCAGAAACGCATCCAACGGCTGGCGGGCCATCCGCCGGGCTTCCGCCTCTCGCGGCCATTGCTCGGGTCGATAGAGCAGCTCCAGCTCGCGGCGCTCCCCGCGCCCCAGCCGCTGGAGCAGCTCATCGGTGCCGAACAGGAGCTGCCCCCTCAGGCACAGCGATTGCACCGCATGCCAGCCCTCGTGCAGCAGCGTTTCACGCTGGTTTCCCCTGGGACACACCACCACCTCGCGGCGGCCGCGCACGTACAGCCCATACAGATTGGGCTCCCGGCAGCGCGGATGCTCGCGGCGGATCACAAACCCCCGCTGCTCAAAGGCGGCGATGGCCTGCTCCAGGCTGTTGCCTGCTGAGGGCCGCTGGCTGGCCTGGGTTGGCATCGGCAGGTGGCTGCCGATCAGGATCACCAGCAACCAGCGTCGAAATGGCATGGTCAGTATTGATCAACCTGCACCGGCATCAGCTGCCAGGCCGCTTCGCCCGGCATTCGTATCGCCGGGTTTGTAGGTGGGGAATCGGCGAGCCAGCCTGAGTTCGATCACGGCAAAGCTGTCGTGGCCCTGGTAGCCCTGGGCGGCCCTGCCGCTGAGGTCCGGCAGATGGATCGGCGTGAGTGAGGCGGCTCCCCTGTTCACCGTGTATCCCACCACCGAGCCGTAGCTGCCACTGCCGGCGCTGGTACGGATGGTGAGCTGGCGCACGGAACCCTCGCCGCGGCTGCTCACGTTGAAGCTGATCCCCTGAAACGACACCCTGGTGGGATGGCTGGGCGCGGCCGGCGAGGCATCCCACCGATGGGGGATCAGCGCTGGGCAGCGAGTGAGCGACGGCATAATTCCAGCAACCGCCCCTGGCCCTTGGCCGGTTTGAAACCGCCGCAGCTGCTGGAGGCTCCGGGTCTGCGCACGGTGCTACGCAGCAACGACTTCGGCCAATGGGACAGCCAGGTGGCCAGCAGCCTCGGCCATCACCGCAGCCGGCTGCTACCCGGCTCGGCACCCTTTGAGGCCTGGATCCGCTGCGGCGCCGTGGAGGAGTTCCAGGTGCTGCTGCTGCACGGCCGCGGCCAGATTCACCTGCAGCGGGAACAGTGCGGCCACGGGGTGCTCTGGCTGCCGCTGCAGGGGCTGAGCCAGGAAACGATCAACGGCGAGGAGCATCTGGCCGAGCCGGGGATGGGATTGGTGTTCCAACCCGGCGATGCCATGCGAGGGCTCACCAGCGAGGAGGTGAGCGGGATTTCGATCGTGGTTCCGGCGGATCAGCTCCAGGCCGCGGCACCGCGCTCGCCGCTGATCCAACGCGGCCGGCTGGATCGCCAGCTGATCAGCGCCGGCCTGCAACTGGCGGAGGCGGCCGCCTGGCGGCCCCAGGGGGCCAGGCACGCCGCGGCGGCCCTGGTGGAGGCCCTGCATCAATGGTGCACTCCGCCAGAACCGGGACAGCGGCGGGAGCGCATCCCGGCCCGCCGACGCCGCAGCACCGTGGCCAACGCCTGCCGCTGGATGGAGGCGCACCTGGCGGAACGCTTCAGCGTTGTGGAACTGAGCCAGGCCCTGGGGGTTTCGGTGCGCACGCTGCAGTACAGCTTTCAGCAGGAACTGGGCCATGCGCCGATGGTGGAGGCGAAACGGCTGCGGCTGCGGCAGCTGCGGCGTTTCCTGCTTGACCCGGGCCAGCAGCACCACAGCATCGCCGCCCTGATGGACGCCTCCGGCCTGCTGGCCTGTGGCATCACCGCCGCCGACTACCGGCGCTGGTGCGGTGAATCGCCGAAACGCACGCGGGCGTGGGTATCTGGATCGAGACCGATGGCGACTAGAGGCTCTGCGCCGACACCTGGCCACGGTTCTCGCGACGGGTCGCGCGACGGTTCTCGCGGCTGGCCAGGCAGCAGCGCTGACGCCGCCTGCCGTCCGGCCTAAAACCCAGCTGTTGGAGCCGCCCGCGTGATGCCCAGACGCACCGCCCCCTTCGGCCGGCCGACCCCCCGGCGCCGGCACCGCGCCCCGCAGCACTGCTGGCTCACCCGCCTGTCGGTGGCCTGCCTGGAGCCCGATGGCCTGCGGCAGCTGCAGCTCAACAACCCCCAGCAGCTGGCGGCCCTGGTGGCGAGCGGCGTGCCCCTGTGGGTGCAGCTGCAGGGCATCGGCGATCCCGCCAGCCTGCAGGCGGTGCTGAGGATCCTGCAGGTGCCGGCCCAGCACCACAGCGCCCTGATGGGCAGCTCCTCCCACACCCTGGTGGAAAGCGATGGCCAGGTGGTGCTGTTGCTGCTGCACCGCCTGCAGCTGGGGGATGGCGAGGGCCAACTGCACAGCGAGCAGGTGAACCTGCTGCTGATGCCACGGCTGCTGCTGAGCATCGAGGAGCAGGCCAAGGCCCAGGCCTTCCCCGGGCTGATGCGCTGGCTGGAATCCCTCGATCCGCCGCCGGTGGCCAGCGACCTCGACGACGTGCTCCACTTTCTGGTGGATGAGCTGCTCGACGACACCCAGCCCCTGCTGGAGGCCATTGCCGCCCGGCTCGATCACATCGAGGAGGACGCCCTCGACAACCTCGATCCGGGCCTGCTGGGCCGCGTCTACGACGTACGCACCAGCCTGCGCCAGATCAAGCAGCAGATCTGGCCCCTGCGCCACCAGATCACGGTGCTGCTGCGCCAGAGCCAGCGGCTGATCAGCGATGAGGCCTACGAGGGCTTCCGCGACATGGGCCAGCACGTGGAACAGATCCACGAGCAAACCGAAATGCTGCGCCACCAGTGCGATGCGGTGACCGCCACCTTCATGGCCAACACCAACAACCGCATGAACCAGGTGATGAAGACCCTGGCGGTGATCTCCAGCATCTTCGCCCCGATCAGCTTCCTGGCCTCGGTGTATGGCATGAACTTCCAGCACATGCCCGAGCTGGCCTGGCGCTATGGCTACCCCCTCTGCCTGGGGGTGATGGCGGCGGTGGTGACACTGCAGAGCCTCTGGCTGTGGCGCCGGGGCTGGTTTGCCGACTGGACCGGCACCCGCCAGGAGCGCCACCGCTTCAGCCAGCGCCTCAGCCAGCGCTCCGCGCGGGCCACACCAGCACGGGAATCCCCGCGTGGGTGAGCACCCGCTGGGTCTCGCTGCCCAGCAACAACCCAGCCAGCCCCCGTCGCCCGTGGGAGGCCATCACGATGGCATCACAGCCATGGCGAGTGGCGGCATCGATGATCGCCTCATGGATCAGCGGATTCACAACGGTGTCGCCGCTGCACTCCACCCCCGCCGCCGCCGCCTTGGCCTTGGCCTCGTCCAGCAGGGTCTGGGCAAACTCGCGATTGGCCTTGCTGAACTCCTCACTGAGGGCTGGATCCAACACCAATCCCTCGCCGTAAAGGGCCACATCCGGCCGGCCAAAAAAGCTGTCCTGGGCATGGAAGAAGGTGACCCGGGCTCCCGCCTCCCGGGCAAAAGCCACGGCGGCATCCACCGCTGTCTGGGAGGGGTCTGAACCATCGGTTGGAACAAGCAGGTGCCGGAACATGGCCCCACCTCACCAGAGCTGATACCTGCAAGCTAGTGAGGGCCCAGCCAACCGGCCAGGTGACACGCCGCCTTGGAGCGGGCCAGGGCGCGGGCCGCCGGCAGGGCCGGATCCAGGCGATCGGAGTTGAAGGGCGGCAGGTTGCGACTGCGCAGCCAGGCACCCCAGCGGAATTCATGGAAGGGGATCAGCGGTGCCGGCGCCACCACCCCCTCGCGCTTGAGCTTCCACACCAGGCTGCGAAAGGGATCGTCCTGGGTGCCGGTGAGTTGCTCGGGCAGGGCGCTGGGGGCCAGGGGGCCCAGGCCACGGCCGTCGTAGAGGTAGAGCCAACCACGGCGATGCAGCTCCTCCAGCACGGCGTGGCGATCACGCGCCTCCAGCTCCAGGGCCAGATAGCCAAAGGCCGTCGCCTCGGGATCGAGCTCCATCAGCCCCCGCAGGCGGTGGTGGCGATCCACCATCCAGAACTCGCCGCTGCCACTGCGCACCAAGGGGGTGGGTTTCTTGCCCAGATACCGGCGCCGCTCCTCGGGATCGTCCTTGGCGAAATCCAGCTGCCGGCTGCGGATCTCGGCCATGCCAACGCACATCTGGGTGGGATGCAGTTGGGCGATCGGCACCTCCAGCAGGCTGCCAGGGTCGGCTGGAGGTGGCGGCAGGGGTTGAAACGGCGGGAGACGCAAGGCCATAGCTGGAAGTTAAGGCCGGTGGGAAGGGGGTGGGAGGCGCAGCATCATCAGGAGAACCAGCCAGCACCAGCAGCCATGCGCCCCGCACAGCCCCGGAAACGCGGCCTGATCAGTGTGCTGCTGTGCCTGGTGGTGGTGGCGATCGGCCTGATCGGCCTGGATCCAGCGGTGATGCCCGCCCTGGCCGCTGAACCTGAGAACTGCACGGCGATGAACACCGAGCAGGTGAAGGAGCTGTTCGAGCGCTGGAACAGTGCCCTGGGCAGCGGCGATCCCCGGGAAGTGAGCGCGCTCTACAGCGACGACGCCCTGCTGCTTCCCACCCTCTCAGCAACGCCGAGAGCGAATCGGGAGGCCATCACCGACTACTTCGCGACGTTCCTGGCTCAAGCGCCGGAAGGACGGATCGACAGCCGCGAGATCCGGTTGGGCTGCAACCAGGCCCTCGACGCCGGCACCTACAGCTTTCTGCTGCATCCGCCGGCCAAGGAGCCCCGGCGCGTGCAGGCCCGCTATACGTTCGTGTATGTCTACCGCAACGGAGACTGGCGGATTCTGCACCACCACTCCTCGCTGATGCCCGAGACCTGAGCCCTGCAGGACTAACCCGCAGCCTCGAGGAACATCTCCAGTTCGGCCCGTGGCACGGGTGCAAAGGGAATCACCTCGGCCAGCGCACTCGGTGGCAGCTTCTCGCGGCTGCAGACCTGATGCTCCTTCACGGTGATGCCATACATCGCCAGGAAAAGGTTGCGGTCAACGACCGATCCCACCAGGCCGCAGCCGTCGTAATGCAGCCGCAGGGGATCCCAGGGACGCTCCTGAATGGAACGGTGCAACCTGCGCAGGCGAAAACGACGCAGAGCCCGAAGCGGTGGCTCTCCGCAATGGTGGTGGAACAGGTTGTGCAGGGAGCGCACACTCAGATGGCAATAACTGGCCAGATCGGCGATCCGGATCTCCGCTGAATAGTGGTCTGCCATGTAGCGCGCGGCGCGACGAATCAAGGCCTCTGAGCAGGCATCGCTCGTTGCGCGGGCCCTGCGATGCACAACTTGCATGATCAGAGCAGCAGCGAGACCAGACGACGGGAACAGAGGGCAAGCATGGTGATCATTGGCACGCTGAGCCAGCTGGACATAAGGCTCGGCGACCTGGGCATACCTGAGGGGAGCCGCAACCTCCCGTGCTTTGTACAAAGGAAGCGAACATCGTTTCAGGCAGCCACGATGCGCTGGAGGCAATCGCGCAGGACTCGGTCCTGGAGATCACAGATCCAGCTGAATACAACCATGGGGCGCCGAGGGTTACCTGGAGGTTACCGGCCAGCCTGACATCGCCGTACCAACAAGCACCCAAAATGTGGGCATCAGAGTCAAACTTTGCGCATCATGCAAAGTTTGCGTCTTTCGACTATCAAATCGCTGCTTAACCCACCTGCACGCCCTTCCAGAACGCCACCCGACCCTTGATCTGCTGGGCGGCGTCCTTCGGTTCGGGATAGCTCCAGGCGGCGTTGGCGTTCACCTCGCCAGCCACCACCACGTCGTAATAGTGCGCCGTGCCCTTCCAGCCGCACACCGTGGTGTGGCTGGAAGGGCGGAAGCACTCACCCACCAGGGCATCGAGCGGGAAATAGGCGTTGCCCTCCACGGTCACGATGTCGTCGCTGCTGGCGATCACACGGCCGTTCCAGCGGGCTTCCATCCTGATGGTGCAGAGAGTGTGCCCATCCTGACGCTCCGCCGTCAGAAACGCAGGCCTTCCAGGATGCCGAGGGTGGCGAAGCCCAGGGAAGCCGGCACGGGATTCGGCCCCGCCGGCACGGCCTGCACGGAGAACATGTAGGTGTCGGCCTGGCTGGGGTTGTTCCACGGCCTCAGGGCCAGGGTCACGGTCTGCCCGGGCTGGGGGGGCTCAGGGAAGCGGATCTCGAATCGGCGGCTGTCCTGGTTGAAGCTGGCCTGCACCGGAATCGCGGGGCCCTCCTGGCGGGGCCGGCCCAGAAAGGCCCGGGTGCGGCTGAGATCGAAGCCGAAGCTGGTGTCCACGCCACGGGTCTGCTGGATCACCATCCCGCCCAGGCCCGCCCCCGCCCGCTCCGGCAGGGTCACGGTGAAGTAATACTCACCGCCGCTCTGGAACACATACCAGTAGTAATTGCGGAACTCCACCTTCCAGGGCGGGCTGGCGAACCAGGTTTGCCCTTGCAGCTCCACCGCTCGAGCCACCGGAGCGATGGGCCCCACGGCCGCCGAGGCCAACAGACCGGCCAGGAGCAGGGAGACCTTGAGGGCGGGGAAGGGGCCAGGCATGCCACCAAAGCTAGGCGAGGCGTGCAGGGGCGCCGGCCGTTGATAAGGTGCGGCCCAGCGGGCACCAGGGCCAATGAACAGGGCTGAACTCGACGCCATCGAGCTGATGTTGCGCGACCTCAACACACGCCACGACGAGATCCGCCACCGCGCCGCCTTCCGCGGTTGCACCCGCGAGCTGCTCGCTCTGCAGCAGGAACTGGTGCAGTACCTGATGAACAAGCGCGAGGGGCTCTGCGGCCGCTAGGGCCGGTCGCCGTCGTTGTTGAGCACCCGACTCTCCCAGCGGGACAGCAGCTTGGGCACCAGGGCCACCAGCAGCACCAGCAGCAGGGCACCGAAGCCGAATTCCACCACCCCCCGCAGCATCCGCTCCAGGGGAATCCAGCGTCCCCCCAGCCAGGCCAGGCTCACCATCGAGCTCGACCACACCAGGGCCCCCGCCAGGTTGCAGAGCAGAAACCGGCGGTAGGGCATGGCCACCGCTCCCGCCATCGGGCCGGCCAGCACCCGCAGGACCGCCACGAAGCGCCCCAGAAACACCGACAGGCCCGCTCGCCGCAGGAAGCTCTGGCGCAGCTTCTCCAGCTGCTCCGGGCTCTGGCCGAGCCAGCCCCCGACCCGCTGCAGCGCCCCCCAGCCGAGGCGACGACCCACCGCATAGCCCAGGTTGTCGCCCAGCACCGCACCGGCGGCGGCGGCACCGATCACCCCCAGCAGGTGCAGGTGTCCACTGCCGGCGGCGTAGCCCCCCAGCAGCGTGAGGGTTTCACCGGGGATGGGCAGGCCGGCATTCTCCAGCAACATGCCGACAAACACCACCAGGTAGCCCCAGCGCTCCAGCAGGGCCTGCAGATCGTTCAGGCTGATGGCCGGCAGTTCCATGCCGGGCAGTCTCGCTGATCAACTCAGCTGCGGGTGGCCCCGGAGCGGGCCGCCTGGAAGCGGGCGGGATCCTGATCGCGGCGGTGTTGCACCGGCAGCGGCGCACCCCGCTGCTCCCCATCGAGGGCGGCGGTGACCTCCAGGGCCCGGCGCAGGCGCCTGGCCGCGTGCAGGCTCATGTCCCGCGGCACCGAGATGCGATCGCGCAGATAGCGCAAACCTGCGGCGGTGCCGCTGGGCGGCGCGCAGGGGGGGGCGTCCTGCCGGGCCAGGGCGGTGAGGGCACAGCGCAGGGCCAGCTCCAGCCGCTGGCGGGCCTCCGGGCCCCGCTGACCGCCCTCGGGGTTCAGCGCCAGCAAGGGCTCGCGATGCTTGAGCACCCGGGCCAGGGCCTCCAGGGCGGCTCCAGCAGGCTCGCTGTGGCGCGTCTCGATCACCGCCGGGTTGGCGGCGGGCCAGGGGCCGTGATCAATGGCGACGGCAGCGGCCCGCTGCTCGGCGGTGCCGCTGGCCAGGCAACAGCCCATCTGGGGTGGCAGGTCGTGGGCGTGGGTGTGCACATCGCTCTGGGTGCCCAGGTAGGTGCTGCGCTGCTCCAGGGCCGTGAACCAGCGATCGATGGCGGGATGCCGGTGGCGCAGGCCGT
>Ga0315899_10009351_pt1 | contig 10517 bp, 9 predicted proteins | sample LakEriMetagenome_2_FD_203518 | JGI IMG/M metagenome (GOLD analysis project Ga0315899, IMG submission 203518) | Freshwater fungal communities from buoy surface, Lake Erie, Ohio, United States - Buoy 4 MA112 | ecosystem: Environmental > Aquatic > Freshwater > Lake | place: USA: Lake Erie, Ohio...
TTACAGAGGTAAAACGTTTTGCAGATAACAATCCGGATGTAACTTGGATTGTTGGTGGAGCCTACGAGGCCGCCATTATTGAAGGCGGAGATTTTCTTGCAGGGTGGATAGATGAATACGTTGCTGATCGTCCTGTAGTTTTACAGGCCGTGGATCACCACACTATTTGGGTGAATAGCAAAGCACTTGAGTTGGCAGGAATTTCGGCACTTACTGCTGATCCCGTCGGCGGCACAATTGCTCGCAACAGTGATGGCAGTCCACGCGGAACTTTGCGTGAGCCCTCTGCCATGGCACTAATCATGAAGCATGCGCCCGCTCGTACACGTGAAGCAGATGTCGATGCAATTGCATGGGCCTGTCAGCAGTATTTGGCGCATGGTGTTACTTCAGCAACGGATGCATGGGTTGAGTCGGGAATGGCTGAGGCGTACATCGCCGCTGCAGCAAGTGGTGTGCTCAGCATTGATGTCAATCTATTTTTCTTGGCTCAGCCAAATATTTGGAAAGATGAAAGTGAGTATTTTGCTGAGCTCCGCCAAGAAATTTTGGATTTAGGAAGTGACTCAAGACTTGCAGCAAGAACGATCAAATTTTTATGTGATGGAGCTTTCTCAAGTGGTACAGCAGCAGTTCTTGAACCATATCTCGATGATCCCCAATCAAAGGGATTGCTGATCTGGGATGATGCTGAGTTATTAGAGGCTGCTTTACATTTTGATTTGCAAAAGTATCAACTACATCTTCACGCAATTGGGGATGCTGCGGTCCGACAGGTTCTTGATGTAATTGAAAAGGTTCAAAAGATTAATCCGTCATGGGATCGGCGACCAGTAATTGCTCACGCCCAATTAATCAGTGAGCAAGATCTACCTCGATTTGCACAGCTGGGAGTGATTGCCAATTACCAACCACTTTGGTGTTATCTGGATCCCATGAATAAAGAACTAATCGCCCCGCGTTTGGGTGAGGAGAGAAATAACCGCCAGTATCAACTGGCATCACTACTTAAATCAGGAGCACAAGTGAGTTATGGAAGTGACTGGCCTGTCACCTCATTTGTGCCGCTTGAAGCTCTTGCAGTTCCTACACACCGACAATCTCCAGGTGGATTTGAAGAGCAGGCATGGAGCGCTCACGAAGCAATATCGATCGAAGATTCACTAACTTCTTATACAGAGGGCGTTGCCTACCAATTGTCTAAAGAAGAGCGCGTGGGTCGCATTGCGCTCGGGTTTGATGCAGATCTAATGATCCTTGACCGCAATCCTCTTGAGGTCGACCTGCATGGGGTGAAAGAGATAAAGATCCTAGGTCTCTATAAATCTGGATTGAGAGTCCGTTGAAATTATAGGTTTTTGCATTACCTTAGGCGGCATGACCAGATTGATATCAACAGAGAAGTCCAAGACCCGTTCACCGCTTCGCCTACTCGCAGTTGCACTTGCAGCAGCCGTAACGCTCGTCAGCCTCCCTCATATTGCAACTGCGGCCAATCCATCCACGGTAAAGCTGACTGTTCACTATCAGCGTGCTGACTCTGAGTACACCGGCTGGAACCTCTGGCTCTGGAAGAACGTCACAACGGGAACCGATGTTGATGTTAATAAAGCTGGCGTGACTTTTACTGAAAGTGATGACTTTGGAAAGATTGCACGAGTTGACATAGATGGTATGGACAAATTCGAGAACATCGGAGTTATTGTTCGCAAAGGCGAATGGACTGCCAAAGATGTGAGTGCAGACCGTTTCATCACTAAGTTCAAGGAAGATGGGACTTCAGAGATTTGGCTACGCCAAGGCGATCCTGTTATTTACTACGAGAAGCCAACGGGGGCAATTCAAGAGCCTGCCGGAAGTAAATTGGCGAAGTTATACGACTCTGCAGATTTTGCAGCTAAGTACACCTATACAGGTGATGACTTAGGAAATGTTTACTCTAAGGCTTCGACTAAGTTCAGAGTGTGGGCACCAACTGCTACAAAGGTAGATCTCGTTACTTATCCAAGTGCGGATGGTTCTGTAGCAAGTGGCGTGCTCACTTCGATGAGCGCGAGTGCCAATGGAACTTGGACTGCCGAAATGGCAGGAGACAAGCATGGACTTATCTACAACTACCGCGTCACAGTTGATGGAACGACAAATGAGGCAGTAGATCCATATGTTCGTGCAACAACAGTAAACGGTGTCCGCGGAGTAGTCGTTGATCTAGCAAAGACAAATCCAGCTAATTGGTCAAAGAGTAAGCCGGCCTTTTCAGGCAATCCGACTGATGCAGTTATTTACGAACTTCACGTGCGCGATCTATCTATGGATCCATCGAGTGGAATCCCCGTAGCTAATAGAGGCAAATATCTAGCATTCACAGATCTCAACACATCATTTGCTGGACAGAAGACTGGTATCTCTGCGATTAAAGATTTGGGTGTAACCCACGTAGAACTCCTACCAATTTTTGATTACGCATCCGTTGATGAGAACTCCCCAACATTCAACTGGGGCTATGACCCAATGAATTACAACGTACCTGAGGGTTCTTACAGCTCTGATCCTAAGAACCCAACTGCTCGCATTACTGAACTTAAAGCTGCTATCCAAGCGATGCATGACCAGAAGTTGCGCGTGAATATGGATGTTGTTTACAACCACGTCTACACGGCAAGCAATTTCAGTCAAGAGCTCATCGTTCCGGGTTATTGGTTTAGAACTGATGAATCAGGAAACCTGACCAATGGAAGTGGCTGCGGCAACGATGTTGCATCAGAGCGACCAATGGTTCGCAAATTCATTGTGGATTCAGTGAAGTACTGGGCTAGCGAATACAACCTTGATGGATTCCGTTTTGACCTTATGGGTCTCATGGATATTGAAACGATCAATCAAGTAACTGCAGCTCTTAAGAAAATTGATCCAACCATTATCGTCATCGGTGAAGGTTGGGATATGGGAACTCTTCCAGCTGAGCTACGAGCAAATCAGAAGAATATTTCTAAGCTCATCGGAGTCGCACACTTCAATGATCAGATTCGTGATGGCCTTAAAGGTTCAGTCTTTACTCCTGCAGATCCAGGGTGGGCAACCGGCAAGCTCACTGCGCGTTCTGATGTCACCGCTGGAATTGTTGGAAATACCGAACACAGCATCGACATGGCAGCAAAGTGGATTACTCAATCCCCTGCCCAATCCGTGAATTATGTGGAGTCACACGACAACTTAGCTTTGGCAGACAAGATCACTGCCAGCGTTAAGGGAGTTTCACCTGCTGGGGTTGCACAGTTAAGCCACTTTGCATTCTCTGTCGCTTTCTTGGCTCAAGGTGTTCCATTCATGCAGGCTGGACAGGAATTCTTGCGCTCGAAAAATGGCGATGAGAATAGTTACAAATCCAGCGATGAAGTCAACTCTCTGAAGTGGTCTACAAAGGCGCGCAACGCGACGACAACGAAGTACTTCCAGGGTTTGATTGCTCTGCGAAAGGCACATCCTGCATTTCGTATGTCGACTGCCGCGGCGGTCAAAGCAAATTTGAAGTTCATCCCAACGACAAATGATGTGATTGTTTACACCCTCAATGGCAAGTCTGTTAAGGATCCTTCAAAACTCATTGTTGTCATACACAATCCAAATCCAGGCGCGGCCACGATCACACTTCCAAATAAGGGAAAGTGGGCGGTAGTAGTTAAGGGATCTGTTGCTGGCACAAAGACTATTCAGACAATCTCCACCAACAAGGTGAGCGTGGCTGGTCAGACGACTATGGTGCTCACCCAGTAAGTAACTCTGAGCTTGGGCATATTTCTCATGTTGTAGTGTATTTTATTTGCATGAGTCCAAAAATTACGCCTGGCTACAGAATCTGCCCTCGATGTGATCAGCGGGATAATTTCTATCTTGCCCCGAGAGTTGTTGGCCAGATAGGCGTTGCTCGCGGTTTTGAGATCGGTGATTCTGAATTTATTGGCGGCGGAGCGCAATCTGTTGAGAAAGAAGTGGAGCTCTGCAAGAACTGTGGTGAGCGCGTGAAATACGTTGCTGAAGTTGTTGAGTATTCTGCCGAAGAATCTCGTCAGCGCGCCAAGGAAGGCGTGAAAGGTGGATTAGTCACCTTCGTGATTTCTAGTATTGCAACTTACTTCATCGCTCGACATTACATATATTTGCCGAACGATTCGACTCCTTGGTTGATCGCATCTGTAACTTCCACGATGATCGCGCTGATTTCTCTGGTTTATGTGTTCTCGTCAGCAAAAGAGTCACTTAAGTAGTACTGCTGACGGACTTAATTGTTTCTTTGGTGAGATACTTCATCCATGTTTGAAGCACTCTTTCTCGGATTGCTGCAGGGCCTCACCGAGTTTTTGCCTATCTCATCAAGTGCGCATCTGCGCCTTGCTGGTGAGTTCTTGCCAGGAGCCGGAGATCCAGGTGCGACATTTACAGCCATCACCCAAATCGGTACCGAACTAGCTGTGCTGATTTACTTTCGGAGAGATATTGCTCGTATAGCTTCAACCTGGCTAAGAAAGGTCATCCTCCGCAAAGAGATTTCTGGAGACTCGGCGCAAGATGTGCGACTTGGATGGATGATTATTCTCGGTACTCTTCCGATCGTCGTACTCGGTTATCTATTTCAAGAAAATATCCGAGATACATTTAGATCGCTCTGGCTCATTGCAATCGTCATGATTTTCTTTGGCATCATTCTTGGAATTGCAGATCGATTCGGCCGTAGTGAACGTGATTTAAGTGGATTAACAAAAAAGCATGGCCTGGCTTACGGTGTTGCACAGTCTTTGGCACTTGTTCCCGGAGTTTCGCGTTCTGGTGCCACAATCGCAATGGGTCGAGTGCTCGGGTACAGGCGCGAGAGCGCGCTCCGTTATTCATTCTTGTTAGCTGTACCGGCTGTCTTCGGTAGTGGATTCTATGAGCTCTCGACTGCAATTGGTGAGAACGATCCATCTGCACAATATTCACTGATCGAAACTTTTGGTGCAACGATTGTGGCCTTCTTTGTGGGATATGCCGTTATTGCCTGGCTGATGAAATTCATCGCAACAAAGAGCTTTATGCCATTTATCGTCTATCGAATAGTTCTAGGCACAGCCATCTTGGCGTTGCTGGCTACCGGAACTATCAACGCTTAAGGGATATGCGATGTTAGGTGGAATCGATAACGCTCTCTTTTTGACCTCATTCGGCGGCTTTGTAGGTGTTGCGATATTGATTCTCTTTCTTAAGTGGGCATTCTCATCGAATAAGAAGATGATCATTATTCCAATCAAGGCAGGTAGGAAAGATGATTACGGGTTGCTTAAACCGTTACCAACGCCGGGAAATTACATTGAGGCAGAGATGGCGCTCCTAAAGCTGCAAGATTCCAATATCAAGGTAACTCTTACAAAAACGCTACAGGGGCCTTCGTTGATGGTCTTTGAGCGTGATTATGAGATTGCGCTAGCGGTCCTCAAGAGCTAACTCGCTCAGTTCGGCACCAGAAATTCGATAGACAGTCCATTCATCCATAGCTTTTGCACCAAGGGATGTATAGAAATCAATCGCTGATGTATTCCAATCAAGAACCCACCATTGGAAACGGCCGTAACCGCGTTCTTTACAGATCTGAGCAAGGTGTTTTAGTAGATCTTTTCCATATCCAAGTTTGCGAAATTGCGGGCGAATAAAGAGATCTTCAAGGTAGATCCCATGAAGACCCTGCCATGTGGAGTAATTCAGGAACCAAATTGCAAAACCAGCAATCTGACCATCGTGTTCGATGATCTCACAGAAAACTTTAGGGTCATTCGAGAAGAAAGACTGTTGGATCTGAGCCGCGGTGGCTTTTGCCTCATCTGGAGCTTTCTCGTAAACGGCGAGCTCATAAATCAAGGCAAGAATCTCTTGCGTATCTTCAATCCGAGCCGGGCGAATCACTTATGGCCCTGCTTAAACTTTGGAAGGTTAAGATCGAACTGAATTGAAAGCATGCGCACAAGTGCAACAACGACTCCCCCAGAAATCGTTGCAACGGAAACATCAACGCTGAATTCAATCAGCACAACAAAAGCAATAGCGCCAAAAAGTGATGAAGTCGCAATTGTCTCTCGATGCAATAGAACTGGTTCTAGTTGGCAGAGAACATCGCGCAGTAAGCCACCCGTAACAGCTGTGATTACGCCCAAGATGATCGTTGCATACCAAGGACTATTGAGATTGTGAGCTAGTTGTACGCCAGAAGCTGTGGCTATCGCTAAACCAAGGGTGTCCATGATCAACAAGGTTTTGCCGATCTTGGTGACGCGTCGAACGCTAAGCGTGATTGCAACTGCGCCGATCACACTTCCAATAACCCAAGGATCTGTAATCAGAATAGGCTTGAGTCCCAAGAAGATATTGCGCAGTGTTCCACCTGATACGGATGCAACGATTGACACAAGTGCGATGCCGCCATAATCCAACCCACGATCTGCTGCTACGCGAGCTCCAACGAGTGCGAAGACAAAGACAGAGAGCAGATCAAGAATGTGGAGCAGCGTCACGTTCGGTTACCGTGAATTAAGAAACAGCGAGGATGTCGACTGCGAAGATGAGGGTGTCCTTCTCAAGTGGATGTCCAGCCATTGCCCCGTAACCGAGAGCAGGTGGAATTACCAAGAGGCGACGTCCGCCAACTTTTGCACCGAGAAGACCTTCCTGCCAACCCTTGATTACACCAGAGAGTGCAAATTGTGCTGGTGCTCCGCTAGACCAAGATGATTCAAGAATGCTGCCATCAGACCACTTCATCAAGGTGTAGTGAACTGTCAGCGTTGAAGTTGCAACAACCTCTGCGCCATTTCCAGCAATTACATCCTGGGCAATGAGCTCTGTTGGAGCATCACCTGTTGGAGCGGTAATTGTTGGTGCTTCACCAGCGTTAGCTGTGACTTTAACGAGTGTATCTCCTGACATGTTATCTCCGATTTCTGAGCAGCCTGCGAGGCCAACAACGAGTGCAAGTATGAGGGCAACTTTTTTCATGGACAGATCCTAACCGTAGGGGTGCTTTACTTTTAAATTACTTGTCTTCGAGTTCGTGGATAAGAGTAAATTCACCTTGACCCAATTGCCCTTGGGAGCGATAGAGCTCAAGTTTTTCGCGCGTATCTGCAATATCTAGATTTCGCATGGTCAATTGGCCGATTCGATCTGTCGGACCAAAGGCAGCATCTTCGGTGCGCTCCATCGAGAGCTTATCTGGGTGATAGCTCAGGTGTGGGCCAGAAGTATTGATAACTGAGTAGTCATCACCACGACGAAGTCGAAGAGTTACTTCTCCAGTAACTGCCGAAGCTACCCATCTCTGCAGTGATTCGCGAAGCATCAGTGATTGTGGATCGAGCCAACGACCCTCATAAAGCAAGCGACCAAGTCTGCGACCCTCTGCGTGATAGTTTGCAATTGTGTCTTCATTATGAATTGCTGAGAGCAAACGCTCGTAAGCAATAAATAGAAGCGCCATTCCTGGTGCTTCGTAGATACCACGACTCTTTGCTTCGATAATTCTATTTTCGATCTGATCTGCCATACCGAGACCGTGACGACCGCCAATGGCATTAGCCTCGTTCATTAGTTCGACAACATCATCAAAATGCTTACCGTTAAGGGCAACAGGGCGTCCTTGTACGTATTCGATCTTCACATCTTCACTTGGGATCGCAACGGAAGCATCCCAAAAACGAACTCCCATAATTGGTAGAACAATTTCAATTGATGCATCCAGGCTCTCAAGGTTCTTTGCCTCGTGGGTTGCACCAAGAATGTTGGCATCAGTCGAGTAAGCCTTTTCAGTGCTGTCACGATAAGGAAGATTATGTGCAACCAACCACTCCGACATTTCTTTACGTCCACCAAGCTCGCGGACAAAATCAGCATCAAGCCATGGTTTATAGATTCGAAGATTTGGGTTTGCAAGAAGGCCGTAGCGATAGAAACGCTCAATGTCATTGCCCTTATAGGTCGAACCGTCACCCCAAATATCAACCTTGTCTGAAAGCATCGCCCGCACAAGTAGTGTGCCCGTAACTGCTCTGCCAAGTGGGGTGGTGTTGAAGTATTGCTTGCCACCTGAGCGAATGTGGAATGCTCCGCAGGCAATTGCCGCAAGACCTTCCTCAACTAACGATTGCTTGCAATCTACAAGGCGAGAAATCTCCGCGCCATACTCTTTTGCGCGCACAGGTACAGAATCAATGTCTGTCTCGTCGTATTGACCAAGATCTGCAGTGTAGGTACAAGGAATCGCACCTTTGTCTCGCATCCATGCAACTGCAACTGAAGTATCGAGACCACCAGAGAAGGCGATTCCGACCTTTTCGCCAACTGGCAGGCTTGCAAGTACCTTAGACATAGCGCTTAGTCTAATGGTTAAGCACTCGTGCTAGGGCAGGCTTTACCTTCCACGCGGCAATCATCTCCTCATACCTAGTCACTTCAATCGCTTCAACAGGTGCACCTGTCTTTACCGCTCGAATCATGAGATTTCTCGGAGTGTGTTCTCCCCCGATAAATTCAATGGCTTCTACTCGATATCCACGTAGTTTGAGAATCTGCATACGCAAGGAGTCGGTGAGTAGATCACCAAGTCTTTCGCGCATGATTCCGTGGCGAGTGATTAATGACCAAGGTTCGGGAGAGTCAGATAACTGAGACTGAATGTCATGGTGACAACATGGCGCAATCATCATTAACTTAGCATCTGCTTTCACAGCCCACGCAATTGCATCATCAGTAGCTGTATCGCAAGCATGAAGGGCAATTGCAACATCTGCCTGTACTAACGTCGTGTCAGCAATTTCTTCAGCCCTAAATTCGATGCTATCTCTAATCCCTAACTTCTTGGCGATCTCGTTATTTCGATCTCGTGAAGCTGTACGGACATCGATACCTACTACCTTCACGTTCATGCCGATGCTTCTCAAATATTGATGTGCCGCGAAAGTTAAATAGGCGTGACCGCAGCCCAAATCAACGATCGTCAGCGGGGTCGCGTCACTTGGCTTAGCAATGTGTCCGGCATCGATTGCATTTTTGAGGGTCGGTGCAAGGAGTCGAAGGAACTCTTCCACTTGGCGATACTTATCGCTCTTGGACGGTTTTATCTGGCCAGATGAATCACTTATTCCAACTTCTTGTAAGAAAGGATCTGCGGCATCTAGTAGACGTTCCTTCTTCCTATCGTGCGCGCGATCGACGGCACCAGTGCCTCTGGTAACTGAAATCAATGGCTCATCCTTCTTGGAGATGCGTAGGGAGAAGTTCTCCTCAATTCCCTCAATCAAGATATTTGCATACCCTGAACGTATATATTCATCTATTGGCAGTTCTGTCGGTAGATAATTTTTGGTTGTGACAGCTCGCCCATCGCTTGTGCTCACTTGAAAATGAAGTAGCTCCTTAATAACGACAGGACGTATATTTATTCGTTCGGTACTAGTTTGCATATTTCTGCGCCGACCAGAAAGAACTACTCGCACAATCGCCTCTGGTCTGCGAAAATTTAGAAGTGCCTGTGAAAAGGCCTCTTCGAGTGAGATACGAGACACCGATGACATGGTGGCTAAATTACCTCAAATCCAACAAGTGTTAGGCTGAAGGCATGGTTCCAGTCGCAACAATTTCCACTACCAACTGGATAATCACCATTGTTGCCTTACTCGTGATCATCGGTCTTGATTTTGCTTGGGCAGTTGCACGTCGTGAAAAAGATACATCAATGCGTGAGGCGACAGTCTGGAGCGTTTTCTATGTATCTCTGGCAGTTGCCTTCGGCCTCTTCCTGAGCCAATGGCTAACTTCGCGTGAGCAACAGGAATTCTTTGCTGGCTGGCTCACTGAGTATTCACTCTCTTTTGATAATCTCTTTGTCTTCGTACTCATTCTTACTCGATTGAAGATTGATAAGCAGAAACAGCAATTGGCGCTACTTATAGGAATTTTGATTGCACTGGTACTTCGTATAATTGCCATTACTTTAGGTAAAGCAGCAATCGAAAGATTCGAATGGGTTTTCTTTATCTTCGGTGCTTTCTTGGTTTATACCGCCATCTCCCTCTTTATGGAAAGCACACATAAAGATAAAGAAGAAAAAGAAGATAGCAAACTGGTTCGGTATTTGCAGCGGAAGGGTTTAAAGCCATTCACCATCGCATTGTTGGCGCTAGGAATGACTGATCTCCTCTTTGCTCTGGATTCAATCCCTGCAATTTTTGGATTAACTGAAAATGTCTATCTAGTGATCACAGCCAATATCTTTGCTCTGATGGGACTTCGCCAACTGTACTTCCTTATCGGTGGGCTCATGAGCCGTCTTGTTTACATTGGAAAAGGTCTGTCAGCAGTGCTGGCCTTCATTGGATTCAAATTACTCTTCCATGCTTTTCACGCAATTGATATTCATGAAATCGGCAGTTGGCATATTCCAGAAGTGACAATTACTCAAAGTCTTGTTGTTATTGTTTCTTGTATCGGACTCGCCA
>Ga0315899_10009352_pt1 | contig 10517 bp, 10 predicted proteins | sample LakEriMetagenome_2_FD_203518 | JGI IMG/M metagenome (GOLD analysis project Ga0315899, IMG submission 203518) | Freshwater fungal communities from buoy surface, Lake Erie, Ohio, United States - Buoy 4 MA112 | ecosystem: Environmental > Aquatic > Freshwater > Lake | place: USA: Lake Erie, Ohio...
GTCTGGCTCGCCGCCGAGCATGAAAGCGATGAAGCTTTAGCAGACGAGATTAGCCAACTTATCTACCATTTACAGGCTCTGATGTTAGCTCGCCGAATTAAACCCGAAGATATTTATCGTTACCTATAGAAACGAGCAATAGTGTTAAAGATCGCTGTTCCAAATAAAGGTTCCCTTGCTGATGCATCTGCGGAAATTCTCAAAGAGGCGGGGTATCGACAGAGAGTTGATTCCCGCGACCTTGTTCTGACCGATGCTAATAATGGAGTTGAGTTTTACTATCTTCGACCTAGAGATATCGCGTTATATGTCGGGACCGGCGAGTTAGAGGCAGGGATCACTGGACGTGACCTCTTGATAGATTCAGGAGCAGAGGCGAAAGAGATTCTGGCGCTTGATTTTGGTGGATCAACTTTTCGTTTTGCAGCTCCTGTGGATAAGGCTTGGAAGATTGAAGATCTAGCTGGTAAAAGAATAGCTACTGCATACCCAGGATTAGTTGAAGATTTTCTTGATAAGCGGTCTTTGGCGGCTCAAGTAGTGAGATTAGATGGAGCGGTCGAAAGTAGTGTGCGATTGGGCGTAGCCGACGTCATCGCTGATGTGGTCAGTACTGGAAATACGCTCCGTCAAGCCGGACTTGCTATCTTTGGAGATCCTATTTTACAGAGCGAAGCAATTCTTATTTCTCGCAAAAGCGCAGAACTCCCCGGTGAGTTGGAGATTCTACTTCGTAGATTGCAAGGCGTGGTTACTGCGAGACAGTACGTTCTGCTTGATTACGACATTCCTAAAGTTAGCGTCAATCAAGCTTGCGCAATCACACCTGGTTTAGAGTCGCCAACAATTTCACCTTTACAGAAAGAAGATTGGGTCGCAGTTCGCGCAATGGTCTTACGTAAAGATACCAATCGCTTAATGGATGAACTATGGGCGCTCGGCGCTAGAGGTATTCTGGTAACAGATATCCACGCTTGCCGTTTATAGCGAGTCTGACTCTTCGACTTCTTCGCGAGTGATGCCCAGTAAGTAAAGTACTGAATCTAAATATGGCGCAGATACTGAACTATCTGCTGCCGCTTTGACAGCAGGTTTGGCGTTGAAAGCTATTCCCATTCCAGCAAGAGCGATCATATCTAGATCATTTGCACCGTCTCCGATGGCGATAGTCTGTTCGAGCGCAATATTATGAAGTGATGCAAACTCCTGCAGGGCTCGTGCTTTTCCGGCGCGATCGACGATAGGTCCAATCAATTTTCCAGTGAGTTTTCCATCTAATATCTCAAGATTATTTGCACGCATATGTGAGATACCGAGATCAGCCATAATCGGCGCGATCACTGGTTCAAATCCTCCCGAGACCAGGGCGATGTGGTGTCCAAGTTTATGAAGAGTGCGAATCAAAGTACGGGCGCCCGGCGTCAGAGATATCTCGCTCTGTACTTGAGTTAAAACCGTTTCAGGAAGTCCGGCTAATAACGCTACCCGAGCGCGTAGGCTTTCGGAGAAATCCAATTCGCCACGCATCGCGGATTCTGTAATAGCAATAATTTCGGCGCCCTTTCCAGCTTTCGCGCCTAAGAGTTCAATAACTTCTTGTTGTATTAGCGTTGAGTCCACGTCCATTACGACCAATTTTTTTGCCCAGCGCATTAGACCACCAGGGGAGATTGCGATATCTATTGAGTTCTCATTACCGATAAGCGATAAATCTATCCGTAATTTATTCTGATCGACTCCAGAGACTGTGAATTCAATCGCTGTTACGGGATAGCTCGCCGTTCTGTGAATACGCTCAATATTTCCACCGTTGGCCGCTATCGCAGTTGCAACCGCACCAATCGATTTTGGTTTTAAATCGGAGGCTAGGACTATAACGTGAAGGAGCGATTTCTTTACTGCAATATCAGTAGAAGCACTGGTCTCAAAGGCAGATGCGATATCGACCCCAAGCGTTGTTGCACACTCTTCTAGATCGGCTTCAATACTTGCAGCGTGCGCCGGCGCACAGGAGATCAAGACAGTTAAGATCACTCGCCCGCGAATGACGACCTGTTCGATATCTAATATCGAGACGGCAAAAGGCGATAGCGTCTGAAATAGAGATTCAGTTATTCCGGGCTTATCTACTCCTGATAGGAGGATTAGGCCGGTAAATTGCTCGTTTTTATCCTTGGTGGTCATATCGAGGAGAAGATTAGCGTGAATCACAGGCGATAAGTCGGGCATTTAAGCGGATTCATCAATGATTAGCGCTATCTTTTTCATCTATGGAAACGCCAAGAGAACTAACTATCCTCGCGATGAGCGGGGTGAAGGTTGTTCGCGGGGAACGTACGATTCTTGGGCCTATTGATTTCCAGGTTAGAAGTGGTGAACGTTGGGTAATTCTCGGGCCTAATGGAGCGGGTAAATCAACTTTATTGAATATCTTAGCCACTCGAGTTTTTCCAACTGCTGGAACAGTAAAAATTCTGGAGCAGGAGATGGGAAGAGTTGATTTATTTGAGTTGCGAACCCGCATTGGAGTTTGTGCCACGCTGACTTCCGAAGATATTCCAGATAATGAATTTGTGCGTGATGTTGTTTTGACAGCAGCATATGCTGTCTTAGGGCGATGGAACGAAGATTACGATCTTTGGGATGAGTCGCGAGCGATCGCTTTACTTACTACCTTTGGGGTTCGTGATCTCGCGGATCGCCGGTATTTCAGTTTAAGCGATGGAGAAAAGAAGAGAGTGCAGATCGCGCGAGCTTTGATGGCTGATCCTGAGTTACTTCTCTTAGATGAGCCAACGGCAGGCCTTGATTTAGGTGGACGAGAAGATTTACTTCGCAGATTCGCTGAATTCTCCACGGATCCATTAGCTCCAGCCAGCATTATCGTCACCCATCACATTGAAGAGATTCCGATGGGAACTACGCACGCCCTGATCATTAAAGATGGCACTATCGCGGTCTCGGGCCCCGTCGCTGAAGTAATTACTACTGAGCATATGAGCGCGGTATTCGGGATTAATATCGAAGTTAGCGGAGTAAATGGAAGATTCTTCGCGCGAAGTTCATGACTTTTCGTGCGCAGTTACATCCTTCTTGGCAGGCTATTTTAAAATCTAAATTGAAACTGCTCGATGATATAGAAGAGAGAGTATCTAAAGAAGAATTTTTACCGCAAGCTGGCTTAGTTATGCGCGCGTTATCCCAAGACTTCGAACTTTCTAAAGTCTTGATTCTTGGACAGGATCCATATCCAAATCCAACCCACCCCGTTGGTTTAGCCTTCTCAATTCCTGCAGAACTCTCTAAATTTCCTCCGACCCTAAAAAATATTTTTAAGGAGTTGAGTTCGGATCTGCAGATTCCTTCACCTACATCTGGAGATTTAACTCCCTGGGTGAATCAAGGTGTTGTTCTCTTGAACCGCAGCCTTACTTGTCGCAGTGGTGAGAGTAATTCACATGTAAATATGGGTTGGCAAGAATTTACCGATACTTGCGTTGAGCAGTTGGCTCAAGCAGGAAGAGTCGGAATTCTATGGGGTGCAAAGGCACAAGAGTTGAGCAGATACTTTTCAAAAGAGAAATTACTTACTTCGGCACATCCGAGTCCGCTCTCCGCCTACCGCGGCTTCTTCGGTTCAAAGCCGTTCTCGCGCGCTAATCAGGCGCTTTTGGATTCAGGTATAGATCCAATTGATTGGCGTTTATAAAGAGCAACGCCCCACAGTCTCCTGCGGGGCGTTGCTTTCAAACGTTAGATAACTATCCGATCCAGCTATTTATTGGTGAAGCTAAGAAGTAGATCATAAATAGTCCAGCGACGAGAAGAAGTAATGGATGTACTTCTTTACGACGACCTTGTATGTAGCGGATAACCACGTGAGTCACAAATCCTGCGCCGATACCTACAGAAATGTTGTAGGTAAAAGGCATAAGGATAATTGTTAGAAACGCTGGTATTCCTATACCTAGATCATCCCAATTGATGTTCTTAACTTGAGACATCATCAAGAAACCGACGACGATTAGCGCAGGTGTTGCTGCCTCATACGGAATCACTGCAACAAGCGGGGCGAGGAAGGTTGTAAGTAGGAAGAGGATTCCTGTGACTATTGAAGCCAAGCCAGTTCTTGCGCCTTCACCAACGCCAGAGGCTGATTCAATGTAACTAGTATTTGATGAAATACCAGCAGCACCTCCAGCAGCCGCCGCGATGGAGTCAACGATCAGGATTTTATTTGCGCCTTCAACATTTCCGGAAGAATCAGTTAATCCAGCCTGATTGCCGATCGCTGTCATTGTTCCCATAGTGTCGAAGAAATCTGCGAGCAACAGGGTGAAGACGAGCAGTAGCGCAGCCAATAATCCAGTCTTTGGGTTAGTAAATGCACCGAAGATATCTTCGAAACCTAAACCTAGGGTGTCAAAGCGTGGGGTGTCAGTGAGATTTAGCGAACCATCCGCGCCCTTAGGAAGCGATGGTGTGTTAAGTCCCCAGCCACGTGGGTTTGACTCGGTTGGGCTAATGAAACTATTTCCAACTTTAAATTGAGCTTCAATAATCAAAGCCAGAACTGTTGAAGTAACAATTCCGATGAGTATCGCGCCTTTGATTTTGCGAACCATTAGCGCAATTGTCAAAAGTAGACCAAAGCTAAAGACCACAATTGGCCAACCAACCAATTGACCACCATCGCCAAGTTCCAAAGGAACCGCCGAAGGCTTTGAGTTTGTACTTGACCAGACAACGTTAGGGGTACGGCGAACGAAGCCCGCATCGACTAGACCAATTAAGGCGATAAATAGGCCGATACCGACAGAGATCGCCACTTTAAGGGCCGATGGAATCGCTTTAAAGACTGCGACTCGGAATCCAGTTAGCACCAGGATCAGGATTATGAAACCTTCAAGAACAACGAGGCCCATAGCTTGTGCCCAAGTTGCATTCTTTGCAATGGATACCGCAACAAATGTATTTAACCCAAGGCCAGTTGCCAAGGCGAGCGGAAAGTTCGCAACCGCTCCCATAAGCATTGTGAGTAATCCGGCAATCAGTGCAGTTCCGGCTGCGACGATAATGATGGCGTTCGTTCGATCTCCGCCGCCAATAAATGCACCGGTTCCATCGGTTGTTGCGAGGATCAGTGGATTGAGAGCAACGATATAAGCCATAGTAAAGAAGGTGACGACGCCGCCACGAACTTCTTGAGCTATGGATGAACCACGTTGCGATATTTTGAAGTAACTTTCGAGCATGACATACCCTTCTAATTTTGTTAACGGGGGTGTTTGCGACCCCGTGTGAAATGACGGCTCACAGACCGAGGGATATGCTGATTTAAACGGATTATCAGGCTACTTTGAGGTAAGGCGCGCTAAGACTCCAAAGGAAATTGCCACTGATTGACCCACCAGGAGCGCAAAGAGGGCGGTTCCGAGGCCAATTTTTCCGCCCAAAAGCGCACCAATGATCAGCACGGTTACTTCAATGCCCATCCGAACTCGGCCAACGCGAACGCCAGTTCGATGATGAATGCCTGTCATAGCACCATCGCGAGGACCAGGTCCTAACCCACAAGTTATATAGAGCGCTGATCCAATTCCAACCATTGCAATTCCTATAAGTGCAGAAGCAATTCCACCAAGCAGTGTGCTCTGTAGTGGAAAGAGTTCGACACCAATCTGAATGGATGCGGAGATAATCACGATATTGCTAAATGTTCCAAAGCCGGGACGTTCGCGTAACGGAATCCAAATTAGAAGAACTACAAATCCCGTAAAGAAAGTTGCCCACCCGATACTTAGTCCAGTTTTAATGCTCAATCCTTGTGCGAAGACAGTCCAAGGAGCATTTCCTAAATTAGATTGCACTACCAGCGAATCACCAAGTCCAAAGAGTGCGAGTCCGAAGAAGAGAATTAGCGTTCGAGAGAGAGATAAGTCCCAAAGATGCTTCGCACGCCAAGGCGTGACCGGCACCGTTTTATGAGGGCGCAGATGGGAGAGCAGGCTCTGAAAGCGAGAAGATCCTTGCATTTCGTGAGTTTATAGCAAAGGCAACTTTTATATCTCTAAAAATCGTCTTTAATCCTCTATTGTGAGCGCTATGTTTGTTGGATTCGGCACAACTGTAAATATCGCAACCATTATTGGGGGAGCAGCGATCGGTGTCTTGGTCGGTGGACGCATGCCGTCACGGACGCGAGTATTAATCACCGAGATCCTCGGCCTTATAACAATCCTCGGAGCTGTCAGCGCGTTAGCACCGATGTGGTCAGAGCGTTATATTTCTGCAGTTCCTAAGGGCTGGACTTTGTTGGCAATACTCGCAGCGCTTCTGATCGGCGGTCTGATAGGTTCTGCACTAAATCTAGAGTCGCGGCTTGATGGAATCGGCGAGAGTCTTCGCAAAAAATTTCGCGCAAAAGAAGGCGGAACTTTTGTAGAAGGCTTTGTCTCCGCTTCATTACTTTTCATAATTGGTCCACTAGCGATTCTAGGATCAGTCAGCGATGGAATGTCCACGGGGATAGATCAGTTACTCTTGAAATCTAGCCTCGACTTTTTCGCAGCAATGGCCTTCGCAGCAAGTCTTGGTTGGGGAGTTGCCGCTTCGGCGATTCCGGTCGGTATCTACCAAGGGCTTTGGACAATTATTGGTTTTGGGCTCGGAAATATTCTCAGCGGCTACCAAATCGATGCCATGACCATTACCGGTGGCGTAATGCTGGTCTGTATCGGATTACGTTTGTTAAAGATAAAAGATATCGCGGTCGGCAATTTACTTCCAGCGCTGATCATTGCGCCATTACTGGTCCAAGCACTGCATTCGTTTACTTAAAAATTCAAGTTAACGTCAAGGCTGGTTTCTTTTAGAAGGTCGAAGCGTCGATAACGAAGCGATATTTCACATCGCTAGAAACCGTACGCTCATAAGCAGTATTAATATAATCCGCCTTGATAACTTCAATATCGCTGACGATATTGTGCTTTCCACAGAAGTTAAGCATCTCTTGCATCTCTGGGATTCCACCGATCATTGATCCTGAGATTGAGCGTCGGGCAGGCAGTAGCGCGCCTACTTCAACGGCATATGGCTTTCCAGGAAGGCCAATTACAACCAAGGTTCCATCAACGTTTAGCATCTCTAAATAAGGGTTGATATCAAGTTCGGCGCTCACGGTATTGAGAATGAGATCAAAGTGCTTGAGATACTTCTTATTGAAACCTTCTTCTTTTGTTGAAACAAAGTGATGTGCACCCATCGCCTTGGCATCGGCTTCTTTGCCGGGTGAGTGAGAGAAGACAGTTACATCGGCGCCTAGAGCTGCAGCGAATTTAACTCCCATATGTCCAAGACCACCGAGACCCATCACCGCTACCTTCTTTCCAGGTCCGGTATTCCAATGCTTAATCGGTGAATAGAGAGTAATTCCGGCGCATAGAAGTGGCGCAACTCCATCAAGGGGGAGATTCTCCGGAATAGACACGGCGTAATCTTCGTTAATCACCATTACATTTGAGTATCCACCCATAGCTGGCGTCTTTCCATCACGCTCTAGCTGGTTATATGTTCCAGTCATACCCTCGATGCAATATTGCTGAAGTCCTTTGAGACAAGGAGGACATTTACGGCAAGAATCTACGAAAACTCCAACGCCAATTCGATCGCCGACTTTAAATTTACTAACGGAAGTCCCTACTTGTGTGACGATGCCGGCGATTTCGTGGCCAGGAACCATCGGGAATATCGCAGGACCCCACTCTTCGCGGGCTTGGTGAATATCGGAGTGACAGATGCCCGAGTATTTAATATCTAGAGCGACATCGTTCGCTCCAAGATCGCGACGTTCAAAGTCCCAAGGAGTAAGTGCTGCCTTTGCCTGCATAGCTGCATATCCACGAACCTTCATCTTTTATCTCCTTTAGCGCTGTCATCTTCCTGAGTGAATGGTAAAGGCATTGGTGAGGTATGTCCTGCGCGGGATGCTCGCGCCGTAACTTGACGCATATGGTGACGGCGGCAGAGAACTTCATAGGAAATTTCAGATCCTGGTGCAACGTCTCCAACAACAACTTGTTCACCTTCAGTGACCATAACTCCGTCAAGTGTACGTGCGTTATGAGTTGCACGGGAACCGCACCAACAGAGAGCTTCCACCTGGAGCGTATTTACACGGTCTGCTAACTCAACCAAACGTGCAGAACCGGGAAAGAGTTTGGTGCGAAAGTCAGCAAGAATCCCGAAGGCAAAGACATCGATACCTAGTCCGTCGACAATCTTGGCGAGACCCTCAATTTGAACTGGTTGATAGAACTGAGCCTCATCGCAGATGATGTAATCAATGCGATCGCCAAGAGAGAGACGTTCGACGACCAAGCGGTGAATATCTAAATCTGGATCAACTTCGATTGCGCTACTTTGCAGACCCAGTCGCGAAGAAATAACTCCACTGCCAGCACGATCTTTGCTAGTGAAGATAAGACCGGAACGGCCTCGGCTCTTATGGTTATGCGCTGTTTGAAGAGCGAGCGTTGATTTCCCGCTATCCATTGTTCCGCAGTAATAAATCAACTCAGCCACGGGTTGCATCCTGCCACTTATTGAGTGATTGCGCAGTAGATTTCTTCATGCGTGGGTCAGGGCAACCACTTCGATATCTGGGTAAAGGTTGGCAATCTTGCTTCGCCCTTCCAAGAAGTCAATCTCCAGGAGAACTAAAACCTTGTCGACAACTGCACCGCACTTCTGTGCCAGAGCGATTGCGGCCAATAGCGTTCCTCCGGTTGCTAGTACATCATCAATGATCAAAACAGATCTACCGTCGCTAAAGGCATCAATATGTACTTCGATCTCATCATCGCCATATTCCAGACCATACTTTTCACCATAAGTTTCATATGGCAGCTTTCCACTCTTTCGGAAAGGAACAAATCCTTTATCGCACTGGTTAGCCAAAGCCGCGGCGAGAATAAATCCACGCGCTTCAATGCCTGCTATGACATCTACTTCAGAGGCTGACTTAGACATCTCTGAAATAACAGCTCCAAATGCATCCGCATTCGCGAGAACTGGTGTTATATCCTGAAAGATAATTCCTCGTTTTGGAAAATCCGGAATTTTTCGGATAAGGGAGAGTGCATCTAAGAAATCCATAACCCACCAATTCCATCACGTAGAACGTGTCCGAGAGGGGACTTGAACCCCTAAGCCCTTGCGGGCACTAACACCTCAAGCTAGCGCGTCTGCCAATTCCGCCACCCGGACGAGTGCAGCGGCAACGATATCAACGGGTAGGGGTCGGAGGCAAAGCGGCCTAACTTTTGAGAAAGTCCTCGGCTAGTAGGCGATAAATTCCACTCTTTGGTGGAGAATATAGAGATGAGCAGAGATGAAGCAATTAATCTAACCGCGGTTGAAGAAGAAGCGATAAAAATTTGTCAGGAACTGATTCGCATTCCAAGTGTGAATTACGGTGAAGGCAAAGGTGATGAAAGCGCCGTTGCAGCGTATGTAGTTAAATCACTCGCTGAAGTTGGAATCGAATCGAAGATTTATGAAGCAGCGCCTAATCGTTGTAACGTAATCGCGCGGATTAAAGGTAGCGATGCTTCTCTGCCAGGTTTGGTTGTTCACGGACATATCGACGTTGTACCTGCAAATGCCGCAGATTGGTCAGTAGATCCATTTAGTGGAGTAATCAAAGATGGAATGATCTGGGGTCGCGGCGCAGTTGATATGAAGAATATGGATGCCATGATTTTGGCGATCGTTCGCGACTGGGCGCGCCGTGGATATCAGCCAAAGAGAGATATCGTTCTGGCTTTCTTCGCTGATGAAGAGGCTGGCATGACTTACGGCTCTCGATATATGAGCACCAACCATCCGGAGGTTTTTGCGGGTTGCACTGAAGCGATCTCCGAAGTTGGAGGATTCTCGGTCACCGTTGCTGATGGGAAGCGACTCTATTTTGTTGAAGCGGCGCAGAAAGGAATCCATTGGATGCGTTTGACCGCAGAAGGTCGAGCGGGCCACGGTTCTATGATGAACGACGAGAATGCGGTTACCGCAATTACAGATGCCGTTGCCAAAATTGGTAAGTATGAGTGGCCACAACGCTATACCAAGACGGTAAAAGATCTCTTCCGTGAAGTCGCGCGAATTACTGGACGCGAATACAACGAGAAAGATCTCCGCCCTTTACTGAAAGAAGTTGGATCGACCGCACGAATGATTGGCGCTACTCTTCAAAACACCGCTAATCCGACCATGCTAGAAGCGGGCTATAAAGCGAATGTGATCCCGGGATCTGCTAGCGCCGTGATAGATGGCCGCTTCCTCCCTGGTTATGAAGATGAACTCAATTCCACAATACGTGCAATCATTGGTCCAGATATTAAGATCGAGACAATTTCGCACGACATCGCACTTGAAGTGGACTTTGATTCACCACTTGTTGAAGCAATGAAAACTGCTCTATTAAGTCAAGATCCAGAAGGAATTCCGGTGCCATATTT
>Ga0315899_10009353_pt1 | contig 10516 bp, 5 predicted proteins | sample LakEriMetagenome_2_FD_203518 | JGI IMG/M metagenome (GOLD analysis project Ga0315899, IMG submission 203518) | Freshwater fungal communities from buoy surface, Lake Erie, Ohio, United States - Buoy 4 MA112 | ecosystem: Environmental > Aquatic > Freshwater > Lake | place: USA: Lake Erie, Ohio...
AGAAGTGCGAGACGCTAGTTTTGCAACCTGCAGACGATCAGTCAGGCGTGCGAACGATCAAGATAACATAAGAAATCGGGTTAAGATCCCGGCCTGGCTCACGTCTTTTCTCCAACCGTCTCTGCTCCAAAGGTATATCGAAAAACTTTGAAGAGCCTGTTGAGAATGTGGAAACCAACCCACTGGAACCGGAAGAACCCAATCGTCCGACCGCTCCTTTCGTATCGGTAACCATCATTGTCTTCATTTGCTGTTCGATCATGCCGACCGAATCATCCATAACAGCATTCATTCTCAACCCGGGAAAATCTTCATAGCTCCTCAACAAGTCGTCATAGAACTCAGACAACATGCTGGCTGTTCCCTTGAGAACCAAAACCTGCGAATCTCCCTGTGAATCAGCAGGTCCAACGATTCCAGACTTTAGAACACTTGCAATCTCTGAATCGCCGAGAACTAAATCTTCTACCGATCCAAGCCCGTGTTTTTGAAGATAAACATTGATCAAGTCGTTGTCTTTCGCAACCCTGTCCACGGTCACTTCGTAAACGGCCATCATTTTACCCGTTGCTCTCTGGAGCGGATTGATAGGCTTACTTTCTTTGGAGCTGTTCGCCGCAACTGTCATGTTTGAGGCGTCTGACGAATTGGACGTCGGACGACTATCAGCAACCTTCGGCGAGTCCGGTAAATTAGCGGCAGACTTGACACCAGCTTCCGCTGAATTATTCGCTAAGGCATCAGCAGCTGGCATTTCCTTAGTTTGAGACTCGTTCTTTGTTTCGATCTTTTCACCATCGAGCCCCCCAGCTGCTACAGCATTCCGCTTATCCTTGGACTCGGTAGGCTGCTCTCCCTCACCGGGGTTGGTTCGCTTTTGCGATTCGTCTAACAAATTTCCTACGATCGATGACGAACTCCCAGATTCCGGTGAATTATGCCCACCGTTAGTCGAGTTTTCGAAAACCGCAAGCAGATCTTGTTCAAGCTGCTTCTTGTTGAACGCCGCAATTTCTTCCTGACGCTGACTCTCCAACGTTTCGTTGTAAACCAATGTCAGCTTCGTGAATAAAAAGGCGAGCACGCATGTCGCGAGAACGGACATTGCAGGAACGACCCATCGGGATTTTAACTCCGCCGGATCGAAGGGCACCGGCTTGTGGACAACATCACCGGTCTCAATCCATTCGGGAGCGTCCTCACCGAGCGCAGCGGCCCTGGATTTTGCCGCCTCCATGACTCGCACCGCAAAGTTATCACCCAATTTTCCGGTCGGTCGTCCCCTCAAAAGAGAACTCCGTAGAGCCGCCAACGACTCAGTATCTCGCTCGACTTGGGGGTTTTTCGAAGATTCTTCGGCGAGCTTTTTGGACTCTTCAATAGACAAATAGCCATCCAGCAATCCGCTGATTAGCTCATTTATCTCAGGTTTTTGTGAATCCATAGTTACACCGAAGCAAGGTATTTAGCTGACTTTCGGAGTGGTTCCGCCACAGAAAAGTTCCCGGCCTGCAGCATAGAATAGTGACTTTCGGAACAAAATGTTGATTTCTACAGGAACAACCACTTTTAAAGGATACATTTCTTGTATTAGGCCGAAAGATTCAGCCGGCGCAGGAACAAGAAATTTACTTTAAGAGGTTGACCCTCGGCGGGAGGTAGGCTAGACTCTCCATTCTTACGCTTAATGGAGGGCTTGCAAAATTAATAAGAGCAATAAAAGAGCGGCTAGTACGCAGGGAGCGGTTCACATCCGATCGCTCAAAGTTTTTTATGACGTAGTTCGCAAGCGGAGCTTCTCGCAGGCGGCGGAAGAGCATGGCATGACACAGAGCGCTGCCAGTCAAAGCGTTCAGCATCTAGAGGAGTTCCTATCAGTCAGACTAATTGACCGATCAAAGCGCCCATTTGTCTTAACTGCGGAGGGGCAAAAGTTCTACGACGGGCTCGGCGGTATTCTTCGCCAGTTTGACACTTTGGTGGACGATGTTCGGCTCGGTGGACGTGACGGTACAGAGGTGACTGGGCACGTTGTGGTAGCATCCATCTACTCGATGGGTTTGAGCTACATCCCAGTCCTTGCAGAAAAATTTGAGAAGGCGTTTCCATCGGCTACCTTTTCTTATCAATTGGCGCACCCCCATGAAGTCTACCGGATGGTAGAGCAGGGGACAGTAGATTTTGGGATGGTTAGTTATCCGGATCCCTCTAGAACTTCGCTCCAAACAACAATGTGGCGTCATGAACCGATGATTTTGGTTGCGTCTCCTAGGCATCGTTTGGCATCGATGGGCCGTATTTCTCCGCAAGCGTTGTCGCAAGTTGGCTTGGTGGCATTCGCGTCTAACCTAAGAATCCGGCAGGAGATTGACAAGGAGCTCAAGGCCTTGGACGTGACCATGCGTGTTGTTGTTGAGCTCGACAACATCGATTCCGTAAAGCACGCCGCGATCGTGAATAGTGGTGTTGCATTCTTGCCAAAGTTAACGGTTCAAAACGAGTTGGCTTCCGGCTCTTTGACTGAAATACAATGCGAGGGGCTCGAGTTAACCCGTCCGCTCGGCATTATTCAAAGACGTGATGTACCGCTTAGTCGAGCAGCTAGAAACTTCATGGATCTTGTTTTGAAGAACAGGGTCTGGGACGACGAGGCTGATCCACAGGAGTCTATGGGCCAAGAGGGCGATTCTTCGGCAGCTCCAGATTTTGCAAACGCCTAGTTCCATTTGTTGCGTCCGAAATATCTTCATTCCACACACGAATACACAGGCGAACCCATGAACGCACCCATCGGCTTTCCCGAGAAGCATGGTCTTTATGATCCCGAGCTTGAAAAAGACTCTTGCGGCGTTGGCTTTGTTGCGCACATAAAAGGTAAACCAAGTCACCAGATTGTTTCCGATGCTCTAACGATCCTCATCAACATGGATCACCGCGGAGCATGCGGATGTGAAGCGAATACGGGGGATGGTGCTGGTATCCTTGTGGGCATGCCGGACAAATTCGTACGCCGAATTGCGTTAGCCGAATTCGGAATCGATCTTCCCAAAGTCGGTCAATACTCTATCGGCAACGTGTTTTTGCCTCGCGACGCTGCCGAACGTGAGCATTGCAAATCGTACTTAAACCGGTTGATCGCAGTAGAAGGCCAAAAGCTAGTTGGCTGGCGAGCAGTTCCACAACTTGCTGATGCAGCCGACATCGGACCTACCGCTCGCGATGGTGAACCACGAATTGAGCAGGTCATTATTGCAGCAGCACCTGGACTCACGCCAGACGCATTCGAACGCAAACTGTACTTGATTCGAAAGCAAGCCAGCCACGCTCTTCGAGGTGACGAAAAGCTCAAACAGCGAAAGCTTTTTTATATATGCTCGTTGTCGACCAAAACACTTATCTACAAAGGAATGCTAACGCCGGCTCAAGTAGGCGTGTACTATTCCGACCTTACAGATCCGGATTTCGAGACTCACCTCGCAATGGTACACTCGAGATTTTCTACCAATACATTCCCAAGCTGGGATCGTGCTCAACCGCTGCGATTCATGAGCCACAACGGCGAAATTAACACACTTCGTGGCAATGTGAACTGGATGAGAGCTCGCCAGGGGAACGCTGCCAGTGCGCTTTATGGCGAAGAGCTAAAGAAACTATTCCCTGTTATTGAACCTCATTGCAGCGATTCGGGCAACTTTGACAATGTTCTCGAGTTTTTGTTGCTGAACGGGCGCACGCTTCAAGAGGCTATCATGATGATGGTTCCAGAGGCGTGGCAAAAGCACGAAACCATGTCGCAGGAAAAGCGAGCGTTCTACGAATACTTTAGCTGCTTGATGGAACCGTGGGATGGACCTGCGTCGATCGTATTTACTGATGGCCACTACATCGGAGCGACTCTCGATCGAAATGGATTACGCCCCAGCCGATACTACCTCACGACTGATGACCGTGTCATCATGGCATCCGAAGTGGGAGTACTACCAGTTGATCCAGCCATTGTCAGAGAGAAAGGTCGATTGCAGCCGGGGCGTATGTTCTTGATCAATTTCGAAGAAGGTCGATTGATCCCAGACGAGGAGCTAAAGGAAAAGTTTGCCAAGAGCAAGCCCTATGGCGAATGGTTAAAGAACGAACGGATCACGTTGGCTGATCTTTCAGTGGATAAAGAGCCGCACGGATTTTATCCAGAAACGCTTTTGTCTCGTATGCAGGCCTTCGGATATACGATTGAGACACTGCACTTCATGCTTATTCCTCTCATTCAGACGCAGTCGGATCCGCTCGGGTCTATGGGGAACGACTCTGCCCTGGCATGCTTGAGCGATAAGCCTCGCTTGGTCTACGACTACTTTAAACAACTGTTTGCTCAGGTCACAAATCCTGCGATCGATTCGATTCGCGAAGAGGTGATCATGTCGCTCGAATGCTACATTGGTCCTGAACAGAACCTGTTGGACGCGACTCCCTCGCATTGTCATAGGTTGCTCATTCCACATCCAATTCTTACCAACGAGGAATTGGCTGCGATCCGACATATGGATAACAAGGGTTGGAAGACAAAGACCATTGATATCACCTTTGATCGAAAACGTGGCAAAGCGGGCTTGATCGAGACATTAGATCGCATATGCCAAGAAGCAGAACAAGCGATCGATGAGAAGTACACCATCGTAGTATTGAGCGATCGTGAAGTCTGCCATGACCGAGTCGCGGTGAGCTCTCTTCTAGCATGCGGTGCCGTTCACCATCATTTGGTCAAGGTAGCGAAGCGAACTCAAATCGGAATCGTTCTTGAGACCGGTGAGGCTCGTGAGGTTCATCATCATTGTTTGCTCGTGGGGTATGGTGCTGACGCAATTAATCCCTATTTGGCCTTCGAAGCCCTCTGGCAAGCAAGCCGAGATCAGTTGGCCGCGATGGACGACGAGAAGATTGTTGCTGCTTACCGTAAAGGTGTCGCCAAAGGCATGCTTAAGGTAATGGCGAAGATGGGTATCAGCACTCTGGCCAGCTACAAAGGTGCACAGATTTTCGAGGCCCTGGGACTCAAGGATGAAGTGATCGAACGATGCTTTGTGGGCACCAATAGCAGAATCCAAGGGTGCTCGTTTGAGATTTTGGCCGAAGAGACGCTACGACGGCACGCATTGGGTTATCCTCTTCAAGTTTCGGATGCGTCGCCAATGCTTCCCAATGTGGGTGAATTTCACTGGCGAGCGGAAGGGGAGAGGCACGGTTGGGATCCAGCTGCGATAGCGGATATACAAGTCGCTGCGAGGGCAGGGGACAAAAATGCATACAAACGATTTGCGGACCACATCAATAACGATGCAAAGGTTCGATGTGCTCTAAGAGGGCTGCTGGAGTTTAACTTCGGTGCATCCACAGGGCCAATTCCTTTGGAGGAAGTTGAGCCAGCAAAAGAAATCGTCAAGCGATTTTGTACCGGCGCTATGAGCTTGGGTTCCATTAGTGCCGAAGCACATGAAACACTGGCGATCGCAATGAACCGCCTCGGTGGCAAGAGCAACACAGGTGAAGGTGGCGAGGATCCCGCACGGTTTACGCCATTGCAAAATGGTGACAGCAAGCGATCGGCGATAAAGCAAGTTGCATCGGGGCGATTTGGGGTAACGATTGACTATCTTACCAATGCAGACGAACTACAAATCAAAATTTCGCAAGGTGCAAAACCGGGCGAAGGGGGTGAGTTGCCAGGTAAGAAGGTCGATAACTATATCGCCAGAATACGTCACAGCACCCCCGGTGTAGGATTGATTAGTCCTCCTCCTCACCACGATATTTATTCGATTGAAGATTTGGCACAGCTAATTCATGATTTGAAAAACGCAAATCGTGCCGCTCGAGTCAGCGTAAAACTGGTAAGTGAAGTTGGGGTAGGAGTGGTCGCGTCTGGGGTAGCCAAAGCCCACGCGGATCATATCCTCATTTCTGGTGATACAGGGGGAACAGGGGCGTCTCCGTTAACCAGTATTAAACATGCAGGACTTCCGTGGGAATTGGGAATTGCAGAAACTCACCAAACATTGGTGCTTAACAATCTGCGAAGTCGCGTTCGTTTGCAAACAGACGGTGGTTTGAAGACGGGCAAAGATGTTGTGATCGCAGCGTTGCTCGGTGCGGAGGAATTTGGTTTTGCAACCGCTCCTCTTATCACCTTGGGCTGTATCATGATGCGCAAGTGCCACTTGAACACTTGCCCAGTTGGAATCGCGACGCAAGATCCTGAGTTGCGAGCAAAGTTTGCAGGCAAGCCAGAGCATGTCGTAAATTATCTGTTCATGGTGGCCGAAGATGCTCGTGAAATTATGGCTAAGCTTGGTTTCCGATCCATCGATGACATGGTTGGACGAACAGATTGCCTCAAAGTAGACGCTGCAATCAAGCATTGGAAGGCTGATGGTTTGGATTTAACACCTATTTTGGCGCCGGCCAAAAAGCCAAACCCAAATGTGCAAGTACGCTGTGTTGATGTTCAAGATCACGGATTGGAAAAATCCCTCGACATTACCATGCTTTTGCCCAAATGCATGAACGCTGTCGAAACGAAGACGCCAATCAAACTGGAACTTCCGATCATCAACATTAACCGTACAGTTGGCACCATTCTCAGCAACGAGATTTCCAAACGACATGGTCATGAGGGTTTGCCTACTGACACAATCCATGTGAAGTTTACTGGTTCTGCTGGCCAGAGTTTTGGAGCATTCCTTGCCCACGGCGTCACGTTGGAACTGGAGGGTGATGCAAACGACTATGTCGGTAAAGGGCTGTCCGGTGGGCGAATCATTGTTTACCCGTCCCCTGCAGCATCGTTTCCAGCAGAAGATAACATCATCGTTGGAAACGTTTGTTTGTATGGTGCCACGAGTGGAGAAATCTATCTCCGAGGTCGTGCCGCGGAGAGATTTGCCGTTCGAAACTCGGGCTGTTCAGCCGTGATTGAGGGAGTAGGCGATCACGGTTGCGAGTATATGACGGGTGGCCGAGTGGTAATCCTCGGTGAGACGGGAAGGAATTTCGCAGCAGGCATGAGCGGTGGCGTTGCCTATGTCATGATGGACATCGACAGCCTACGTATTCAATGCAATCTCGGAACTGTCGAACTGGAGCTTGTTGTGGATCAGGCTGACGTTGATGAGCTGCATTCGCTGATCTCGAATCACGCGGAATTTACGGGTTCGGTTGTTGCAAATCAATTGATTGCAGACTGGACAAACAGCGTTGCAAAGTTCGTAAAGGTTATGCCGACCGATTACAAACGAGTGCTTCAAGAAATGAATAAATCGAAATCAGAAATGGCGAATGTCTAGTCGACCACGACAGACACCGTCGATGTTTGAAGTCCGAAGATTTATGGCTCCGTTTGAGAGCCTAATTATTGCAGAAGACTCCACCGGATTCTTTGCAAAGCATTGCACTGACGCTTGTTCTCAAAACTTGAGCGCAAGCCTCCCATAACGTAACTCAAATCCAACAACATCAAGACAATGGGAAAGCCAACCGGATTCAAAGAGTTTGAACGAAAAAAAGTCGAGTGGAGATTGCCAGTGGTTCGACTGGAAGACTTCGGCGAAATCTATACAGAGCCAACGGAAGAACACCTACGAACGCAAGGCGCTCGCTGTATGGATTGTGGTGTTCCTTTCTGTCAGTCGACTACAGGTTGTCCGATTGATAACTTGATTCCTGAATGGAACGATCTGGTTTATCAAGGTCGGTGGCAGGATGCGTTGGATCGGCTTCACAAGACAAATAATTTCCCTGAGTTTACCGGGCGGGTGTGTCCTGCTCCTTGTGAGGGGGCATGCGTACTGGGGATTACAAATCCTCCCGTTACCATCAAGAATATAGAAAACGCTATCATCGATAATGGTTTCAAGAAAGGCTGGGTTAAAGCGAATCCCCCTAGCATTCGAAGTGGCAAGAGTGTCGCAATTATCGGCAGCGGGCCTGCTGGCTTAGCCGCGGCAGACCAACTTAACAAAGTTGGCCATAGTGTTACCGTTTATGAGCGTTCTGATAGGATCGGCGGACTGCTTATGTACGGTATACCCAACATGAAGCTGGACAAGGAAGTCGTAAAGCGTCGATTGGATCTCATGGAAGCGGAGGGGGTCAAGTTTGTCACCAATGCAGACGTGGGACGAACCGTTGATCCAAAACAACTGATGACAGAGAATCATGCGGTTCTACTGGCAACCGGTGCGACGAAGCCTAGAGATTTGCCGATCCCTGGTCGGCATCTTAAGGGGGTTCATTTTGCTATGGAGTTTCTCTCGGCAAACACGAAGAGCCTGTTGGACACTCAACATGGAGATGGCAAATTCATTTCCGCTAAAGGTAAGCGGGTTGTCGTTATTGGTGGTGGTGATACTGGCTGTGACTGTATAGGAACCAGTCTTAGACACGGTTGCACGGAGCTCGTGAACTTTGAATTGCTCGACAAGCCACCTGAGTCACGGGCATCGGACAACCCATGGCCCCAATGGCCACGGATCTTCCGAAGCGACTACGGACATGAAGAAGCGATCTTTAAGTTTGGAAACGACCCTCGAGAGTATTGCATTCTCAGTAAGGAATTTGTTGATGATGGAAACGGAAACGTTACCGGAATCAAGACGGTCCGTGTAAAGTGGGTTAAGCAAGATGGTAAAATGAGCATGGAAGAGGTTGCAGGAAGCGAAGAAGTGATTGGTGCAGACCTTGTGTTGCTCGCCATGGGCTTTTTGGGCCCAGAGAACTACGTTACCGAGGTTCTTGGGTTGGAGTACGATCCACGTAGCAATTACAAGGCGGAGCATGGCAAATTCGCAACGAACTTACCCGGCGTTTTCGCCGCTGGTGATTGTCGTCGTGGCCAGTCGTTAGTTGTTTGGGCTATAAACGAAGGACGTGGTGCCGCCAGGGCAATCGATATTTATTTGCGTGGCTCCAGCACCTTGCCTGCGCCAGGACTGACCATGGGGTCAGCATTGATGACAGCCGCAAATGGCTAATGCTGCAACTTGGAAACGATATCGATTAAGATCCGACGCATGAGTAACGGAATTCCCTGGGACACTGTTCCCTATCCCAGATTTGTTGCCTTAATCGAAATTGGATGTTCAGCGAACGAGATAAGGAATTTCCGGCCTGTTTTATTGCGTAGAAGTCGGCCAAGATTAACCAAACCACAATTAGAGCAACCAGCTCTAATGCCGCGTGGCTTGGATTCCAAGGATTCTCCAATCGAGGTTTAAGGCTAGAATCGCAGGTCGGCATTTCAGGCCAACGAGGCATTTAGCCCACGGTCCCGCTTGTTTGCCGGTTACCGGTAGTATGGTCTTTACCTGAGAAAAGAACCGACAACATCTCGCGACGAGCCAGAATCTCGGTCGGAAATACGGAGAAAATGCAATTACGTTTTAGCGTTCAATTGGGTGAAACGCTCTGATGACTATTCATTTTCTGAGGCTTTTGAATAGAAGCTTAGCTAGACTTCGAATCATTCATCGGGAATTTGTTTGAGCCCGGTGCAATCTCTGGTGACAATTTGTTATGCTGATGCAAAGGGTGCTGGACATGCCATTCCAGCCGACGTAGATCTTCATTTTCGGGAGTGCATTCAGCCATGATTCTTTCCGGCAGCGAGATTAAAGAGCGCATAGGCTCTGACATCAGCATCACACCTTTTCAAGAAGATTGTTTGAACCCGAACAGTTACAACCTAACTCTGCATAACGAATTGCTTGTGTACGAAGAGGTTGTTTTGGACGCCAAGCAACCAAATCGATTCCGGAGAATTGTGATACCCGAGGAAGGAATCATACTCAGTCCTGGGCAGATTTACTTAGGACGAACAATGGAATATACAGAGACTCGGAATTTGGTGCCAATGATTGAGGGACGTAGTTCCGTAGCCCGTTTAGGATTGTTTGTACATTGCGCATCTGGGTTTGGCGATGTCGGATTTTGTGGACATTGGACCATCGAAATGTTCGCCGTGCAGCCGGTTCGCATTTATGCGGGTCTAAGGATTTGCCAGATATTTTTCCACGAGATCACGGGTGACATTCGCGAATATTGCAGCGAAAAGTATCAGCACAATCATGACGTTCAGCCGAGTCTGCTATACAGGGAGCATGGATTTGTACGCGAGTACGAGCAACTCGAATTGAATTTCGGATCACTCGCCGCATCATGTACAGAGACCAGTTCGACATCCGTCACATCCTCGGACAGCCTAAACAAAGCAGCGATCACCGTTTAGTCGCCCTCTCAAACTCGATACCCTGAGACCAAGACTTACGACTTCCAATATGGTGCCATCCATTGTTTTTTGCCATACTCAGTCCTGGGCAGATTTACTAAGCCCATATGGTGCCATCCATTGTTTTTTGCCACTTTTTCCTTCATCCTGTATCATGCTGCCATACCCGAATCTTCCACAGGAGACCGATCATCGTGCGACCTAAGCGTTCCGAACAGTTTCGACATGACGAAATCGCGATCG
>Ga0315899_10009354_pt1 | contig 10515 bp, 8 predicted proteins | sample LakEriMetagenome_2_FD_203518 | JGI IMG/M metagenome (GOLD analysis project Ga0315899, IMG submission 203518) | Freshwater fungal communities from buoy surface, Lake Erie, Ohio, United States - Buoy 4 MA112 | ecosystem: Environmental > Aquatic > Freshwater > Lake | place: USA: Lake Erie, Ohio...
CCCCCCTGACCCTCCCTTGGTCCTTGATCTTCGTCCTCCGACGCCTCCTGCACACCCTCGACCGCATCCTCCTCCATTTCAAACATTTCCTCCTCCAACACCCTTCTCAGCCAACGCCGCCGCGTGTGAGGAGGTGACACCGCCTCTGCCGCTTGGAGCAAGCCAGCCACGAACAACTGTCCGTCAGTAGGTCTCTTTTCGTCTTGAGTAGGTCTCTTTCCTCCTTGCGTAGACAAGCCATCCACAAACAACTGCCCATCAATACCCATGGTCTCCTCCCGAGAAATCACCTCCTCCTCCTCCTCAGCCTTCACAAACGGTGGCGATTTCTTTTCTTTTTGTTGTAAATTTCGTTTCCCCACTGCTGCCTCATCGCCTCCACGACCACTCATGCCTGCGCCCTCTCCCGCAAACGCATCCACCTCAGACATCACTCCACTACCACTCACTAACTTCTCACCTCCAGCGCCTTCCTGCCCCCCTCCGAGCCCCCCTCCGCCTTCCCCCGCACTTGAAACACTAATTTCCACGCTCTCCTCCCCCAAATCCCACCGCACGGCAAAGTCGTCATCGTCCTCGGCCTCCCCCGCGCCACCATCGCCCGCGTCCTCCCCCGCGCCCAATTCCCCGGCCACCCCTGTGTCTGCGCGAGGCTTGTCCTTGTCGGCAGCTGCCCCTGCAACCCCTACAACCCCTGCAACCCCTGCAACCCCTGCAACCCCTGCCTTTCTACCCGCCGTCGAGGAGGCAGGAGCAGCGGCGCGTCGCGTGTTAGTAGGACTCTTTACGTCTACATTAGGTCCCTGTCCGTTCGCAGTAGGTGTCTTTGCGTCTTGAGTAGGTCTCTTTTCGTCTTGAGTAGGTCTCTTTCCTCCTTGCATAGGTTTCATTCCATCTCCTTCCGGCTTTTGCTCTGTATTGGCGCCCTTAGGCTCGACGAGCTCTGATCCCGTGACCTGTCCCGTGACCTGTCCCCTTTCAGGGAACCCCACGCGAGATTCAGTCTCTCGCAGCGACGCTTCGAGTGCCTCCTCCTCCTCCTCCTCAATCTCTCGAGCCGAGCGACGCCGCAAACGAGAACTCCGAAAGCGCTCCTTTTCATCGCCCCCCAAGTAGTCACGGCTGCCGGAGGGGTCGCGGGAAGTGATGTCGTCTGAGGGCCTGCCTCCCCCCCCCCCTCCCCGTTCTCCTTCCCCCCCTCCCTCCCCCCCCGCCTCCCTCCCTTCCCTGTCGCGGGGCGCGGCACCCAGGGCCTGCGGGGTCTGATTGTTGCTTTGGCGTCGCGGTATGCCGCCGTTGCCGCGTGCATCGCGGACGCCTCCTCCTGGCGAAGACGATGGGGGGGCTGTAGTAGCCGAGGGTGACGAAGATGGGGGGGCTCTACTATCCCAAGTTCGTGGGTGAGTTCTCGGAAAGTTGGGTGGCGTTGGGGGGGGCCTTGTGTTGGCGGCTGGTTGAGAGCTGTCCCCCAGCATCTCGCTGAAGAGGCGCTCGGCGTCCTCTGCCATTGCCACTGCCTCCTCATACGATAGGCCCTCCAAGCCCGGCCCCGCAAAGATCCACTCGGGCTCGACCTGGCCATCGACAACTTGTTCTGGAGTTACGCCGTCTGGAAGAAGAATCATGCCGGGATAGGGCTCGGTGCTGCTGTCATCGCCTGGCTCATTGCCGCCCTCAGCCTCGTCGTAACGGCGCTGCGCACGCAGGGTTAACCGCGGCACTGCTCGCGCGCGGCGCGCGGCATCCTCCTGCCATGCCGCACGCGCATCAGCGCACGGTCACCCGTGCACATCTACGGCAGCCAACAAACGGCGGGCGCGGGCAACAACAACACTCAAACAGCCTCACCTGCCAGCATGGGGGCCCTTGGAAACCGAGGTGCAGCGGGCGCGCGGGCTGTGCGAGCAGGGGTCTCGGGTTCCGACGGGGCGCCCCATGCACACCAGCAGCGCCGTCCAGCTGGCTGCCGCACGCTGGGGCACAGAGGGCCGACCACGCGCGCGTCACACGCGCGAGCCGTGCTGGCTCGCGCGCAGCACGGCTTGCAGCTGCAGCGGCCGGTCGGAACGGCTCGGGGGCGGGAGGCAGACGCGCCCACAGGCGAGGTGCGTGCGAACCCGAAAACGCCGGGGCGCCCGGACCGAGCGGCACGGGGGGCGGCAGCCGCGGGTCAGATGCGCCCATTGGCGGCGCGCATTGCTGCCCCTGCAGCGCGAGCACGAGCGCCAGAACCTGCGCCGCGGGCCACGCCGCACGCCGCCGCATCGCCCGCCCGGCAGCAGCGCCCGCCGAGCCTTCGCGCGAAGCCCGGCGGTCGTGCATCTGTGCTGGGGTCCGCTCTGTGCGGTGCTGGCGAGGAGCTCGCGCAGGCCGGGCTATGGCTCTATCGCGGCGAATGTGATGCGTGCGAGCATGACATGCGACTCTCTTGATCCAATCACAACCGTCCAAGTGACGCGCTGCCGCTCAAATGCGCAGGTTCAGGCAGCCGCCGTCGAGGCTTCAGCTGCGGGACCTGGCGACCACACACCCGCCGACCCCGGTGTGGTTGCAACTGTCCCTGTCCGAGCGGTCCTCATCCCAAACTTCTGTGGGCACGAACAAGCGTGGGAAAATGCAAAGTGCTCGCGGGGCCGGGTGAGGCCAGGAAAACATATCCCAGACCGATGCTGCAGATGGCCGTTTCCGCTGTCGTCGCCCTAGCTCTCACCGCCAGCGATGCCTCTGCGGTGCCTCACTCAAGCACCCTTGCGCCCGCTTCTGCGTTTGCGGGCGCAGCGCTAGGGAGAGAGGGAAGAGAAAAAGTCGGTGAAGGCCAGCGGCTCGCGCGCGGTACAAATTGGCTCTGTGCTCAGGGCCGTACTGTCTACATTCGCGCATCAAGACTTGCTCCGTGCACTGCCGCGGCACACGGAGACAGCCCGAGACATTCGGACACAGGTCCACAATTTGCTGCCCTTCGTGCTCGTCCTTGGGGGCTCAGGTCGGTGCATACCAAACACACTCGGTCCTGGCTTGGCAGGCATATGCAAAGACGTGCATTCTCTTCGACCGCTTCCCAGCGCAGCGCAGAGCCCGCGGCGGCGGCTGCCAGCCTCCGAATCGCCGACGCAGATGACATCCAGGAATTGGCGTGGGTGGTGACGGATGTGTTTGTGAGCCAACAGTGGGGAGGGCCGCTGCAGCGGGAGATCACGTGGGTGCAGCGGCAACGCATGTGGATGAACGTGTTCCTGAGCATGCTCATTCGTGTTGTTGCGGCCTCCTTCTTCGCTGGGCTCGACATCGCTGAGGAAGCCGCGGGCTTGGGTGTGTCCTGCGACGCCGTCGAGCAAGCAGTGCCGCCCGGCGTGGCTGGCGCGCGGCTCTCCGAGGACGCAGCGCACGCGATGTTCGTGGCCAGCGTCGCCGTGGGCGGCAAGGAGGTCGTGGCGGGCGTCGTCGAGGTGAGCTGCCGCCCGTACCCTGTGCCGGAAGGCAGGACGCAGAGCGAGTGGGGCGCAGTAAAGCGGCCCTACATCAGCAACCTGGCGGTGCGCGAGGAATTTCGGGGGCGGGGACTCGCCAAGGCTCTCATGGCCAAGGTAGAGGACCACGTGCGCACGTGGAACTTTCCGGACGTTGTGCTCGACACCAACTGCGACAACCTCGTGGCGTTGCAGCTATATCAAAGCCTGGGGTATGTCACGGAGCTCGTGGACCCCCCGCCGCGCAAAGCCCGGCGGGCCTTTCTCCGCAAACGCCTTGCGCCCTCTGCCATCCCACACCCGCCCGACGCGCTGACGCTGCGCGGTGAGGAGGAGGAGGAGGAAAGGAGGGGAGAGAGCGGCGCCCCAGGTGACGTCGCGGGGCACTCGGGAGACATCAGCACTGAAACAACAGAAGTCTCCACGCCGATGTCCGCTGCTGCTGCTGCCGCCGCCGCCTATTCACCCTCCCCCTCCTCGTTGAGCAACATGGCGACGCTTGCTCGGGAGGTCGGCAGGGGGGAGAGCGCTGCAGCCAGTGCTCAGAGTGGTGTTGCGGGGGGAGAGACGGGCAGCGGGCAGTCTGGAGTCCGAGTCGCCCCCGTTCGCCGAGTTCGCGCTGTCTTTAGTGAGGACCAGGTGCGCGCCTTGGTCCTGGGTCTGTGTGTGTCTGTGTGTCTGTGTGTCTGTGTGTGTGTGTAGATAAAGAGTCTGTACGAGAGACCGGGTATGTGTGCAAAAGAGACCTGATCTGGCGTAAGAGAAACCTACGTTTAAAACCTATGTTTATGCGTACAAAAGACCTTAGTACCTGTATGCGTACAGAAGACATTAGTATACTAATAGGTCTCTTTTGACACTAATAGGTCTCTTTTGATACTACAGAGGACCTGTATGCGTACAGAAGACATTAGTATAGAGGACCTGAGAAACAAAAGACCTCAGTATAGAGAAGATATTTTTTTGAGTTTATTTTTTTTTGTCTCTGTTCGCATACAAAAGACCTCTTTTGTACGCATACAAAACACCTTGGTATAGCGGACCTGAGTGTAGGAGGGGACGATATTTATTTTTTATTTTCCGAGCGCCGGTGCTGATCTAGCTCGCTCCCTCCTCCCCCCCCCCTGTCTCTCTCCAGATGTATCTACCGACAAGGACGGTTTTCGAGAGGTGGGCTGGGCCGCTGGCGCCGGCGATGGCGACTCTCGGCGCTGTCGTGGGCTTCATCCTCTTCTGAGGGCTTCATACTCGTCTAAGGGCGGGCAACGACGGCGGAGCCATTGCGGGGGTGCCGGAGCCGCTCACTTGAATGATCTCTGAGCTGTTCACTTCAATGCTCTTTCTGCCAAATTCAGGGATTTGTCTGATGCCCGACTCGGAACTTGTGACTTGTGAACTATCCGCTCAGCGGCTGGCCAAGTGACTTGGTGAACCAAGTTTGGAATTAACGAGAGCCTGAGATTATATATGCAGCTTTTTTTTTCCCGGGTGATGAAGTAAGTGTGTGTGTGTGTTCCGTTTAATATCAACCGTGACCAAACCCCAACCACCGGGGGAGGCCATGTCACGGCCCCCAGCTGTTCTCGGGTCTGTCCCTTCGACCGTGACCGTGCTTTCCTTTTCGGAGCCTTTTTGGCGGGAAATATTAAAACATGTTTACATTTTGTGCTTTTGAACCGAGTCCAACACAAATGCAAACAAGTGTCAAGGTTTTTTGAAATTTCTGTAATCACAATTTTTTTTTGCATAAAAGTAGTATGAATACAAATTGTCATTTTTTTAAGAGTATCCAGATGTCTGATGTTTCTCCATTCACTGCTCCTTGCTGTCCTTCTTACTGCATACTCCTCTCTGGTGCTGCTGAACAATTCTGGATGCTTTTGTTTTAGTTTCGATCTGTCGCCACAAAACGAGTGTCTGTGAGAGCAAGACAAAGCAGTAAATTTGGTCCATGCGGGCCCTGTTGTCCGACGAAGGGATGCGAAATAATAATATTCCGCCGGGTCGAGTGGCACACAAAATGGGGATGTGGCGACCAGCGCGGCCCTGGGGATTAAGGATGGGCATGCTGCTGGCTGTGGGCGCTATGTGCTGTGCTGACCTAGAGCAGTCGCATGCATACCGGTACGTCCGCGCGCACGAGCGCATGGCCCCCTTTTCAGCTGGGCGCTATGGCGCGGACGACGAGCCCTTGAGCTTAAGCGCACCGTCGTACTGCCAGCGACACGGCATTGCAGCCGAGCACGCGTCGCCGTCTCCACCGCACGGGCTCTCAGCCAGACTGCCATGGACATCTCAGGACATTGAGGCACGGGGTAGTCCTGCGTCGAAAAAGGGCAGCGTCACCAAACCCCCCGTCTATGGTGCTGACAGCCAGCCATCAGGCGTCCAGGACTCCGTGCCGCGGAAGCGGATTAAGCCGTGGCGAGGCAGCGTCTCAGCTGAGCAGACCGCGGAGTTGAATGTCGGAAAACCAGCAGTCTCCGTTCGTCTAAAAGATGCAAAGCCGCTTAGTAAGCCGCCGCTGCCACGGCGCGAAGTGCCACCGACCTGCAGCTCTTTGCCTCAACGTAGTGTAGGCGGGATACAGAGTGTATTTTTGGTAACCCGCGAAATCCTGCGAAAGAGGAGGTCGGCCAGCCGCCTGAAGATGTCCGCGGAGGTGGTAGACGGGAGGCGGAGTGAGGCAGCCAACACCGGTGCGGTGAAGGAAGCCACCTCTCAAGGGCTCGGACCTCGTAAACTTGAAGAGAAGAGGCACTATGCAGCAGAGGCCGTCAAGGAGCAGGACCCATGTGTTACGGTGCGTTTTTGGACCTGTACACAGTTCTGCTGCCTTTCTGAGCGTGCACGCGATTTATGGGCTCAAATAATCTGGGGGGATTGGTGGCCTGTCTGCCCCGACAAGTAGTACTAACACAGCGTTATGTATCGGCGATCTGCAGGAGAAGCACGCCCAGGCTGTAGCCAATGCGATCACTTCTATCGATGCTGCTGAGGAGACTTTGAGGAGGTTTTGCGCAAAGAAACTGGCCGACACGGTTTTGACAATGGAAGCCAGCTGTCACGCAAGGCGAGACGGGCTGAAAGACGCCGTGGACGAAGGGAAGGGCGGAGTACAGGAAACGCGGGTCAAAATGGCAGAGCTGGCACTGACCCCACGTGAGCAAAGTGCGATCCCCGGGCAACGCGCCCTTCTGGAACCCCAGCAATGGGGCGTCAGCGCTCAGAGAGTGTCAGACAAAGAACCACTGGCAATAGTTGAGGCAGCTTTGGTTGCCTTGCAAATCGAGTGGCGCCTCCGCAGCGCATGTGAGGGGCTGGCAATACTGACTATGGCAAGTGCGCTGGAGGCGCGGGTGGGAGTGGCGACGGAAGAGGCGGTGGAGGAAGAGAAGCGGGGCGGGTTGGAAGAGGCGATGGAGGCAAACAGTTACTACATGAGGGAGCGTCAGCAGCCAAACTGCTCCCCCATGTTCAGCAACACGAAGAGGGGGATCGAGTTTCTTCACTCCAAGCTTGGTTGCCCCAGCCCCCCCGTGCTGCTCCACTCCAGGCTGGGGCAGCTCGAACCTCCTCTCCTCGTTACCGAACTTGGCAGCCCTGTAAGTCTGGCAGTAAGTCTTGGGCAACAAAACGAGGGACTGCAGGTGCATAGGGACTCGAAGGAGGAGGAAATCAGCCATCCGGAGCAGCGCGACGAGCACAACCAGCAAAGCAAGCAAGAGCTGCAGAAAAGTCTATTCTCGGACAATTCCCACCAGCATACGCAAGCTCCTGCTTATCAAGAGCGTGGGCTAGCAGATCTACTGCTCCACACTCAGGTCTGGCTTGATTCATGGCATGCAACCTCGGAGCATCATCTTCAGCATCAGCCGGGGCTAACGCAGGCGGAGCAGGAGCTGGAGCAGCAGGAGCAGGAGCTGGAGGAGCTGGAGGAGCAGTTTGAGCAGCAGCAGCAGCAGCAGCAGCAGGGTGGGGGGTGGGAGGATGCTCAGCAACGAGAAGCGGCAGGACCCACGAGCGAGCAGTGTCCAAAAATTGCTTACCTCGACTCACTCCACAGTCATGTAGCCTCCCTCCCATCCTCTGATATATCAGGACTGCTGTGCGTGTCACTTTGTTTTCCCCTGTCACCTGCACTCACTTCCTGCTTCTCCTCTTGCCTGTCTTCCTGGTACACGGTGCAGCCAATGGGAGCAGGAGTGACACTTGGATGGCCTGGGCAGATGGAAGCGCGCCAGATGTTGCAGAGAGCGTGTGAACAGCTGCGGCATCAGCTCATTGCGCTGCCAGTCTCGGGCTACAGCGCCTCTCAAATCCGGCATGTCCAGGTGTGTGCGTGCTCGTGTGTGATTGGGGTGTTCGATCCGTACACGACGGGGAAAAGGGAGCAACACGTTGGCGACAAATGACCGCAGAAGCGCTGTGCGCGTGCGCCAACAGTAATGTAAACATTTTATCATTTGCGCAGGCCGAGATTCTCGATCACACGGCCGCGGCCAAGGAGAAGGCAGGATCTTTTCTTCAGAACTCCCCGGGCTCAGGCTTCTTACAGTCGTGTGCAGATAACTTGTCGTGACCAGAAATTTCGGAAGCAGAAGCAGGGTGGGGTTTTAGGTCTCCTTTCGTCACTGAGTCTCCAAAAGAGACATACAAAAGCGCTCTACTTTAGGAGCGGCTCGAGGCATGCAGTGGACACCAGACTCGAGGATGCGGATGCGCGGAATGCGGGAACACATATTCCTTGGGGATCGAACGCGGATCGGGGCGACTGCAGTATCACCAGCCACTACTAGAACTATGACTCGGCATGCATGCATTAAGCGCCGACAAAGATTGAATCCGATGGGCGACGAAATCTGGTCCTTGGAGACGAGAATGCGTCCCGTTCAGTGCGGGCTGGTTTAGACCTTGTTAAAGGTCAAGCAGAAGCAACCAGATGTGGGCTGGATCGTGTGTGCCTCCGGAAGCCGCGTCCATTATTCCCTACCAATCAAGCTAACGTCGCCGTGTCTCTGTCCGGCCCTCCGCCCGCCTCTTTCTGAGCAACGCCTTTTACCCAGCCGCGATGCCGCCGCGGCATAGCCTGAGACTTGGCATCCTTGTGGGGGTCTCGGGGTACGACCCCCTCTCACCATTTATAATTTCCGCATTTAAGTTTGATGATTCAACGTTGTTCCCTTTTTCGCCGCAAATGTACCATTGTACGAGAGACCATGAGTGAGATGAAATTGGGATAAATCCTAAAATAGCCAACAACCCAGGATTCAACCCAAGGTCGATGCCCAGAAAGCCCTGATTTCCTTTCCCCGCTGCGCGCGCGCGCGCTAGTGTGCGAGCGTCGCGACTCAACATTGCCGATGAGAGCGTGAAGCCGCAGGAGGCAGCGGCGCTGTTTCAGATCGACATCTTGCACGACTGCGCTCATGTGATTAAAAAGACTGAGACGCCCACCCTCGTCTTGCAGCATGTTCGCCGACATCCGCCAGTTTGTCACCCTGTACAACGACATTACCCCGACTGTCTCGAAATTCTGGGAGGGCCCCGGTTGGTGCTATGCTTGTTTGTGTGCGGTTGTTGCCACCGCGTCCCCCGAAACCGCGGTTGCTCGCATTTTGAGCCTCGCCCACCCTTGTCTATGCTCATGCAGTCTAAGCCTAACACGGGCTTGACTATTTTTCCCAGTCGAGATGCCCTCGTACAACAACGCCCTCAGGGAGGCCTACTCGTGCGTTGCCGGCGACGTCGCTTGCAACGCCGCCCCCGCCGTTCCCTCGCCCGCCGATTCCTGGTCGGGCACCGTCAACAACCCTTAAGCAGTCGTTTCGAACGCGCTACGGGCTAGGACTGATTTCTCTCAGTAATTTCGGTTGATGTCCTAATACATTCATTATTGCGAAAAGTACTTTCCCTGAAAATCACCCGTCTAGCCTCCAAAAGTCTCCATTCACCTCCCTCGTTCGCAACGACTCCTTCGCTTCTCGTACCGTAACATCCTCCATTTGAACAGCCGGATTGGGTGCAGGGTTAGCAACCACTTGCAAATAGCTCCTTCAACCTCTCCCCCTCTATCGCACCCAAAACACCTAATATTATTTCTATTTACCGCTTCACGGATTTTCTTCATTTTGATTTTCTTCAATTACAATTTATATTCTATGGGACTTACCGCTTTTTTGAAACGGCGAAGGTCCGTAACAAGGATTTTCTTCACCGCCGCGTTCACTGGGCCACCCTCATCTCTACTGCTTCGGCCGCTGTGATGTTTATTATTTAGTACGAGAGCGTTATTTATCTATTTTTAGGAGGTTTTTTTTTTTGTATACCGGAACATGAAGGCGACGATGGTGGGCAGCTTGTAAGAGATGGTCATCTTTACGTCCACCCCCTCAGGCACTTCGGTGAACTCTACCCGTCCCTTGTTCTCTGTTCAAAAATAAAAAAACTAAGTCAATATGTTTTTTTACGTTCACCTCCTCAGGCTTCTTCCCCTCTTACTTACTTTGCTCGAGCCTGCTTTCCCTCTTGCCTTGCTTCTTACTGATTTAGCTCGATACTTCCTACTGCTTTACTTGCTTTACTTGCTTAGCTCGATACCTTGCTTCTTACTGATTTAGCCCGATACTTGCTTTACTTGCTTCCTTGTTACTTATTTATCGGGCGTGCGCGAACTCGCATCTGTCGCGCGCGCGCTTATATATTTATATTTATTATATATAAGGGGGGACTAAAGGTTTAAATTAATGAAGTATCATATATGTATAAAAACGGTGTCGGTAAAGGGGGGGGGGGAGTATATTTTATTTTCATGAAGCTTATGAAGCAAAATAAATAAAAATATTTTTTTCTATGTGAACACATGGGACCAACATCGTTTTTATACATATATATACTATTAGTATGTACATATTTTTTAATACATACAGCGTATACATCTCTCTCTCAACCCCTTCACCTCTCTCTCTCTCTCTCTCTCTCTCTCCTTTACCCCTCTCTCCCTCTCTCCCGCCCGCCTGCTCCGGTCCCACTTTGGGGGGGCGCGCGC
>Ga0315899_10009355_pt1 | contig 10515 bp, 9 predicted proteins | sample LakEriMetagenome_2_FD_203518 | JGI IMG/M metagenome (GOLD analysis project Ga0315899, IMG submission 203518) | Freshwater fungal communities from buoy surface, Lake Erie, Ohio, United States - Buoy 4 MA112 | ecosystem: Environmental > Aquatic > Freshwater > Lake | place: USA: Lake Erie, Ohio...
ATATCGGCGGCGACAAGCGCGGTGAAGCCAGGGCGGTCCAGCCGGTTCGGGGCAGCGCCCAATTCCACCAGGCGTTCACTGAGCGCGGGCGTGGCCAGGCTTTCGACCAGCGCAGCGTTCAGCCGATCTGCGACCGGGGCCGGAATGCCGGCCGGGCCGCTGATGCCGAACCAATTCGCTGCGACCAATTGCCCCAGGCCCAGCTCCGCGACCGATGGCACATCGGGCCAGCGCGGCAGGCGCTCAGATGTGGTCATGGCGAGCAAGCGCAGGCGTTCATTGCGCCCGACATCGGGGATGGCGGCAATCAGCCCATCAATATTGCCGGCAATCACATCCGTCGCTGCCGGCGCCGCGCCGCGATAGGGCACATGGGTGATATCCACCCCCGCCAACCGCTTCAGAATTTCGAGCTTCGCGTGAGACGACGTGCCATTGCCATTGGACCCGAAGCGGATGCTGCCGGGTTTGTCACGCGCGGCGGTGATCAGCGCGGGCAGGGTCTGCCAGGGGCCGGTGGCGGAAACCGCAATCGCACTCGGCACCGCGGCGAGCAGCCCGATATGGGTGAAATCCCGCATTACATCATAAGGCATTGAAGGCAGGATGGCCGGCGCAATGCCCTGAGAAGCGATGTTGGACAGCAAAATGGTGGTGCCATCGGGGGCGCTTTTGGCAACCGAATCACTGCCAACCACGCCACCCGCGCCAGCGCGGTTTTCCACCACGACGGGCGCGCCAAGGCGGTTTTCCATCTCCCGAGCCACAAGGCGCGCCAGCAAATCCGCCGTGCCGCCAGGCGGGAAGGGGACAATGAAGCGGATGGGCCGCGCGGTTTGCGCGCCCGCTGCCAGCGCAGGGGTGGCAAGGATGGCGGCCAGGATGGCGCGGCGCTTGGTGGCTTTCATGTCGTGATCCCCCGGAAATTCAGGCTTTCCATAGACCAGAAGGCGCCGCCATGTCTTCATGACGCGGGAGGATGCCATGTCACTTGCCTATGCGAGGAAGGGCCTGCTTGGGGTGCTGACCCCTCAGGCCAATACGACGGTGGAGCCGGAATTTTCGATCCTGCTGCCGCCAGCGACGGCGATGCTGACCGCGCGCCTGGTCAGCACGCGGCCCAGCCTGAATGATCGGCTGCGCGATTATGTCGCGGGGCTGGATCAAACCTGCGCGCAATTCGCCAATGCGCCGCTGGGTGCCATCGCCTTTGCCTGCACCGGGTCTTCCTATCTGGTGGGGCCGGAAGCCGAGGACGCCGCCGTGACGCGGCTTTCCGCCCGCGTGCCCTTCATCACCGCTGGCCGCGCCGTATGTGAAGCCTTGGCCGCGCTTGGGGCCAAACGCATCGGGCTGGTTTCACCCTATCCGCCCGATCTGACCGAAGCCTCGGCGGCTTATTGGAAAGCGCGGGGGTTTGAGGTGGCGCGGGTTGTTGCCATCGCGACACCGGGCGCCGCCTTTCACCCGATCTATGCGCTCGCCGAGGGTGATGCCAGCGCGGCGCTTGCCGCCATGCAGGGCGCGGGGGCAGAGGCGATTATTCTGCTGGGTACCGGCATGCCCTCGCTCGGCGCCATTCTGGCCCAGCCGGAAGTGGAGGGCGCGCCGGTGATTTCCTGCAATCTTGCCTTGATCTGGCGCGCCATGGCGGCGCTGCGCGGTGAGGCTGCCGATGCGGCTTCACTCAAGCGCTGGATCAGCGGTGCTGATTGGCGGACGCGTTATGCGGAGAAGCTTGGGCTATAGCGGCTGGCGCTTTACGCTATTGCCCTGTTACCATTTTCGAATGCGATCTTGGGCAGGAAATCTTGGCCGTGTTTATCGCCCGCAAGCGCAGCCCGGATGGGAGGGTTAGGATATGCTGACTGCTGCAGCATCCGTGATGAAAGCAGCGCCGCAGGGCGCGGCGCGCGCACTGGGTTTTGGCCGTGAGGTGGCTAACCGAAATCAAAAGCGAACGGCGTATCCCAGCTGTTCGTCTGGCTTTTGGAAGCGCGCACAGCATAGCTTTGGTCGGTGGGTGAAACGCGGCCTCCGCGGAAGTTGTGTGGTGCTGATGATGCTGATATTGCCAGCCTGCGCGACTATTTCAGAAGAGGATAACGTTCTTTTTCGAAACCTGCACGATTTGGCAAGGAGCACACGGAGTAGCTCCGTCGACGCTCCTACCCCGCAAAGCACTAGCCATTGCGAAGCCACGATGGTGCACGACTTAATTGAATACATGAATTTCAGTGAATGCGCGACTGCAATAATGGAACATTATCTTCCCACAGGAATGACCCAAAGGCTGTCTCGCACAGGACAATTCGCAGACCCGGAAAACTATCGTGTGGGGGGCGGGGGAGGTAGGTTGGATGGCGAGGGGGACGCGATGGCAAAACTCACGCGTTTCCAGCAATTTACCAATGCCAATTGCCCAAGATTTGTTCCTGCGCCCGGCACTATTGAATGTGTGCGCCCGTTTCGTACGAGTTTACGTGACTTGCGTGGATGCATGTTCTGCTTTTCCCAGCCCACAGGTCCCTGTCGGCAAGGGGTGATCCGCTTTTCGATAGGCATACCAAATGCGCAGGACTTGCGCGTTAAACAAGTGCGTTTCGATTCAATTCAGCCCTGTAGTTGAGGACGAGCCGATGAGCCAATTAAGGTAGCCTTAGCTAAACTTATTGATTTTGACGGGCATCAGACCGCAATGGCTGGAAGGCTTAGCCCTTAATCAGGGCAGCCGCGCTTCCGTCACCCCAATCATCGCATCGCGCGTGACAAGCTGTTCCAGCTTCGCGGCATCCCAACCCTCAGTGCCAGCGGGCCGGCGCGGCACGACCAGGTAGCGCAGCTCAGCATTGCTATCATGCACGCGAATGCTGGTGCCTTCCGGCAATTGCGTGCCGAATTCGGCCAGCACGCCGCGCGGGTCCCGCACCGCCCGCGCGCGATAGGCGCGGCTTTTGTACCAGGCGGGCGGGCGGCCCAAGACACTGCGCGGATAACAGGAACAAAGCGTGCAGACGACAAGGTTATGCACATGTTGCGTATTAAACAGCGCCGTCAGCACCGTCTCCCCGCGTGACAGCCCCAATTCTTCCACCGCCGCGCCGGCATCAGTGGCGAGGCGTGCGGCAAAGCCGGGATCGGTCCAGGCGCGCACCACAACCCGCGCGCCGAGATGCTCACCCCGGCTATCCATCGCCTCAATCTGGGCGCGGATTTCAGCGGCTGTCAGAATGCCGCGCGCGATCAGCAGATTGCGCACTGCCCGCCCACGCAATTGCAGGGGGGATAGCACGGCAACCCCGGCATCATCATCTTCCTGATAGGGGTGGTGATCATGATCGTGATCATGGTCATGGTCATGATCATGATGGTGGTGGTGATGGCCGCCGGGCGGGTCTTCCACCTTGTCTTCGCCTACGGCGCGCAGCCGCGCTTCCTCGGTGATAAGGTCGGCTTCCTGAAGCACGCCCTTTTCCTTGAGCAGACTCGAAAAACCGTGAATCCAGCGCTCATAATAGGGCAGCTTCCAATAGGTCTCGGCGTCGAGCGCTTCCTGCACGCGCCGGCTTTCATCGGTGGTAAAGATCTGGCGCTCTTTATCCGCCAGCAGCAGGCGGATCGCGTCAGCCTCCTTCTCCCAATGCGCGGGTTCATGCGCGCTTTGGTCAATCGGCGCGGCGAAGCGGCCGGCGACATCATGGGTCGGCAGGTTGTCGGGTTTTTGCGTCATGCGGGGTACTCCATCCGGCGCATCTTGCCAGGGGCAGCAATTCAGGCAAAGCGTCGGGGAAACCGGGAAGAAGGCTACACCATATGAACCGCATCACACGCCGCACCACCATCACCGCCGCTGCCGGGCTGCTCGCCGCGCCGGCACTCCGTGCCCAGACCGCTTGGCCGAACAAGGATCTGCGCCTGGTCTGCCCCTTCCCGCCGGGTGGCACCACGGATGTGGTGGCGCGGCTTGTGGCCGCCGCCATGCGTGAACGGTTCGGGCGCAATGTTGTGGTCGAAAACCAGCCCGGCGCCGGCAGCACGCTCGCCGCCGGGCGCTTTGCGCGCGAAGCGGATGATCATGCGCTGTTTCTGAGCCAAATCGCCTCCCACGCCATTGGCCCGGCGCTGTTCCGCAACCTTGCCTATGATCCTGAGACGGATTTCCGCGCCGTGACTTTGGTGGTGACGGTGCCCAATGTCTGGGTCGCCAATCCGCGCCGCGTGCCGGGCGGTGATCTGCGCGCCTTTTTGCGTGACGCCAAGGCAAAGCCCGGGGAGCGTAATTTCGCCTCCGCCGGCAATGGTACCTCGACGCATTTGACCGGGGAGTTGATCAACCAACTTGCCGGGGTGCGCGTGCAGCATGTGCCCTATCGCGGCGCTGGTCCGGCCATGACGGCCGTGATCGGCGGTGAGGTCGATAGCCTGATTGACAATCTGCCAACCGCGCTGCCGCAAATCCAGAACGGCAATGTGGTGGCACTGGCCGTGACGTCCCGCGAACGCCTGCCCGATCTACCCAATGTGCCGGCGGTGTCCGAATTGGGTGCCGAGTTCAACCTGGTGGGTTTTGAGGCTGAGGCCTGGTTCGGCCTGCATGCGCATAAATCGGCGTCAGATGCCGTGGTGGCGCGCATGGCGGAAGTGGCGCAGGCCGCGCTGAATGACCCGGCGGTCCGCCAGCAATTGGCCGCGCGCGGCACCACCCCGCGCGGTGGCCCACCCGCCGATTACGCTGCCTTGGTCGCAAGCGAGCGCAAGCGTTGGTTTGAGGTTGTGCGGCAGGGTAATGTGCAGGCGGATTGAGCATTTTCAAGCCAAGTGGACTCACTTGGCGGCTCGGAAAATGCGACCCAAAAAAGCCTAGTGCATGTCCGCTGTGCGAATGCGCGACGGACATGCACTAAAGGGGTTTCGCCAGTACTAGGGGGGTTTGACCAGAAGCCCCGTCCGCCCGATGCTGCGCCCATGGAGGAAACCCAATCATGAGCAAATACCCCTTTACGGCCGCCGATCTTGAAGCGCTGCGCGCCTGGGATACGCCCACCATCTGCAATGCGCTGGAAGTGGTCGCACCGCATCGGCGCAATTACGGCTTCACCGTGCGCCCCTTTGTGGCGGTGGACCGGAAACTCCCGCCGATTTGCGGCCTGGCGCGCACCGGCACGCAGCGTGCCGCCTTCCCCTCTGGCCGCAGCAAGGACGCCGATAAGGCCATGCGTATCGGCTGGTATGAATATGTCGCCGATGCGACCCTGCCGACGATTGTCTGCTTGCAGGATTTGGATGACACCCCCGGCGTTGGCGCCTTTTGGGGCGAGGTGAATAGCGCCGTGCATAAGGGCCTTGGCGCGCTTGGCGTGGTCACAAATGGTTCGGTGCGCGACCTTGAGATGTTCGCACCGGGCTTTCAGGGCATTGCCGGGGTGGTGAACCCCTCCCATTCCTATGTCCATATCGTCGCGCTGAAGAATGAGGTCACCATCCATGGCATGCAGGTATCCCATGATGATGTGATCCATGCCGATCATCACGGCGCGGTGGTGATCCCGCATGATGTGGTGACGAAAATCCCGGCGGCGATTGATCTTGGCGCGCGCAAGGAAGCGGTGATCCTGGATATGGCGCGCGCCCCTGGCTTCAATATCGCGAAGCTGCGCGAAGCCATGGCCAAATCCGAAGACATCCACTGATTGGGGCGGGGGCGGGCAACCGCCCCCATCTTCACGGCGCATGACAGAACGCCCGATCCTGACCGAGGTGAAGCCCGCATGGGTGGATCACTACGGCCATATGAATCTGGCCTATTACCTTGTTGTCTTTGACATGGCCTGCGATGTGCAGTGGCTCGCCCTTGGCTTCGGGCCTGAGTATCGCGCGCGTGGCATGGGTACTTTCGCGGCTGAATCCTGGCAGGCCTATACCCGCGAAGTGCGCGAAGGCGCGCCGCTAGCCTGTGAGAGCGTGGTGCTGGATTTTGACGATAAGCGCCTGCTCTGCCGCCACTTGATGTTCCATGCCAAGGAAGGCTGGCAGGTCGCAGAAAACGAGGTACTTTACCTCAGCATTGACCTAACCAAGCGGCGCGTGGCGCCCTGGCCCCAAGATATCCTGGCGCGGCTTGCCGCCCGCCGTTCCGGTGAAAGCGCCAAGCGGCTTTCACTCAAACCCCAAACCCGTTGAATTTGCAGGAAAGGAAGCGAGCCATGGCACGCATCGGCTTTGTTGGTCTTGGCAATATGGGCGCGCATATGGTGCGCAACCTGCTCAAGGCCGGGCATGAGGTCACGGTTTTTGACCTGGTGCCCGCCACCATTGCCTCCGTCACCCCCAATGGCGCCAAGGCGGCGGCCAATGCGGCGGAAGCGGCACGCGGGGCGGAATATGTCATCACCATGCTGCCGGCCGGCCAGCATGTGCGCGATGCCTGGCTTGGCGCGGGCGCTATGGCGGCAGCAACTGCGCCCGATGCGCTGCTGATTGATTGCTCCACCATTGATGTCGCCACCGCGCGCGATGTTGCCGCGAAATCCGGCCGCGCCTTTGTGGATGCGCCGGTCTCGGGCGGGACGATGGGGGCCGAGGCCGGCACGCTCACCTTCATGGTGGGCGGTACGCCGGAACATTTCGGGCGCGCGGAGCCCATCCTGAAGCAGATGGGGCGCAATGTCATTCATTGCGGTGTCGCTGGCGCGGGGCAGGGTGTGAAGCTTTGCAATAACATGATGCTGGCCGCGACCATGATCGTCACCTCGGAAGCATTTGTTCTTGCAGAAAAATTGGGGCTTTCGCATCAGGCGCTGTTTGATGTTTGCTCCACCTCCACCAGCAATTCCTGGGCGCTTTCCAGCTATTGCCCGGTGCCGGGGCCGGTGCCCGCCAGCCCCGCCAATCGGGATTACAAGCCGGGTTTTGCGGCGGCGTTGATGGCGAAGGATTTGGGCCTGGCGCAGGAAGCGGTGGAACAGGTCGCCACGGCGTCACCCATCGGGGCGCATGCCTTGTCCCTGTTCCGGCAATATCTGGAACGCGGCGGCGGTGACAAGGATTTCTCCGGCATCATCAACATGATCCGCGAAGGGGGTGTTAAGTGATCACCTCCTTCGTCTCACCCCGCCTGCTTGTGATGGGCGGAGGGTCTATCGGCCAGGCGGCGGCGGTGCTGGCGCAATTGGGCCTGTCGCGCCCGTTGGTCGTGACCGATCCCTGGATGGTGTCTTCCGGCACGGTCGAAAAGCTGCTCGCACCCTTGAAGGCGGCTGGCATCAGCCATGGCGTCTTCAGCGATACCGTGCCGGACCCTACCGATACCGTGATCGCCACCGGTGTCGCTGCCATGCAGGACAGCGATTATGATTGCCTGATCGGTTTTGGCGGTGGCAGCCCGATGGATACCGCCAAGGCCATGACCATCCTGGCCGCGGCTCCCGCCGGGGCCAAAATGCGCGACTTCAAGGTGCCGGCCCAAGCCAATAAGGCCGCGCTTCCCGTGATCTGCATCCCGACCACCGCCGGCACAGGCAGTGAGGCCACGCGCTTCACCGTGATCACCGATACCGAAACCGATGAGAAGATGCTGATCGCGGGGCTCGGCGCGCTGCCCTTGGCCGCGATTGTGGATTACCAACTGACCTTCAGCGTGCCCCCGCGCACCACCGCCGATACGGGCATTGATAGCCTGACCCATGCGCTGGAAGCCCTTGTCTCTCGCCGCGCCAATCCGGAATCGGATGAATATGCTTTGCGCGCCATGCGCCTGATCGGCCCCAATCTGCGGACTGTCTATCAGGACCCGAAAAACGCTGCGGCGCGGGAAGCGATGATGAAGGGCGCCACACTCGCGGGGCTTGCCTTCAGCAATAGCTCGGTCGCGCTGGTGCATGGCATGTCGCGCCCGATCGGGGCGCATTTCCATGTGCCGCATGGGCTTTCCAACGCCATGCTGCTGCCGGCGGTCACGGCCTATTCGCTCAATGCCGCCTTGCCGCGCTACGCGGAAGCGGCGCGCGCCATTGGCGTGGCGGGCCGGGATGAGGGCGACCAGAGCGCGGGTGCGAAGTTGCTTGAGGAGCTGTCCGCGCTCAACCGCGAATTGGCGGTGCCCACACCTGCGGCCTATGGCATTGACGCGGCGAAATGGGATGGCTTGCTGCCCACCATGGCGGCGCAGGCCTTGGGTTCTGGCAGCCCGGCCAATAACCCGGCAGTGCCGGATGCCGAGGCGATTATGGCGCTCTACCGCCGCGCCTGGCAGGGCTGAGGCGCGTCTGGCCGCCGCGGTTCTGCTGCGGCGGTTCGGGCTGGCCGAGCAGGTAGCCTTGGGCGAAATCCACGCCCATGCCGCGCGTGGTGCGGCGGAGCAGCGGGTTTGAAACACCCTCGGCGATCACATAGCGGCCCTTGGCGTGGGAATCGGTCAGGATGCGGCGCAGGAAATGCCGCGCGCGCATCTGGTCAGGCAAAGCCTCGACCAGGCTGCGGTCGAGCTTGACCCCGGCAAAGGGCAGGCCCGCAAGCCGCCAGCGGTGATCGCCGAGCGTCACATCATCAAGCAGCACCGGAATGCCAAGGCGCTTCAAGCGCAACATGACGCGGCGCAGGCGCGATGGGTCGCGAATTGCCTCGGTTTCCGTGAGTTCCAGCAAAAGTGGACCGCGCCTTTTGCCATGCTGGCTCAATGTCGCGGCGAGGCGAGCCGGCATTTCCGGCAGCATGAGGACACTGAGTGGCATATTCACCGCAAGCCCGCCCTTGGGCGATGGCGTCTGTTGCCAATCATGCGCGACGCGTTCCAGAACGGCATGGGTCAGATCAAGTGCCAGGCCAAGCTTTTCCGCCAAGGGCACAAAGGTACCCGCTTGCAGCAGGGCTTCCTGCCGCGGCCAGCGTACCAGCCCTTCCAAAGCGGCGGTATGACCATTGCGCAAGCGGATGATGGGCTGATAGCGGAGCAGCAGCAGGCGTCCGGAAAGGGCGGCGCGCAGTTCCTGTTCCTGATCCGGCAGGCTTTTCGCGCGCGGCTGAGGGGGCAGCTTGCGGCTTTGCCCCTTTCCCCCAAGCTCGCTTTTTCCGCGCTGCGCCACGCGCCCTTATCCCCTGCCGTCGGCAATCCTGTTGTCGGAACTGTAACAGCATTCCGGCCAGAGGAAACCTGCTTTGCCCGGGCAGGTTCTAGCGTGCCGCCGCGCCCTCAGCCTTGCCCGGTGGTGCGGCATCCGGCATGCGGAGCCGGTTGCGCCCGGTGAACAACACAATCGGTGCAGCAATGAACACCGAAGACCCAGCCGAAATCAAAATGCCGACAACCATCACCCAGGCAAAGCCTGAAAGCGTATCTCCGCCGAAAAGGGCGAGAGGCAGCGCAGACAGCAGCAAGGTCATGGAAGTGCCGAGTGAGCGGTTCATGGTTTCATTGATTGAAAGATCCACCAATTGTTCCAGCGGCATGGCTTTGAACTTGCGCAAATTCTCGCGCATACGGTCAAACACCACCACCTTGTCATTCGCCGAAAAGCCAATGACGGTCAGGATCGCGGCGACCGTGGTCAGATTAAACTCAATACCGAACAGCACCATGAAGCCGATAGTTTTTGTCGCATCCAGGATCAGCGTGGCGATGGCGGCGATACCGAACTGCCATTCAAACCGCACCCAAATATATAACAGCATGGCGAGGAAACTCAGGCCCAACGCCATTAGCCCGCCCAGGAACAACTCATTCGAAATCCGATTGCCAACCGCTTCCACGCGCAGGATGCGCGTACCGGGCGCGGCTTTTTCGAAAGCCTCACGCACCGCAGTAACGGCCCTTTGCACGCCGCCTTCATCGCCCTGCGCGGGCAGGCGGAGCGCAAAGGTGGCGGGATCGCCAAATTGCAGCAGCGTCGCGTCGCCAAGCCCAAGCCCGCCAACCGCACCGCGCAGCACGCCGATATCGCCCGGGCCAGGTGTTCGGATTTCCATCTCTACCCCGCCCTTGAAATCAATCCCCTTTTCAAGCCCTGGGTGGAAGGCAATGGCCACCGAAAGCGTTGAAAGCACCGCAGAGATGATGAGCCCCGTCTTGGCACCCCGCATGAAGGGAATGCGCGTGCCATCTGGGAAAATACGGAAAAGCGGGCGGCGCAGGCGTTCCCACAGCGAAAGCCCTGGGCGTTGGAATACCGGCAATTCCTTGGGCCGCGTCCGGCGATACCACCAGGAAGCGAAAAGCCGCGTCAGCACCGTCGCGGTCCACATCTGCACAATGGTGCCGATGGCAACCGTAACGGCAAAACCCTTCACCGGGCCAGAGCCAAAGCCATACAAACAGGCCATGGCAATAAGGTTCGTCACGTTGGAATCAAGAATGGTGCCGGATGCCTTGGTATAGCCGGCTTCCAGCGCATTGATCGGCGTTCGCCCGTTTTTTACTTCCTCACGGATGCGTTCATTGATCAGGATATTCGCGTCAAGCGCGGTGCCCAGCGTCAGCACAATCCCGGCGATGCCGGGCAGCGTCAGCGTTGCCTCCAACAC